>Ga0209596_1004062_pt1 | contig 11274 bp, 2 predicted proteins | sample M_130807_MF_Meta_FD_187314 | JGI IMG/M metagenome (GOLD analysis project Ga0209596, IMG submission 187314) | Freshwater microbial communities from Lake Montjoie, Canada to study carbon cycling - M_130807_MF_MetaG (SPAdes) (version 2) | ecosystem: Environmental > Aquatic > Freshwater > Lake...
AGAAAGAAAACCCTTGATTCTGATATGATAGGGATATCTGAAAATCAACAATATACAACAAACCAATGGCAGGCACTTAATTCTGGACTAAATACTTTAACAGCAGGGGTTTTGCGTGCGCCATCGTTTGTTTACAATACAATGATAGCACTTCAAAACAAGATAGCTAAAGAAACAGGCGTTCCAATATATGCAAATCCGCAAACAGATGGGTACTTACAACAGGCAGCAAAATACTTTGAAGACAATGCAGATGCTTATAGCAAGGTAATAGAAAAGAAAAAGGAGCAAGCGGACTACAGCATTCAAAACTTATTTGAAAATGGCGAATATGCCAAAGCGTTTAATTTGATAAGTGAATCAATAATGGAGTCAGCCCCAACCACAGCGGCAATAGCTTTAAGTGGAGGGATGGGAGCAGGAGCATTAGGAGTAACATTGGGAGGTGCAGCAGTATTTGGAAGTCAAACATTTGAGGAAAATAAAAAGAAGGGCATAGATGACAATACCAACTATATAAATTCTTGGGTAAACGGAACTCTTGAGGGTATATTTGAAGCCACAGGAACATTGGAAATAGTAAAGCATGGAGCAAGGCTATTTAAAAAAGAAGGCGTAAAAGCAGCTGAGGAAACAGCAAAAACTATTTGGCAGCAAGTATATGGGAAGGTAGCTAAGAAAATGTTCCCTGCAACATCTGCTGTAATGGAAGGCGTGTCAGAGGCTGAAACAGCATTTACTCAAAACTACGTTAATATGATTAGCGGAGTAGATACTGAGTATAAGAAAAAGTACAATGATATTGCCAGCAGCGATATGAGTGATGAGGAGAAGCAAGATGCTTTATCAATGCTATCTAAAAAGCATTTATTTCAAGGTGTTCCAGATGCTTTCTATGTAGGAGCAGCAATGGGAGGTGGAATGGGATTAATGCAACCAAAGCAAGCGTACACAGCGGTTAATAATGACAAGAAGAACGAGATAAAGAAGGCGCAAGAAACCTTAAATAATCTGAATAAAACATTAACAAATCCATTAGTAAGTGCCGATGCAAAGGATATAATTCAATCTAAGGCTGATGCTGAGGCTGAAAGAATATCTTTATTGACAGAGGAAGATGATAAGCAATTAAGGGAAACATTAAATAAGGACGAGTACGAAGCAGTAACAAACATTCAAGCAAAAATTGAAACACTTGAAAATTCGTTAGGTGCTATTGATGATAAAGACAGCAAGGCATTAGTTGAGCAACAAATTAAAGAGTTAGAAGCGGAAAAGAAAGTATTTTTAGATAAGTCAATAGACAACATAGTTTCAAGAGTTCAAGAAAAAAGAAAAGAGTTAGGTGTAGAGTTTAATATATTTGAGGATTTACCTAAAAACATTGTAAGCACTTTTGACAGAATTGAAGGTAATTTACCAACAGATATTAATTCAGTTCAAGAGGCAAGCGATTACTTGTACGGAAAGTATAAGGAGTTAAAGGCAATGAAAGGCTCTAAAACAAGACCATTGGCAACACCTCAAATAGATGCTTTTATGGAGCAGTTAGACGAGGATATTACAATGCTTGAAAACTACAAAACCGAGCAAAGGCAATCAGCAGAGGACACCTTAAAAAAGAACACTTCATCAACCCCTTCTAACTACGGAACAATAAACAGAAATGACGGCAAGGGAGTAGTTAACTTAACTAAGGAAGAGTTTGAGGCAGAGCAGGCTAATATGCAGCCAAAGGCAGATGAGCAAGTTACTCCAACAGCAGAAGGAGAGCAAGTACCAAAGACTAAAGAAGAAATAGATGCTAAAAAAGCTGATATAGAAAGGAGAAAACAAGATGCTTTAAAAAGCATAAAACAAAATGGAAATAGGTGGGAGGCTACTATATTTAGTGAAACTGGATTTGAAACTGGAATATCCCACGTTGGAGGTACAAGAGAAGATGTTTTAAAAGATATTGAAAAAAGATTTGAAGAAGAAGAATTAAAAGCAGTAGAACAACCCAACCTACCCCAAGAAAAGGCAGTAGAGGGGAACGTGGATTTGAATGTGGTTCAAAAATATACTACCAATAGGGCAAATAAAGACTTGCCACAAGCCAAAGAAATAGATAAGAATATAATAGATTTAGAATCTTCTGGCTTTGTCGAACTTGATTTGGCAGATATTTCTAAGGTGCAATTATTGGAAACAAGAGGAAAAAACTCGGAAGAACAAGCAGTTGGAACAGTAAGAATTTATTTTAAAGATGGAACAGTTGGTAACTATGATGTAAAGTTTAAAAATCAACCCACCCTACCCCAAGAAAAGGCAGTAGGTGATGGACAAGGTGTAGAAGCATTAAGAGATGTAGAGAGTACGACTAAAGCATTGGATGAAATAACTAAAAATAACAGGGATGCTAATGATGCTATTTTGGCAATTACTCCATCAAAATATTTTGGGGATAGAAATAAAGGAAGATTTGGGAATGAATCTATTGCTGATGCGTACCACGATGCCATAAAAAACAATGATAATCCCGAATTAGTAAAAGCAGTAGAAGAATTATTAACCCCTAAAACAACAACAAATGAAATAATTAAACCAAATATAATTCTTAGTGGATTGAATAGTGGCTTTCAGCCTGTATCAAGAGATTCTTTTGACCCAAGAAGTGATTACAACACTATGGATGAAATTAGGCAAGAAAAATCTTTTGCAAAAGTAATTACTAAAGATGGCAAAAAATATATAATAGTAGGCTTATTTAAAAGACCAATTGAGAGAAATGGAGAAGCAGGCGGTAGAGATAATTACTCATTTGCAATGGCTGAGTATAATGATTCAACGCCAAGTGATATTGTATCAACTCTTGAACAAGAAGCTAAGGGTAATTTTAAAAATATATACCGAAATTTTAAAGAAAACGAAACAATAAAGCCTATATCAACAACCGACCAAGAATTAATTGACTTATCAAACAAGGCAACACCCGAAGCCATAGCAGGGGAAACAATAAAAACAAAAACAAATGAAAAAAATGATGAAGATGGAGAGCAAAAAAGAGGAAAAGATGGAGAAGAAAATGTCACCAAAATCCTACAAAGCGAAGGAGAAGATGGAGGGCAGCAAGTCGACCTCAAAGAAAAGCAAGTATTAGGAACAGATGGGGCGGCTCAGTTTGCCCCTATTGAAAATCCAAAGGTAGTAATACAAGGAACAAGACAAGGGCTTGAAACATTTGAAAGTTCTAATTATGACTCTAAGGCAGATGGTAGAGTAACAGATGCAAGGGGGTTAAAATTTGATGAGAATGGAGTATCAGTACAAAAAGACAATAAGGGAAATCAAATAGTACATATTAAAGTAGACGCAATAGACGACTTTAATAGACGAGGTAATCTACAAGTATCAGTAATAGTGCCAGAGGGGACTAATGTAAACACTAAATCAATAAAAGAAATAGTTGATGCGGAAGTAGCAAAAATAAAAGCCAAGGGCAACGAAGATTTGAAATTAGGAAAAGTGCAGCAGTCAGACTTTGCAGCATTAAAAGATGCGGTAGTAAATGAATTAAAAAATCCATCTGTTGCAAAAAGCAAGGCTGAGGTTGCCCCTACTGTAGAAGCCGACAGAGCAGCAGAAGTTGAAAGGTTAAGAGCAGAAGAGCAAAAAGAGCTTAATGCTGCAATACCTAATGCAGAAACAGCTGCTTTAAAGGATAAGGAAGTAGGTAGTGGTGTAGTAGATAACCCTGCATTAAGAGATGTAGAGAGTACAGCTAAAGCGTTGGATGATGTTGTTAATGATAAAAATCTTTCAGACCAACAGAAGTTAATGAAAGGGGCAGAAGTAATTTTTCCTGTCTTAGAACCTGTTTTAGAGAATATGCCAAATGCGGATAAATTAGCTTTGGCAGAATTAACAGGAGATAAAACAAATGTCATTAAAAAAAATAAGATAGCAATAGAATATGTAAAAGCAAAAATAAATAATTTAAATTGGTAAAAGCAGTAGAATCCCTACTATCTAAAGAACAAACTAAAACAAAAACAAAACAAACACCTTCATCTAAGATAGACGAAATATTTGAGCAATTTGAGACAGTTGACAACAAGAGCAATTCCCCATCATCAAGGAGAGATGCTAACAGAAAAATGAAAGAATTAATATCAAGTGACCCAAAAATAAAACTTATCTTTGACAACATAAAAGATATAAATAGACAATTAGAAGAACAACAATTAATAACCAAAAAAGGAAACTGTCCATGACACCAAAAACATTAGACCAGAAGGTAGTAGATATAATACTTGAACTTATAGCGAGTGAGTACGATGCTTCATTTATGTACAAGGGAATGAGTAATTGGGCGCAAGGTGTAGGATTTGAGAAGGCATCAAGTTTTTATGCGTCAGAGTCAGCCGATGAGTTGACGCACTCTAACAAGCTACAGAAGTACTTGGTAGACTGGAACGTAGTAGTTGATATACCTGAAATACCTGCGCCAAGAGTGGAGTATGGCAGTTTAGTTCAAACCATTGAAGAGGCTTACAAGGCAGAGTATAGCCTATATGAGAAATACGAGGACATGGCTAAGAAGATGTTTAGCTTAGATTTGTGTACCTTTGCCTTACTGCAAGAGATGTTGGCTATTCAGCTAAAGGCGGTGACTGAGTATAGTGACAAGTTAAATATGTTGGAGGGAGTAGATGCGAGTAAAACTAATTTATTGTTGTTAGAGAAAAAACTATTCTAAGAAATGGCAAAACCGTGTGTTGTAACATATAAAGGCAAGGAACACCCTTACAAGGAGTGGATTAATCTATTGCACAAGGGAGAGTTAGACAGACTTATTGAGTCTAAAGTAATAACACTAAATCAAAAGGGAGCGGTAACTGGTAAACAAGTTACACCTAAAGTTGAGGAGGTAGTAGCTAAGAATGAATCCAAAAGCGAAGAAGAAGTAGTAGCACCAACTCAAGCAGGAGAAGTTAAAGGCAATGGCAAGGTAGGTGGCTATAACCCCAAGTTTAAATCAGCAAAAAAGATACAAGGGGAGGAAACAACCATTGAAATGCCAGATGGGGAAACGAGAGAGGCAGAATATATTGTTGTTGAAAGCGATGATATATTAGCATCACACAATGAGGTAGCATTTAGCGATACAGAGGGGTTTCCAAAAACAGCAGATGGCAGAAACGCTAATTCAAGAAATTACAAAGGAGATAATTCAGCTCAGTTAAAAGTTAATGATGATGCAAGAAATCTAAAATCATCAATAGTTATTTCTGATACAGCTACAACAGATGGCGGTGTTCCTATAATATCAACAGACGGTATTGTAATTAGTGGAAATGGAAGAACTATGGCAATAAAGCTATCTCAAAAGATAGCACCTGAAAAGTATGCAGCATACAAGGCAGACCTATTAAAAAGGGCAGTAAAATTCGGAATAGACCCGAAAGAAATTGCAAATATGAAAAACCCAGTACTTGTAAAGATTGACAAGAATGTAAAGGACTATTCAGTAAAAACCTTTGACGATTACAATGGTAAATATCAAAAAGAAGAAAGCCCTACAGACAAAGCAATAAAAAGAAGTTCAATAATAAAAGCCGACAAAGCGTTAAAAGGTAAAATACTTGATATTGTAGGAAGGCACGAAACAATGTCAGATTTATTTGAAAATAGGCAAGACAGAAAAGAGTTATTTAATTTATTGGTTACCAACAATATAATACTAAAGCAAGAAACACCAAAGTATTTAACCGACAAAGGAGAGTTTACCCCAGAAGGAAAGGATATTGTAAATGATATTTTAATTGCAACTATATTAAATCCAAAAACATTAGAAGCAACAAATAGTGTAAAGGCATTTAGGAATAAAATTATTAACTCTTTGCCAGTACTGAGTGCTAATTATAAGTTAGGTGATAATAGCTTAGAGCAAAATATAAACGATGCTGTATTGTTACAATCTAAAATAGCATCAATGGGGTCACAAGAGGAATTTTGGACACATTTAGGGCAGATAGGTATGTTCGATGTTGTAGACCCAGACGTAGTGGTAATAAATAGAATGATAAACAATGGAGCTGATAAATTTAAAAAGTTTATTGTTGCATATAATAAGTCAATGGAAATTGACGAAGAATCTAATTTGTTTGGAGGGGATGAAGTGCTTACCAAACAGCAAGTAATTGATAATTTAAAACAATCTAATTTAAACGAAAATGAAAGGAAAGTCATTGCAAATCTTGAAGAACTCTATGCCGCTAATGAGCAAAAAAGACCAAGCGGAAATGTTGAAGTGGTCGGAGGAGACGAAGCAAAACAAGAAACGCCAAAAACCGAGCAGCCAAAGCCAGCCAAGCCAACCGAAAAACAAACTGAGCCAAGAAACGCAAGCGATGTAGCAAAGACTTACAGAAATAAGTTTGGATTTACTCCACAACGAAGTATATGGGCAGCAAGGTTATTTGAAGCTAAGGCAGCCTTTATGAGTAAGATTTTAGGCATTAGCAAGGAGGACTACTACAAGCAGTATTGGTTTGGAGTTAATGAAGACGATAGTGGATTAAGCCAATCTGAAAGAAATAAAAATGCTTTATCAAGCGTTGAGGAAACCGCCAAAGAATTAAAGGGAGCAAACATTGAAAATGTATCAGGTGGCATAAAGGCGTTTAGAGGTCAGCAAAAAGGTATGACAGGCAGATGGTTTACGCCTTCAAAAAAGTTTGCTGAAATATTCGCTAATTCTGTTAAAGGAAAAGCAAAGTTAGATGCAGAAGTTATAGAGCAAACTGTGTTAGGTAATGTTTTAGATTTTCCTTACAATGTTACAGAGTATGCAAAAATATCAGATAAATTAGCTGATATGTTTGGCGTAACGCAACAAGAAATTAGAGATGCTTTATCTAAAACAAGTGAGACTTTAGGAAAGGGTGAATTAATAAGAATACACGCACTATTAGAAGATAAAAACTTTGGAGATTTATTAGCAAGTAAAGGAATTGACTATATTAAATCAAAAGAAAATTTAACAAGAACTGAGTTAGTAGATACATTTTTAAAAATTAGCAATAAGCCACAAGAGCAACTGATAGCAGAGGCATATCACAAAGCTAAAATTGATGGTAGCAATCCTGCCCTTGTTGAGTCAGTAGAAAGTTTAATTGCAGAAAAAATTGCGAAACAAGAGGGTGGCGGTTTAAATCAAATTATTGAGCAATCAAAAGAAAACAATGTTTCATTAGGCGGTAAAGGCAAAGGATTTTTAAATGCAGAACAAGTAAAATCACTTACAGAAGAGATAGAGTCTAACTATGCAGATAATGTTGGTCAATCACTAAGGAGAGAAAAAGACGATATAAGAACAAAAATGTTCAATTATAACGAGCCGATAGCAAGTAAAACAATTAATGGAGTTGATTTAAGAATAGCAGAAGGACTTATAAGGGATAAAAAGAAAACATACCTACTATACGCAGATGGAGGTATAATCGGTGAATTTTATTCAGTTGCAGATGCAAAAGCGGCAGTTAAGTTTGTAGAGGACAGGTTAGTTAAAAATAAGCAATTGTTCCAAGAGTCAGAAAAAAATAGTGGATTTCAAACAAGAGATGGAAAACCAATAGGATTTAATTACGATACTGACAAGGTAGCAAGAGAAAGATTTGACTTTTCTAACTTAAAAAAGATTGGAAGCGGAAGCGATAGAGATGTTTATGACTTAGGAGATGGCAAGGTATTAAAAGTTGCTAAAACAGCAAGAGGGTTAAATCAGAATATTTACGAAGGAGATTTTTATTTAGGAATTGTTCCCAAAGTTTTTGAAAGAGGGTTAAATTATGTTGTTGCCGAAAACACTCCAAGAATAAAAACATCTGATGTTGTACAAACATTTGATGTAGATGGAAATGAAATAGGCACATCAACAGCAGGTCAAATGCTTAAAGAATTGCAACAGTTTAGCCAAAAAGATTTTGACAATAAAGTAAGCAAGTTGCAAGATGTTCTTGCTAAATATGGGCTACAAGACGTTACAAGTTATGAAGTTCTTTGGAATGATTTTACAGCGCAAAGAAATTGGGGATATAAAGATGGCGTGGCGTATCATTCCGATGGAGGGACTTTTGGAGGTGTAAATATGATTTCTTCTTACAAGGGAAAAACAAATATGTCTGACCCTGAATTTAGAGAGATATATCAAGAAAGTAAAAAACTTAAAAAACAATTTGGCGATACTGACAAAGCAAAGATGTATCAAGACCGCAAAGGCAGCTGGACAAAAGACGCTGCTAAAATGAAGCGTATAATAAATATGTACGAAAAAGCTGATAGCACCACAGCAGTACATGAGATGTTAGGACACGACTACTTAGACAGAATAATTGAGGCAAGCGCAACAAATAAGGAAAGCGAAGCAGACCTAAGAACTATTGCAGAGGAGTATATCAAAGATACCAAAAGCAAAGAAAAGGTAGAAGATGTTATAAAAACATTAAGGGACTTTGATGTAGAGAACAACAAGACAGACAAAGGAACAAGTGTACACGAGTGGTTTGCAACGCAAGCGGAACAATACTTTGCTACTGAAACAGACGTTAAGAGAGAAACACCTCAGCAGTCTAAAATGGCTAAGATATTTGAAGCGTTTAGACAGCACTTAGCCGAGCTTTATGACATTATGAATAAAACATTGATAGCACCAAGCGAACCAATGAAAAAAGTATTCAGAAAAGTATTTGGCGAAGAAAACTTCAACGAAGCAGAAAAGATACGAGAAGAAAATGTAGAGGCAATAAATAACTTAAACTCAGCCGCTTTAGAGAGTAATAAAAAAGCAGGAGGGTTAAAGTCGTTAGCCGATAAGTTAAAAGAAAAAGGATTAGGTCAATCTGAATTTGCACAAGATATTTGGGATGCTGCATCAGAACTAATAGCAAACAAAAAAGCTAAAAGATACAATGTAACAGACGTATTAAAAGAGATGTTTCCTGCAATAGAAAACGATATTGAGGGAATGAGAAAAGTGTTACAAACTATTGGCACAAAGGGAGAGTTAAGACAAGGTGCAGAAAACATACTTGCCAATCCAACTATCTCAGATGAGGTAAAGGAAAAGGTAGCGAAAATGTCAGAGTACACTCCAGAAACATTAAAACAAGTAGGATTAAGCACAAATGAAGTTATAGACTACTACATTGGCGAGTACGGAGAAATGGCAGGATTAGAAAAAATAAAATCATTGTTAGACAAAGGAGAGTTTGATGGCTATACTGAAAAAGTTGCTATACAACAGTCTTTAATAGGAATGTATAACAAGTTAGCTAAGTTCGGGGCAACAGAACAAATAAGAAAAGAAGCCTTAAACAATGCAGTTGATGTAGCAGAGCAATATATCAATCAAGGGACAAGTTTTGGTAGAGCGATTAACGCTTATAAGCTTTTAGGTTCATTAACAACGGAGGGTAGATTAGTTTGGGCTAAAAGACAAACAAACAAGTATGTTAAGCCAGCACACGAAGCGTTAAAAGAAAGTATAAGAGATTTAAAGGCTGATTTAAAAGATGCTTACAAGCAAGTTGATTATTTCTTTGAGCAAACATTAGGTCGTGAAGAAACCGAAGGTCAGTATAAAGAGGCAATTGCACAGTATCAAGCTGAAATAGATGCTTTAAAAGCAAGGAAGCCGAGAGAGCCTAAGCCAAGCAAAACTGCTTACAAAGGAGTAAAGGCAACCAGAGAGTTTAAGGAAAGTGACTTAGCTAATTTTGCTAAAGACATACTTGCAGGAGGATTATTTCAAGATATGGAAAGTATGACAGCTCCTCAAAAGTTGGCTTATGGAATTATGGAGAAGAAGCCTACTAACATATCTGAGTTTGCAAAAGCATTTGGTAGATACTTAGGCAAGAAAATAGACCCAAAGGAATTAGAGAGTCTATACGTTCAAACAAGAGATTTGTTAATCACAAAAGACTTAGCATTTGCAGATGGGTTAAGCAGCAACGAGCAGTTAAGAGCAGACTTAGAGGGATTAGAAGTAGCAAATAAAGCAAAGATTGAGGAGTTAGAAAGAAAGAAAGCAGAGGCAGAAGCTAAAATTGCGGCTAAGGCTAAAAAGGGAGAAAAGAAAGAACATTCAGAAGAGTTGGCTGACTTTGTTATTAAAGATGCTAAGAAAGCTATGAATGGCTCAATAGCCAAACAAAAAACTTATTTAGATGAAATACTTAAAGCCTTAAAAGAAAAGACAGCAGACGTAACTAAAAAGGGTGAAAAAGGCAAAGTACAAACAGCTAAACAAAGCGAGGTTGAAGCTATTAAGTTTGCGTTAGATGCTATCAATAATGGTGGTGCGGATGCTAATATGTGGAATGATGCAGTAACTCAGGTAAAAGCTAAAATAAAAGCTGACAATGATTTGAGCCAAGCAGAAAAGGATAATTTAACTGAATATCTTGATGGCTATACTAACTTTATTTATGATAATTTACTTTCTGAAAATAAAATCTTCAAAGTAATAAGAGAAAAATTAATTCAAAGCGGTTACGGAAATGGCAAGTTAGTTAACTGGAAGCAAATAATTGAAGGAGCAAATGGCGATGTCGATGTAATGAGAGAAAGTATTCAAAAGTTGGTTAAAAATCAATTACAAGATTACGATAACGCCCAAGTAGAAAATGTTTTAGATGCTATTGTTAGAAAGTATGACCAAGAGATAGACAAGCAAAGGAAGAAAATAGCTGATAAGTATGTAGAAAAAGAGTTAAGCGATAAAAAGTCAACTAAAAAGAAAACAGCAGCAGTACAAGGAAAGATTGGAAAGATACTTGTAGAAAATAGATTAGGTATATTAAAAGATGGCAATGAGGATATACTAAATGAGTTGGCAGTTGCCAAGGGGTTGCAAATGATGAGCGCAGCCGACTGGAAAACAGCAAGACAATTAGCTGAAAATGTTGAAAATTCAGCAGATGGAAACTTAAAGAATCAAGCCATAGAAGAAATGACAGCCTTTATAGCGTCTAAGCAACCTTTATCTTTTATGGACACAGCATCGGCAATAAGGTTTGCAGGGTTATTGGGAAGACCTATAACAGCATTAACGAATTTAATTGGCAATACAGGTCAAGGAGGTGTAGTAGCAACAGGTATGGCGGCAAGATTAAATTTTTCTTTTATCCCTCAAAGTATAAAAGGTATAAATAAAGGAAACTTTAATGATATTTTCTTTAGTGGAGGAATAAATCAATCATCTAAAACAAGTGTTGAAGTAAATAA
>Ga0209596_1004066_pt1 | contig 11268 bp, 13 predicted proteins | sample M_130807_MF_Meta_FD_187314 | JGI IMG/M metagenome (GOLD analysis project Ga0209596, IMG submission 187314) | Freshwater microbial communities from Lake Montjoie, Canada to study carbon cycling - M_130807_MF_MetaG (SPAdes) (version 2) | ecosystem: Environmental > Aquatic > Freshwater > Lake...
CACAAACAAATAGGTGAGTAGTATTATACGCTATGCTACCCACAACTCCGGTAGAGGAGGCAGTTGTTGGGACCGCCACTACGTTTACCGTCTTAGAATTAAGATAGTCTAGGGCTGTATTTAGGGATACATCCCAGTCATAGTCGCCTTTAGTTGGTTTAACAAGTGCCATAATAGTCTCCTTTAGATTGATGTGCCGTATTGATTGGCGCCATAGGCACCGTAACCGTAGCCGACAATAGGGTTGGTTGGTAAGTAGTTGCTGTACTGCTGGAACTGAAGATCGTTAACCAGCTCTTCTGGGTTAACCTGTACGCAGTCAATAGTTATCAACGTATACTGGTCGGTAATAATTCCCCGGGTAAATACCTGCACTGGCTGGAAGACTTCATTTCTAAATACAATGCGGTCTAGTAGGTAGTGGTCGGGGTTTGTTTCTATCTTAGAGAGCTGTGGGATAGTTGAGGAGTTAGATCCTAGCATATTAACCCCGCCCTCAATTACATCCATATTCAGGGTTATACGTAGAGTATCGGTGTTATAGAAACCACGGTCGTTTTGTCCAGTAGCTCCTTGAGAGATTGTTGCTGCAACCGCAGTAACTTGTACTGGCCCAGTCCATCTACGTCCACCTAAAACATCAGAGGATCCTACGTCATAGATATCATCAACAACCGTACGGACATGGTCATAGAACCACCACTCAAGGACGTTTCCTACAGTACGGACTACTTCTTTTGTAGTACCAGAAATAAAGGATTCACGTTCGTGCTTGATACTAAATCGGCCTTCTCTAATGTCACCGCGCATGGTAAAAATTATCCTCTATAACTGGTTGGTTGTAGGGGTAAAGCTTACTGGGTATACACCCATTCAGCCACCCATAATGGGTATTCAGAGTGCTTTAATTATGCCCTATAAACGTGCCCGTGTAGCGGTAAATTACTGAAAGCACTGTGGGTGCCTAATTACCAGCGCCTTATTAACCCAGACTTGGTCCTCTACATTCCAACCCCACTCATAGGAAGTATCTATAAGCACAAAGCCGTTGTCGTTCATGAACTGCACGATTTTATCAGAAGTGACGTGGTCATCGTGGATAGAGGTTTTTTCAGTCTCTATGTGAAATAACCTAACGTCTTTTAGCCTATCCCCAAAGCCCTGTAGTACTTGCCAGCTGTAGCCTTCGGTATCTATTTTGATAACATCTATCTTGTCGTTAATCCCTAATCTTTCTAAAAGGGTATCCATACGAACAGATGGGACTGTTACCTTTTGTACCTTACCTTCATAATATTCTGGGGCGGGGTTAACCGACTTATCCTTACTAAAGACAGAGGATGTTCCAGAGGACTCTTTATTAGAGTCCTTAACTACGTGGAACTCTGTTTTTCCATCTGTGTCTGTAACCGCACTATAGACAGTAGACATCCAAGGATACTTTGCTTTTGTACGAGCAAAGGCATCAGCGCTTGCATCTATGGCGACAACCTTAGTGCTGTTTAACTTCTTGTATAGGTAGTATGCATCATCACCATCTCTGGTGCCAATATCTATAATTACAGGTGCGTCACTATCAAAGTGTTTACGGAAGTTAGTCACCACTGGTTCTAGAGGATCAATGTATTCTCTAGTAGTAAATAGTTTAAGGTTGCCCAAGATAGCTAAGCGGTAGCCGTGAGCAATGTCCTGCTTAAGAAGTTCTTGGAACATTTCCCAAGATTCATCTTTACGACCTACCCACCAACCAGTAACAGCTTTTTCAAACGTCAATGCATACTTGCCAGGATAGTCAACCCAAATAGGAAGCGGTGAGTTCTTAATGCCTGTAAACAGTAACCCTGTTTCAGAGAAGGTATACGCTTCTTGCCAACGCTTTGCCCGCTCACAGTACCGTGCTAAAAGGAACCATGCTTCTGGACGAGTAGGGATGTAAGCAACTGCTTTTAAGAATAGGTTGTGTACCGTGCTTTCACGGTTCTTCTGCTGCTCAAAACATTGCGCTGCTTTTAAAAGAGATGCGTAAACATACTCTGGATGTGAGGAGTATCCGTACTCAGCTGTACGTAAATAGAAGGAAACAGCAGAGGCTGTTTGCCCAACATTTTCATACTCTATGGCAATCCTAAAGCTCAATACAGGATTGAACGGATCTCTAGAAAGGTCACTAACTAAATCATCAATAGCCTTAAACAAGGAGAGCCCCATTAATCATTGTGTTAATAACCTCTCCTGGAACTTGAAGGATAAAAGCGGCATTGTCTTGGAACCCAAAACTAATAAGTAAATCTCCCTCATGTTCAGCAGCCCCAGCGCAGAACTCAATCTGTCCATCTAGGAAAGACCAGCTATTAGGAGAAACCCCCACCAATACAAAGTCCTCATCCCATACGCAAAGACGGTGGCGATAAGTGCCATTTTTCTGTGACATATAGTTCTTAAACAGAACGACCTCATGAGAGATAGCAATGTAGTAGCTACCCCACTTAATAAGCTGAGAGCCCCCACGCTGGTCGGTAGGAGGCATAACTCCTTGCTTAACACTTACTTGCTCACAACGAGCAGGCAGGTCAGGATAGGTCTTTACAAGCTCTGTAGGGGCTGTCCACTTAATGTAGTGAAATGGCTTATCAAGAACCGGCATCCAGTTCTTTTCACAGTATGACTTTTCATCTACCGGAGCTGGAATGCGGATACGGGAAATCTCTTTAGCAGTCCACGCATCCTTATCAATCTCAATCTCTGAAAGTTCCATACGACCTTGACCATCAGTAGTGGTATCACGACGAACACCTGTTGCGTAGTACTTACCGTCCCACTTAACTAAGCGGGCATCTTCTTCTCCCACAAACGTCCAGATAGGCTTTACATCTAACTTCGTAGTATCAATAAGCGTATAGTTAACAATGTTAAGGTTTTTGTCTAAACGACATAGGTAGTTTGCAGTTACCAGACGTTGGTCTTCTTCTGGATGTAGGTAGGCCAGTGGACCCCAGACGCTAGGAAAACGCTGGTCATTTTCAGCGTGATATAGCGTGTAGTTGATGTGGCGCAAAATACACAGGATATCCCCATCATCATCTATGAAGATAGATGGGTTCATCAATCCAGTCCCACCAGTAACATCTGCTGGGATAATAAGAGGCTTAAACTTGCCGCCCTGTTGTACCGATTGTTGTACTAAGTTCATATATGGTTTCCTATTAGTCTCTAAATTTAGCTAAGAAAGCTCCAGTAATATCGTAACTTTCGTGGTCAATGATGTGTGAAAATTTAGCCAACACTCGCTCTGTAGACCAATCTTCTTCTACATGTACTTCGTAAGGATTCCCGCCCATCTCTCCCTGAGGATAATGGATGATAGGTAATGCAATAATTGCGTACCTGGCTTCCTTGCTGATCTTGTCCCATAGCTTTAATGCGTCCTCTTCAGACATATGCTCAATAACATCTCCAAGGATTACAAGGTCATAATTAAAGTGTTCTAGGTTTCGTACGTCGTCATTAATAACTACTTGATATTTCTCATTAAGATTGTACAGAGAGATATAAGGTTCCCATACCTCAACGGCAGTTAGGTGAACTGAGAAGTCCATTACACCACGCATTAGGTAGAAGAAAGAAGCTTGCCCAGGACCTACGTCCAATACTGTTTTAGGATAAACTTGTCGTATCCATTTTCCTATAATAGGCTTTGTTGCGTAATCTGATGTTCCTGACATATATACTCCTTCAAGTATCTTAGTGGTTATAGACTTGTAAACTTTCCATAATGCCCATAGTAGGCGTTTCTTGTTAATAGCTCTAGAAGTGCTTCATTATCCTTAATGTCATAAACAGCAAAACTTTTATGGAAGCTTGTTTCGTTCCATTGGTCTTCTCGGTGTGCATGTGGTAAAGAAAATGAAGGGGTATAGCTTAGGTATTTAACAGGCACATCAAGCACTCGTCTAACACACTGTAAATAAGTCGAGTCTTCGTTGCCATATTCTACAAAAGTTTCGTCTTGCCCTAACCAAAATACAGCCCTCTGTATAAATACAAACCCTTGGTAATTTAGGGCCCCAATGTAGTTAGTTGGGTCATGCTCTTCACTTACATTAAAAAAGTATGAGTCTCCATTTTGAAGGCGTTTTTCAATTGTTTCTGTACTAAAATCTGCCCTGTTTTTAATTTCCAGCAGTCTTTCTTTAACATCAATCTTATTAATCTCGTCAGTAGAGTACTCTGACCTATATTGGACTACACAATGGGAAGGCTTTATAACGCCGTTATATAAAGCAGCCTCTTCTACAGCTTCATCTAAAACTTCTTTGTCAATAAAAACATCCGCGTCTAATATTGCTACTACTTGCTTTGGAGAAACCATGGCTGCTGTGTTACGTGCAGCAGACCTATTAAAGAAATCGTGGTCAGTATCGGTGGTAAATACCTTGTACCCTATTGACTCGTAGTATTCTTTAAACTTGTTAAAAATTGCTTGCCGACCATTAGACGTTCCTCTAAAAGGAGTAAATAAAATCCTAGCCTCAAATATATTATGGTCTAAAAAACTTGGTTCATGCCGTAAATCATCAAAGGTATCTTTAAGTATTTTTACAGCTATTGGTTCATTAGTAACGTTGTAGATATTAAAGTTTACGCCTTTATCAATTTTTATAGCTTTACGATGAGTGTACCGAGTGAAGTGGTTGTCGGTTCGTACGATAAACATAGGGGCATTTACGTATAGCCATGTGTCAAACATAGAATTAACATAGCTAGGACTTTTTGAATAAGCGTCTAAGGCAATCATTTATTCCCCTTCACACTCTCAATTTCAGACTTAACTATATCACTAAATGTGCTGGAAGCCTTCCACCCTAGTAAATGACCTAGTCTTATTGTTGGAAAAATAGTACGCTCTGGCACATTACAGTACTCTATATTAAGTTTAATACCGCTGTTTTCATATAGATCTAGAATGTCTACTACTGAATGCTGTTTGGCTGAGCAAATGTCTGTAAGGAAAGGACCCCCACCAGCAAGTAGGTGCTCTACAGCTTTTAGGTTAGCTTCACCAATATCCTTAACGTGCACGTAGTCCCTTGTAGAGTGAGTATCGTTTACCCTAACTGTAGACCCATTGATAACAGAGGAGTTAATAATTGAGAATATATTAGTTGACTGCTCATCCTTAACACTAACCATTTGTCCCCCAATATTAAAGTACCTGAGTATAACATGCCGACTAAGCTTAGAGATTATGCGCTCCTCTATAAGCTTTCCTTTAGCGTAGGGATTATGAGGAGAATAAATGGCTGCCGAGGATGCAAACACCACAGGTACCCTGAATAAGGCGCTCACAAGGGCCACAGACAGCGTAGAACCTACATTGTTAAGGTAGTAGGACAGTGGGTGTTTTAAGGACTCCCCAACGCTCTTTTTAGCCGCTAGGTGAACTATTGCCTGGGGTTTTTCCCTATGAACTATTCTTAGGATCTTTAATATATTTATGGTGTTTATCCCGACCTTTTTATCTACCAAAATACATTTATGCCCTTGTTTCTCAAGGGGTATGGTTGTAGCCTTCCCAACGTACCCCAAACCACCGGTAATTAAAATTGTAGCCATACCAGTATTATACAGGAATTGGCCTAAAAGTAAAAGGGTGTATACTATATATATGAGCCCCAGACATTTTGCTAAGTCCTATACAAATGGTCGGTATAAAACCCACCATTATCCAGGTACTAAAGAAGCAAAACTAGAGAAAAAAATTGAGTCATTCCTGGGGTACTTTTGGAGAAAACTTTGTCGGAAGAGATAGATCTACTAGCTGTTTTAAAGTCTAAGTCTTGCAGCGGGTGCACTAAGTGTTGTGAGGGGTACCTATCCGCTAATATCAAAGGTCACATAATGGACTTAGGAAAACCATGTCCGTTTGTTATCAAGGACGTTGGTTGCGGAGACTATGTAAATAGGCCTGCTGACCCCTGTATATCGTTTGAGTGCGAATGGCGCAGAAACCCCTATTTTGAAGAGTGGTTAACACCTAAAATTTCTGGCGTAATTTTTTCTAGGCAGATTTGGAAACCTCAAAATATACCTTATTTAAAGATTACAGAGGCTGGCTCTAAGATAACTTCTGAAATTATTACTTGGGCAATTGCGTACGCAGAAAAAAACAGCCTAAATTTAGCTTGGGGTGAAGGTTCCGAAACACAGTTTGTTGGTGCACAAGAGTTTTGCGAAGCAGTATCTAGAGTAAGGCTCTAGTCCTATAGGTCTACAGAAGGGACTGTGTCTGAGTCTGCGACTAATGGGGCTGAAAACACACTGTTTTCGTAAACATATCCTTGTTTAATTTCATCTACATTTGTGTTATCGGTAATATCAACAAGGGTATTAAGGATAATGTTCTCAATAAAACCAGGTTCTGTTTGTACTGTATTAAGGACTACGTTATCTTTTACAATAGCGTACTTTTTAATTGGGTGTATCTCTGACATAGTTACTCCAAACGGTTAGTTTCTAGCAATCAGTTTAACAAGATTTGTAGTAAATAACCTCTTAAACCTTGCCCATAACCCTACAGATGTCATAGAACGAGCCTGGGTTTAGACCTGGTGGTAGGTCACTCATCCACGTTACCAACACAAACTTTTCCCCAGAAGTAACCGGCATAGCTGCGTGTAGATACGCATAGTTAGAGGGGAATACAATGATTGATGGTTTTTCTGGCTTAAGCTTAAGATCAAAATGCTTAAAATACGTCTCTCCGCCTTCATACTCAGAGGGGTTTAAGTAGATAATGCAAGATATTGTTCGGTAGGTGCTCCAACAACCATCGGCATGGAAATCGTACTTATTACTTGCCTTGTAACGAAGTAGGTTAAAGCCTTCATCTTGAGCTGGAATTGGTTCTTGGTGTTTATTTGCATAGTCAATAATTGCAGGAACGGAATGTCGACGAACCTCATCGTTCCAAAATGGAAGTCGTTGCCCAAAGTCAATTGTTTGACTTGTACGGATTTCTTGCTCCGTGTCATTGCTATGGGATATGCCACTCTTTACCCACTCCTCATCTAAAAGTTGTGAGGTCATATCTACAATATTTTTTGCTAATTTTTCAGGAAGTTCATACTGATATATAGCGGGTGCAAGAATAGTAGGCTCCATTATTTTTCCTTTCTTTTGAACACTTTGCGTGTCCATAGCTTCTTTTGATAGTACTTGTCTAGGTTACTTATATTTTCTTGTGTTATTTGGTCTAACTTTAGGTCAATAGAATTGTATTCTATTTCCCACTCGCTTCTAACAAATGGAACAATTTGAGCTAAAGGAGTACCAGCAGATATTTTTATATCCCGTGTGGTATCTGTATTTTTAATAGTAAACAGAACATTTAAAGGGCTGTAAAACTTATCAGTATCTATAACCCCTGGCATAACTTCTGTTTTTAAATCAGGTCGATAGGGAGGCTGTATCATCATTACACTAGTATTTTTAGATGAGCGTATTTTATAGGGGAGCTCTACTTTTTCAACACCGTGTTTTTGTAGCGATAGGTTAGCGTCAGGATAGGCACCTAGTTGCACATGAGGATGAGGATGAAATGAAAACCTTTCATCATCCCTAGTGCGCTTTACAAAAAGTTTACCATTTTCGTCTCTAGTGATGGTCACATCAAAAGGCCAAACAACCATAAACCCAGAAGTCATAACATCGTATAACCCCCTGCAGCTTTTAGATGTTTTTATAGATACATTGGTTAGGTCTTTGAACCATTCAGGAAGGCACTCTGAAGCAGGAACTGGCCTAAATTCTGTAACAAAATGTTCTGCTCCCAAACCATACGCCGAGTAATCAACACTAAAAGTAAACATTATTTATAGTTTTTCCTATTCCAAAAAGTGCGCTTGTACCGATGTTCAAAGTGTATAGAGTGCTCCATTAAGTTTTTATCTTTTTCCCCAGGTTCAAGAGAGGAATACTCAGCTTTCCACTCCGCTCTCTTAATAGGAATTAATTGTACCATAGGAGTTCCTGCACGGATAATGCCCTCGAAGTCTTTCTTTAGTAGAAAGGGGAACTGTACAGATAGTTTAAAATGATCAGCATCTACAATACCAGGAAGTATTGTAAAAGGCAACTCATCTCTATGCATAGGCTGTGTAAATAGTACACTCCAACCATCAGGCACTTTTACAATCCACGGATTTGTCCATTTTAAAAACCTATGGTTATGATCCTCTGGTACTTTTAAAGTATCTGCCTGTTTAATAGAGTGTTCATTAACCATATTGTATGCCAAGGGGTACTCAAAGTTTGCAGAGCCATCAGGGTTACGTGTAACGTGTACGTCACAAGGGAACAAGATAACGTAACCTGCAGTCATTGCATCAAATACAGGCATACAACGTTTAATTGTTCCGCCGTTGTTACCGTCAGCAAAGACACTTTTACCATCAACAAAAGTCTTCATATCCTTATACCAATCAGGTATATATTTACTAGACGGTTCTGGGTGTTTAAAAAAGTCTAACGCAGGGTCTTCGCAAATAAACTGAATAACTTCTGCAGGGTCTTCTTGTCCCTTACGACTCATTCCTTTGAACATCTTGATACCACTCATAATCCTCATCGTACATCCAATCAATATAGTCATTAATTGAGTAGGTATAAAGCTCTGCAGCAAAGTTTACATACTCAGTAATCTTGTTGTGCCGTATTTCGTTTACAGGACCAGTATATCGTCTTTCTGTGTAATCAATCTTTGCAAAAATTTCATAGTCCTTAAATGAACGGGGTGTACGCTTCTTTTTCTTTAAGGCGTTAAAGACTTCTACTCCACCCAAATTTTCCTCACGATAGGAGTTCTGGTCGTAAGATTTTGGATAATCATTAATTGGGTGGGCTCTATCTGGAGTAAGCGGTTGACCCTCAGCCTCTGAGTAGTAGTGCATGATTCCTGTCACACGGGGGGTATAAAACGTATACCCCTGCATGTAAGAAAGAACCGCATAATACTGTTCTTCCTCTAAGAACCTAATTTTTCTATTAGCTGGGACGTCTTTTACATAGGACCCTTCTGCAAAAAGCTGAGCGGGAGAAACGGTTGTAGCAAGAGCTAACGTTTCAAATTGTGTAAAGATTCTATCCCCATGTCTAGGAAATCCCATTTCTTTAAAGAACTCTGCAGGGTTACGCCCCACTCTAAAACAAGGAACATTATTATGCCCACGGCGTTGCCTAAAATATACTTCTTTAGATTTAGGATTATAATACGGGTACTGCCCTCTTACATCAAGAAAGGTGTCTGGTGCGTATGCTCTTGGATAGCCAGTAACTAGCGGTTTTTCTTCTCCTAGAGCTTTGATTCCTTCAATATGGTGGATAAGTAAGTCATCCCAGTGCATATCAAAACGCATATGTGCGTCAATTTGAAGATAATAATCTTCGTTATCAAAAAGCTGATTAGCGTCAGCTCGCTGGTTACCTAAACCAGTGTTCTCATAGGTGCCTTCTTTAACATCCATCTTAACATTAGGATACTTAGATAACTCTTCCCAATATTTATTATCGCCTGCTTTATAGATAAGTCCGATACCGATATGAATTCTATCTGGGTTCTTAGCATTTAAAAGTGCGCTTACAACTGTATGAACAAGTTCTGGATCCCTATAACAAGCAATAGCTACAAAAATAGTTTTCTTATCTCTTGCTTCTTTAGTTGAGTCAAAAATTGAGTTATAAAGATACTCATTTTCTAGTTCATTAGTAAAAGCTGTGTGAGCATTTCGCATTAATCCATAGACCATATTAAACCCCTATACTATAAATTCCTTAGTTGTTCCCGAAGCATATCCTGAAACGTCTAATGATACACTGCTCGTGCGTGCGGTTTGGGAGACATAAGTAATGACTCCGCCACCTGTTACGTAAGAACCGCTGGTATATCCAGTAGCGTATATAGTACCATACCCCGAAATTTTTCTAGCACAGACCACTACTATCCCACCTCCGTAGTTAGCGTTATTACCGGCGCCACCTCTCAAAAACAACGGGGTTGTCTGAGAAGCGCTTAACATATACCCAGCAACAGCGTTTCTAGCCAATGAGAAGTACTCTGCAGGAGAAGGCGCAGTAGCTGTGTAAGAGGCACTTGCTCCTCCTAGTGCATTAGTCACAGAGGTTAGTCCTCCAGAAGAAAGGCTTCCTACTGCAGAAGACCCATTTTTAAGTCCAATACTAGTTGTGGCTTGGTTAGCTGAGGCAGAAGATAAAGATAAAGAGTTACGAACAAAGACTCTGAACCCTGCGGTGTTTAAATGAATACCGTCTGCAATAGTCAAGTTGCTGTAGTACATGTCTCTTGTAAGAGTAGTGTTTGCTGATATGGTTACGTTTCCATCTGCACCTGAGCCATAAATCTCATCAGGAACGGCGGTAAAGCCTGCTACAGATGTAGAGGCCCCAATAGAAGAAATTCCATACTTACCCATTTTTACCTCAGTCCTTTACGCTGCAACACTATGGTCAATAACAACAACTGTACCTGCAGCTGAACTGCCTGTCTGACCAGATGCACCAGCAGCGGCACTGGTTGTCACACTACCAATACCGCTGGTTGACATGATAAATAGAACTCCTCCGCCACCAACGTACCCAGAAGAACCTGTTCCACCAGTACCACCAGAAGTTGCGGTTCCTCCAGCTCCTCCTGCGCCTCCTGGGTAAAAAGCTGTTGAGTTGTATGTAGCAACCGTTGAGGGAACAAAGTTGTACGTGGCGGGCGTGCCTGGTGTAAATGTGTAGGTAGGCGAGTTGTTTGTAGCTATCGGTTTAGTAGCGGCGTTGTATGTAGCACCAGTGCCTGGTGTAAATGTATAAGTAGGAGAATTGTTTGAAGCTATCGGCGTAGTAAGAGCATTGTATGTAGCACCAGTGCCTGGTGTAAATGTATAGGTAGGCGAGTTATTTGATGCTATTGGTTTAGTAGCGGCATTGTATGTAGCACCAGTGCCTGGTGTAAATGTATAGGTAGGCGAGTTATTTGATGCTATTGGTTTAGTAGCGGCATTGTATGTAGCACCAGTTCCTGGTGTAAATGTATAGGTAGCTGCGTTGTACGTAGCAGCAGTTCCTGCTGTATATGTATAGGTTTTTACATTGTAAGAAGCAGCATTTCCTGGTACAAAAGTGTAGTTAGCGGTATTATATTTTAGAGTTCCTGCTGTGTATAAGTAAGTAGGCGAGTTGTAAATCCTGGTTTTTGGAGTAACA
>Ga0209596_1004073_pt1 | contig 11259 bp, 18 predicted proteins | sample M_130807_MF_Meta_FD_187314 | JGI IMG/M metagenome (GOLD analysis project Ga0209596, IMG submission 187314) | Freshwater microbial communities from Lake Montjoie, Canada to study carbon cycling - M_130807_MF_MetaG (SPAdes) (version 2) | ecosystem: Environmental > Aquatic > Freshwater > Lake...
GGGGGGGGGGGGGGTGGCGTTTTCGGATGTTGACGTGGCGCCAATTTTGCAGGTAGAAGTTTGTTTTCCACATTGTGTGTGTCTGGCGCCACATCTTGTGGAGTCCGTGGTATGCAAACTTCCTTGAATGCCTTGGCGTGTTTGCGTGTTATCGCGTTCACATGCGCGGTACTACTTGGAGTCATCACCTAGTCCACTTCTGATAGGTGAGGGGCTCGGATCGTTGCTACCTTGCCGTAGCAATGACTTGCTACCCACGAGTAACACGCAGTCGCGTGTTACCCGGTCGATAGCAAGAGTGCCCCTCACCTCTCATCATCACCCGAGAGGTAAACCATGGCAATAGGTACAACGGCTAGACCTAATACGAAAATGAGACTCACATCACGCGGGCGTGTGGCGCTCACCGTGCTGGTCGTGCTGGTCGGCCTCATCGTCGGCATGGCAACCGCCGAGGTCGGCCTGCCGGGTTGGTCGCTCTGATGGCGGCCGTCGAGCTCGTCCTCCCGTTCGACGTGTCCTTCAGCCGCGACCCAAGCAAGGCGCCGACCGGCTCGCTTCTCATCGACGGCCAGGTCAAGGTGACCGGCTATGCGAACCAGCTCCGAATCATGAGCGACGCTTTGGCCGACCTCGCCGACGACCTCGACCGCGCCACCACTAAGCCCAGGCACCCCGGCTACGCCGCGCTGCTCATGCCCGCCGCGCAGTGGGTGCCGTGCCCGACCTGCCGCGGTGAGTCGATGCTTGAGGACGAGGCCGACTCGGGCGCGACCATCCTGCGCTCGTGCTATAACGGCGGCTGCATCGACGGCCAAGTCTTGCGACAGGACACGGGCGCATGACCGAGGTCGAGTATGTCGAGGTCGCCCGCTGGGCTGTCGAGCGCGTGCGCGATTACATCGACGCGAGCAGTGATGACGCGATGTTCCTGTCGGCGGTTGAGGTCGACAACCTCATCGCCGCGCTGGACGAGGCGCTCGCATGACACGTATCGGCTCACTGTTCTCGGGCTACGGCGGCCTCGACCTCGCCATCATGGATGTCATCCCCGGCGCGTCGGTGGCGTGGCACGTGGAGTTCGACAAGGCGCCCGCCGCGATCCTCGCCCACCACTGGCCCGACGTGCCCAACCACCACGACGTGACCACCGTCGACTGGAGCGCGGTTGAGCCCGTCGACATCATCACCGGCGGCTTCCCGTGCCAAGACCTGAGCCACGCAGGCAAGCGCGCAGGGCTGCGGCCAGGTACGCGCTCGGGCTTGTGGTCACACATGGCCTACGCCGTCAACATCCTCCGACCCCGATTGGTTGTGATTGAAAATGTCCTCGGAATCCTTAGCGCGCGAGCCGCTGGCGACGTGGAACCCTGCGCGCTGTGTCTGGGAGACGACGCAGCAGACGCTGTGCGGGCACTCGGAGCCGTTTGTGCAGACCTGGCCGCGCTCGGGTATGACGCTCGATGGACGACTGTACGAGCTGCCGACGCTGGAGCGTGCCACGGCCGCGCCCGAGTCTTCATCGTTGCCCACCCCAACAACGTCGGAAGCGACCGGCGTGAGTTGGTCCCGAGGGGGGGGGCTGACTTGCGAACCATCATCGGAACTTTTGCCGACTCCGACGGTGGACGACTCGTGCAACGTGACGCGGGAAAGCGGGACGTACAACTCGCTGACCAGATCGGTGAGGACTCTGTAGACCTTCTCCCGACGCCTGACGCGTCGGCGCATAAGTACCGATTGGGGGGGGGGTCGCAGCAGTCGCGGAGTTTGGAAGCCCGAGGCCGACGCGGCGAGTTCCCTACTCCCGACGCCCACCGCTCAGGACGCAGCGAACACGGCAGGCCCGAGCCAATGGATGAGAAACAGCCTGCCGCTCAACACGCTCGCAGTGACGTTCACGGAGGACACGCCGTGACCGACTTCGGACCTTACGCCGACGCCATCAGTCGCCACGAGGTCGCGCTAGGTCGACCCGCGCCCGCGCCCACTGAGCCCGGCAAGAACGGACCACGTCTGTCGCCCGCGTTCGTCGAATGGATGATGATGCTCCCCGCCGGGCACGTCACCGATACGACCATCGGCCTCAGCCGCTCCCAGCAGCTCAAGGCGCTCGGCAATGGCGTCGTGCCCGCTGAGGCGGCGCTCGCCCTGCGCTTGCTGCTGGGCATCTTTGACGCCACCGAGCGCGACGGCGGCGCGCTACTACCGACGCCGAACGTGAAGAACAACGAGAACCGCCAGAGCTCCGGCTACGGGCCGAACCTAGGCGAGGCACTCGCCATGTTGCCGACGCCGCGCGCGTCAGACGGCCCGAACGGTGGGCCAGGTCAGCGCAACGGGCGAGGCGACGCCGACACTCTCTCGGCCATCTCCGCGCTACTACCGACGCCGACGCCATTTCAAATGAGCAACAGCGAAACACCAGACGAGTGGCTCACACGTCGCAAGGACGTAGTGAAGCGCACGGGAACTCACCACGGCCTACCGCTTCCGGTTGCTGCCGTCGCCATTGCTGAAGGGAAACCGATTTTGATGTCAGACCCAACCGCCAGTGAGGATGAATGGGGCGTTGGCAATGTCTAAATCACGAGCCAAGGGCACTTCGTGGGAGTCGAGCATCGTCAACTTCCTCGCCGAGAGTTTCCCGCAGGCCAGACGCACCGGCTCCGCCGACTTCGGTGGCGGCGATGTCGTCGGCATCTCTGACGACCTCGTCATCGAGGCTAAGAACGTGGCGCGCTACACGCTCGCCGAGTGGGTCGCGCAGGTCGAGGCCGCGGGTGAGCGGCGCGGCGCATGGCTGCGCGTCGTGTGGGCTAAACGCGTCGGCAAGGGCTCGCCAGGTGACGGCTACGTCATCATGAGCGGCCACACGTTCCACCGGCTACTCGTCGAGCTCGACGGCTTCGAGGTTGAGTCATGATCGCGCCGATGGTTTTCGCCGTGCTGCTCGGATTCACTCCGGCCGCCGATGCACATCACGACCTGTACCGCGGCACGCAAGCGCAGGCGAAGGCCGAGGCGCTGTACCAGGTTGGGCCTTACGGGTGGCGCCCATCGTCGCCACACGGCACCCGGCAATGGTCGTGTCTGATCGCACTGTGGCGCCACGAGAGCGACTGGCGCTGGAACGCCAACAACGCCGACGGCGAGCGCACGTGGGGCATCCCGCAGGCCCATCCCGGCCGCAAGATGCAGTCAGCCGGTCGTGACTGGCGCACCAACACCACGACGCAGATTCGCTGGGGCTTGCGCTACATCTCCAAAACCTACGGGACGCCGTGCAATGCGTGGAGCCGCTGGCAGGGCCGCGCGGCCTCGGGAAGCTACGGGTGGTACTAATGCGCCTCTTTTCCTGCGATGTCTGCGACTCGACCTCGCCCGGTGCGCTGGGCGCTGGCTGGCTCACGCTCACTCAGCACTTCGACGCCGACCACGGCGGCGACGTGACGCTCCACTACTGCTCGACTAGGTGCTGCGAGGACGACCTCGACTCGCTCGACCTCGGTGGTGCGGAGTGAGCCACGCCTTGAACTGTCGCCTAGCGCACAAGCCCGGCGCCGTTGGCATCGCGCCGTGCCCCGAGTGCTCACACGACCCGCTCTGCCGGTGGGTCGACATGCCCGACCTCGCGCGCCACGACTGCGACCTGTGCGCGCTAATCGCTGCCGTGCGCGCCGATGAGCGGGATAAACCTATTAACGCAATTCCGCGTGCAATTTGTAACTCTGAGCCTTTCATGTGGTTAATGGTTGGCTCGAATCATATCGAAAATCAATTGAACGCCCTTCGGCCAGCGTGGACCACCTTGCTCGATGCCGGCGGTGGTTGGGGACAGACCGTGCGGCCCGATGAGCGGGGCCAGTCATGACACACCCTGTGATCCTGCGATGCGTCTGCGGCCACCCCGCAAGCGAGCACCTACCCAGTCTCACCTGGTGCACGCACCGAGTCGACGACGCGGTGTGTGTCTGCGATTGGCTGGAGGTCGACGCGTGAGCGCGCTCGACCTCACCGCCGTCGCGCGCTGCATCGAGGGCAGCGTCGACTTCATCACGCTGACGCACGCCGAGCAGGTCGAATACCGCCGCGAACTCGCGCGCCGCAATCGTGGCGCAGGAGCACGGCCCGGCCGTCAAGCACGCGAGCGGTCAGTGCCACCAGCAGACCGGCCCGCATGCGAAGGCCACGACCCTCGACTGTTCACGTCCGTGTCTCGTATCCCAGAAGGGCTTAAAGTCTGCGGCCCGTGCCTCGTCAAGGACTGGTGCCTACTTCAGGTCAGGCCTCACGAAGGTTTCGACGGCGTCGCCGGCGGCATTGGCTGGATTAGAGGGCGACGCGTCGAGCCGAAGAAAGACGAGAAGGCCGCCAAATCCCCGCGGCCCATTTATGACAAAAACAAGACCGACAAATTGGCGCGCGCCATTCATGACGGCCTACCCAAAGAGCCCGACGACATCACCGCCGCCAGGCGTGCGGTGCTCCACGACCCAAACACAACGAGAGGCACCTCATGACCGTTCCAGTGTTCACCGCGCTACCCGTCGCGCCCGTCGACGACCTGCCCACCGAGATCGCCCGCGACCGCTGGGGCCGTCCACTCATTACGCCGCCCGATGGCGGCAAGGCGATCGCCTACACGCGCATCAGCACTCTGTGCAAGGCGCTCGACGACTCCCACGGGCTGACCAAGTGGTACGGGCGAATGACCGCGCTCGGTGTCGCTAGGCGCCCTGACCTGCTCGCGCAAGCGGCAGTGCTCACCGGCGAGGACGACGACAAGAAAGGGCTCAACGAGCTCGTCGATGAGGCAATGGCCGCCGCCGGATCAACGCAGGCCCGCAACCTGGGCACCGCGCTGCACCGGCTCACCGAAATCGCAGACAGCGGCGGCGAACTCGCGGGAATACCCGCGCACATGCTCACCGACCTTGACGCCTACATGCAGGCCACCGCGCAGCTCGAGGTCGTGAGCGTTGAGAAGTTTGTCGTCAACGACGCCGTGCAGGCGGCAGGCACCTTCGACCGGCTCATGCGTTGCCCTGATGGAAAAATGCGCGTCGCTGACATTAAGACCGGGCGTGACGCGCACAAGTACGCCTTCAGCATCGCCGTGCAGTGCGGGCTATATGCCAACGCGATGGCCTACGACGTGGCGACCGGCGAGCGCACCGCGCTCAATGTCGACCTCGACACCGCGCTACTCATTCACCTGCCCGCGGGCACGGGCACCTGCAACCTTTACACGCTCGACATCCGTGGCGCGATGGCCGCCGCCCTCGTCGCCAACACGATCCGCGACTGGCGCAAGCAGATCCTCGCGACCCCCTACAAGCCGTAGTACCCAACACAACACACAACAAGAGGAGCATCACATGTCCAGCATGTTCAGCAGTCCCGCAACCTCGTCCTCAGGCTCAATCAAGCCCGCCGATGTCGAGAACCACCTGCTCATCGTTGAGCCCACCGAGTACCGGCAAGGCATGACGACCACGATGGGTCCGGCCGATGTCATCGCGTGCACCATCCACGACGTGACCACCCAGACCACCCACCACGACGTGCTCCTGTTCCCGAAGGTGCTCGTCGGCTCGCTCAAGGGAAGCATCGGCAAGCGCGTGCTCGGCATCATGGGCCGCGGCGTCGCCAAGGCCGGGCAGTCGGCCCCGTGGATTCTCGTGGACGCGAGCAACGACGCCGAGGCCACCACCGCCGCCGCGGCCTACCTCACCGGCCAAGCGGCCACCACGCTCACCGCTCCCGTCGTCAACCAGACGGCCGGCGGCATCGAGCTCACGCCCGAGATTCTCGCCGCCCTCGGCAACCTCACCGGCAAGTAAACAACCACTCACACACAAGGGGCATCACATGACAACCACAGCAACGCAGGCCACGGTTCAGCTTCAGGCGCTTAGGCGCGAGACGGCACTAATCGAGATTGTCGGCACGATGCCGCTACTCGTGCACCGATGGACCGAGAAGGCCAAGCAGCAGATGCTCGACCACCAGCAGGGCCGCAAGACGGTCAAGAAGCCGAAGGACCCGGTCGCCGACTACGAGGGCAGCATGTACCGATTCGCAGACGGCGGGCACGGGTTCCCGACGCTGGCCTTCAAGAGTGCCACGGTCATGGGAGGTGCTCGGACGTTCGGCAAGAGCGTCCGAATGACCGAGATGAGGATTGCGTTGACGTTCGTCATTGACGGGGTCGGAGTCGGAGGTGACGCGCTCACCCGCATCACGGGCGACCCGTCAATGCGCGAGGACATGGTGCGCGTTGGCATGGGAACCGCGGACCTGCGCTACCGCGCCCAGTACGTCGACTGGTCGGCGACGCTGCGGATCAACTACCTGCCGCACATGATCGACATTGACTCCATTGCGGCACTAGTCGACGCCGGCGGCAGTAACGGGGTCGGAGAGTGGCGACCTGAGAAGGACGGCGTCTACGGCACCTACAAGGTGATGGAGGCGTCGTGAGCGTGCACAAGGTGCTCAGTGACATCGCCGCCCGGCACGGCTTCCTCACCAGCGAGCTAGTGGTGCAGGAGGCGGCCGACCCTGGCCACGAGCTGCACGCCCACTTCCAGTGGGACGACTCGGAGGCCGGGCCGCTGTACCGGATACAGCAAGCGTCCCAACTCATCCGATCCGTGAGGGTGGTGATGGAGCGCGAGCCTGACCGGCCGCCGGTCAAGGTCCGCGCGTTCATCTCACTGCAAGAGATCGACGTCGAGGACTCGGTGGGGCGCTACGTGCCCGTCGAGGAGGTCGTGGCCTCCGACATCCTGCGCTCGGCGTGGTTCCGGCGGCTCGCCGAGGACTGGAAGCGACTCAAGGCGAAGGCGGCGGGAAGTCAGGAGTTCGCCGCGATGGTGCTTGAGGACTTGAGGCGCGACACCGCATAACGATCACAGGCATGGCAAGGCATGGCAGGGCTGGGTATGTCGGGGCGTGGCGAGGCAGGCTGGGCTCGGCGAGGCTTGGCAAGGCAGGGCGAGGCAGGCACGGCAAGGCTAGGTCAGGCAAGGCGGGGCACGGCACGGCACGGCAGGCAAGGCGGGGCTCGGCAAGGCTTGGCAGGGCGTGGCAGGCGTGGCTTGGCGGGGCGAGGCCAGTCTGGGTTGGGCGAGGCAGGCGGGGCTCGGCTAGGCACGGCTAGGCATGGCGAGGCAGGCGTGGTAAGGCGGGGCTCGGCAGGGCGCGGCACGGCTTGGCGAGGCAGGCAACACACAACAGACGGGCGACCATGACACAACTACTCACCGACGCTCTCGCCTGGCATGACGCGGGCTACTGCGTCGTGCCGAGCCACGAGGACGGAAGCAAGCGACCGTTCGGGCCGTGGAAGGACTACCAGACCACGAGGCCCACGCGTGAGCAGCTCATCGCGTGGCTCTCCGGCGGCACCTACACCGGCATCGGTGTCATCTGCGGGGCCGTCAGTGGCGGCGTAGAAATGGTCGAGATTGAGAGCCGCGCCATCCTCAACGGTTCGATTGAGTTCCTCACCGACATCGCGCGCCGATCCAACATCGACGACATCTGGGGCACCGTGCTCGGAGGCTGCGCCGAGCAAAGCGGCGGCGGCGGCATCCACATGCTCGTGCGCCTCAAGGGCGAGCCCGTGCCCGGCAACGCCAAACTCGCCGCCAACCGTGACGGCGAGGTACTCGCCGAGACACGCGGCGAGGGTGGGTTCGTCATCGTCGCCCCCAGCCCAGGGCGCGCCGGACATCACTCCAACTACACGCTGCTCCCCGGCTCACACCCCGACCGGACGCCGACCCTGAGCGTCGACGAGCGCCGCGAGCTGCACAACCTGCTCCGCACCCTCGACGACGCGCCCGCCCGCGCTACTCCCGACCCGCGCACCATTGAGCCACGCCCGGCGACACCACACACCGGCCTGACCCCCGGCGACGACTACAACGCTCGCACCGACTGGGCCGAAATCCTCATCCCGGCCGGCTGGACACAACTCAACACCTCCACGCGCCTCGGGCACCCGATCACCTGGTGGACACGGCCGGGCAAGAGCGAGGGCATCAGCGCGTCCACAGGCGGCGAAGGCGACTGGCTGTACGTGTTCAGCAGCTCGACCTCGCTACCCGCTGAGACGCCGCTCCAAAAGTTCTTTGTCTACTCCCACTACAACCACGACGGAGACATGAACGCCGCGGCCAAGGCGCTCGCGCGCGACGGCTACGGAACACCGCTGGTCGCGCTCGCCGACCTCGCCCCGTGGGAGTACACCGCCCCCGGCGAGCAGCCCGGCGACGAGGTCGACGAGGCCCGCGCGGGCCTGTGGGTGGAAGGCAACCTTCAGCAACTCGACTGGCACGCGCTTTGGGCCGACGAGACGGAAGAGGAGTGGATCGTTGAGCCACTACTACCCGCCAGGCGCCTCGTCGCGCTCTACAGCGCCCCCAAGGTTGGCAAGAGCCTGCTCATGCTCGAGCTCGCCGCGGCCGTCGCTACCGGCCGCGAGGTGCTCGGAGTGACCCCAACGCGCCGACATGTGCTCTACGTCGACTTTGAGAACGACCCGCGCGGCGACATCCGCGAGCGACTCCAGGCGATGAACTACACGCCCGACGACCTCGACTGGCTGCACTACCTGTCGTTCCCGACCCTAGCGGCCCTCGACACCGAGCGCGGCAGCAAAGAGCTGCTCGCAGCCGTCGAGCACTACGCCGCCGAAGTCGTGTTCGTCGACACGGTCAGCCGCTCAGTGCAGGGCGAGGAGAACGAGAACGACACCTGGCTGAAGTTCTACCGGCACACCGGCCTCAAGCTCAAGCAGGCGGGAGTGGCGCTCATGCGCCTCGACCACAGTGGCAAGGATGTCACCAAAGGGCAGCGGGGCGGCTCGGCTAAGGTCGGCGACGTCGACGCCGTCTGGCGCATGAGTGCGGTCACCGAGACAAAGTTCCGCCTCGAGTGCGAGGCCCACCGATTCCCCATCAGTGAGCCCACGATCATCATTGATCGGTGCTTGCGACCGCTGCGACACGCCGTAGACACGGGTGGCAAAGGCAGCGCTACCGAGGCTAAGCGGGCGAAGATCATCGCCCTACTCGACACCCTCGAGGTGCCCCGAGATGCGAGCCGCACGGTGGCTCGGAAGGCGCTGCAAGGCAGCGGGCTGACCATGCAAAACGCGACCTACAAGATCATTCAGGAGATGCGTCAGACGGCCCTCCAGACGTGGATGGCCACCGCGTGAACGGGACCGGAAACGCGTCCCAAACCTGTCCGGAAGGGGGTCCCGAAATGGGCTTCGGGGACAGGCTAAACCCGTCCCCTGTCCCCCTGTCCCGAATGGACAAGCGGACAGGAGACAAGATTTCCCTCACAAAATCGCGCCCAGCCTGTCCCGAACGGACAGATCGGGACGGGACGGGACGGGACAGGGCCTCCCGAGCCTCTGCCTGTCCGGTCCCGCCGCTCTATAGAGCGGGACAGCGGACAGGGGCCACCTAGTGGGACTCATGACACGGTCACGATTCACCCCCTCAACCTGCTCCCGATGTCGAGCCATCACCCTGCACGGCATCGTCGCCGAAGGACTCGCCACCCACCTCGACCCCACCCCGCTCGACGCCACCGAAGAGGCGCGGGCACTCGTCGCCGGCCGAACCACTTGGCACGTCACCCGCGACCTCGAGGCGTGCTGGAGGACGGCCAGCAAGATCCGCCACCGACCGGCTGGCAACTACGCCGACCTCGCCATCCTCGCCACCCATGTCTGCGCCGAGCCGATCCCTACGACCATCATCCGATGGGCGTGGGCGCCACCACCCCGCCAGGCCATCACCGAGGAGCCGATGTTTTGATGAGCACACACACCCGCACCTGTGCCGCCGAGAAGTGCGGCCGGCCGATGCCAACTGGCGACAACAGCACCGCGTGCCCGGCCTGCTGGCGCCGATTCGACACCAACATTGGAGATATCCCGGCCATCATCACCGAGCTCGACACCACGCTGTCGCGCCAGACAGCGAGCGGGTCAAGTAACGGGCCGAGGTCGAGCGAGACACCACTGCCGTACAACGTGGACGCCAGCGACGCCGCGCGGCTGCTGTCGATGACGCTGTGGCCGTGGGTACGTGAAGGGCTCGACGCGCACCCTGGCGTGCCGCTGCCATCGCCGTCAGTGGTCGGCATGGCCGCCGCGCTGATGCATTTGCACGGGTGGCTCGTCGTCCATCCCGAGGGCTACCTAGCCATCGACGAGGTCGGCTATGCGGTCAGCCAGGCGCGCACCGCCATCGACCGCGCCGCCGACCGCGTGTACGCGGGTACGTGTGATGGCGACGATGGCGAGTGTGGCGAGGAGCTGTACGCCGTTGAGGGCTTGACTAGCGTGCGCTGCCAGGTCTGCTCAACCGAGCGCGATGTGTACATCTGGCGACGCAATCGGCTAGAAGCCGCAGGCGACTCACTGCTCACGCTGTCGGAGATGACCCGCGCCATTGGCGAGACTGGCACCGAGACGGTGAGTCGTAAGCGGCTCGAAGGTTGGGTCAGGCGCGGTCGGTTGATTCGTGCTAGCAACCTAGGCGCGGTGCCGTTGTACCGCGTGGGCGACGTGCTCGACGTCATCGAAAGTGAGCGCCGGCGCAGTGGTTGACTCTGTGTCAATCTGCGGATACCGTTGTGATAGGTCGTAATAAAACCAACGCCAGCCCCGCCAACGTGCGGGGCTTTGTCATTGAATGGAGCAGACGGGAGCGCCGCGATGACCACACGCGACGACATCGTCGAAGCCATCGTGCACCATCTCGACACCAAGACTCGACTAGCCGCCGAGCCCGGCACCCACGGGCAACGCGCCACCCTTGACGACAAGATTGACGCGCTACTCGACCAGCTCAACCTGGTGTCAGCGTGACCGCGCGACAAGGTGACGACCTCCGCTCGCACGCGTGGAAAAAAGCCCGCGCCAAAGTGCTCGCCACCGCGACCCTGTGCTGCCTGTGCGGCCAACCCATCGACCGCACCGTTGACCCGCGCAGCCGCTGGGCGCCGAGCGTCGACCACGTCATCCCGCGCAGCTTAGGCGGCTCACTGACAGCGCCCGCGAACCTTCGCGCCGCGCACTACGGCTGCAACAGCAAGCGCGGCAACGGCACCAAGCGCCGCCGGCCGCCGACATCGACGGGCTCAACCTCGCGCACCTGGTGACACACCGTGACCGCCGCTCCCTAGGGGGTGGGGGGTCAGTTTTCTGTGCGTCATTCTGCTGAC
>Ga0209596_1004075_pt1 | contig 11258 bp, 5 predicted proteins | sample M_130807_MF_Meta_FD_187314 | JGI IMG/M metagenome (GOLD analysis project Ga0209596, IMG submission 187314) | Freshwater microbial communities from Lake Montjoie, Canada to study carbon cycling - M_130807_MF_MetaG (SPAdes) (version 2) | ecosystem: Environmental > Aquatic > Freshwater > Lake...
TATTATGTCATTAAACACGTTAAAATCAAATCGTATGAATCAAAAAAATCTCTTTATGAAACTGTTTCTCATCGCTGTACTTTTCCTTTCGGGAACCACTGCGTGGGGACAAACACCGGTACCAATGGCTACTCAGCCGGGCCTTTCCTACACTGAAAACTTTGCTGATATCACCAATTGGACCAACGCCTTTGCGGTTGGTATTGGTGCTAATCGTTGGAGTTCAGTTGCAATTAGTGCTGTAGGTGCCATTCCAAGCGCTACTAAAACCACATCAACTACTGCCACGTTTGTAACGAATTCAACCGGGGGAGTTCAGCGAGGTGCCGGAAATATTCAATTACTGACTACCGGAACAGGGGATAATACAACTTCCATTGGTATTGACTTCTTATTGGACTTCACGGGTGTAAATGCATCAACCATGAGTTTTGATGCGGCCACTGTGTTCAACTCCACTGGGAACAGGGTTGGTACTTTGCGGGTTTATGCTACCATAGATAATATTAATTGGACAGAATTGACCGGTACCAACCTTCCGTATAGTGCAACTAACAATGTTGCAAATAGTGCATCGATCTCAAATATTGCATTACCTGTAGGATTCAATAATAGTGCAACAGCCCGTCTTCGTTTTTATTACCACAATGGTACAGGTGGGTCCTCAGGAAGTCGTCCTAAAATCTCAATCGATAATCTGACCATCAATGCTATCAATCCAACGGCTTCACCTGTTGTGACTAGTAATTCAGCCACAGCGACTGTTGGCGTTTCTTTTTCATATAACATTTCAGGTAGTAATGTACCAACCGCTTATACGGCTACTTCATTGCCAGCAGGGTTAAGTATCAATACAACAACTGGACAAATTACCGGCACACCAACAACGGCTGCTGCTAGTTTAGCTATCCCAATTACAGCTTCAAATGCGAATGGTTCTGGATCGGGCACATTGACGCTGACTATTAATCCAGGAAGTCAAGCAATCTCTTTTAGTGCGTTGACAGCTTTAACATATGGTGATGCTCCTTTCAATTTGACTGCAACAGGTGGCGCATCTACAAGTCCTGTAACCTTTACAAGCTCAGATCCTTTTGTTGCATCGGTAAGCGGAAATACAGTCACGATAGTTGGTGCGGGTACTGCCAATATCACAGCGTCACAAGCCGGCGATGCAAATTATAATGCCGCCACTGATGTGGTGAGAGTATTAACAGTTAATCAAGCGCCTCAAACTATTACATTCGGGCCTCTTCCGGTTAAATTGACGACTGATCCAAGCTTTGCACTAACTGCCACTGGCGGGCCATCAGGGAATACAATTACCTATAGCAGTTCGAATACTTCAGTGGCAACAATACTAGGTAATATGGTTACTCTTGTTGGAGCTGGTTCAACGATTATTAGTGCGTCGCAAGCCGGTAATGCCAATTACCTTCCTGCAGTAACAGTCTCACAAACTCAAATTGTAAATCTTGCAGGTTTAATTTCTCAAAGCATCAATTTTAGTTCATTGCCACCATTGACCTATGGTGTTTCACCTGTGACATTAACAGCTACAGGTGGCGCATCAGGGAATGCTGTAACCTACACAAGTTCAAATACCAATGTTATCAGTATCACTGGAAATGTGATGACGGTAGTTGGCACAGGTTCAGCTATTATCACCGCGTCACAAGCAGGGAATGCTGCTTATCAGCCTGCAATGAATGTGATGCAGACGCAGGTGGTCAATCCAAAAGAGTTGACTGTGCTTGGGGCATCTGCGTTCAATAAAGTATATGATGGCAGCACCACAGCCACGCTTTTCAATTTGACACTATCAGGTGTTGTATCGGGTGATATCGTTTCTGTGAGTGGTGGTGGAACCTTTGCTTCTCCGAATGTTGGCACTGGTATTTCAGTTTCAGGAAATTTAATCCTTGCAGGTATTGATTCATTTAAATATATATTGACGCAACCTACAGGTATGACAGCAGATATTACATCAGCACCGCAGACCATTGTATTTGGTGCTTTACCTGCGAAGACTTTTACATCGCTTCCTTTTGTTTTAACAGCAAGCGGTGGCACTGTTACTAACCCGGTTACATTTACAAGTAGTAACCCACTTGTGGCAACAATTGCTGGTAATACAGTCACTATCATTGGTGTTGGTACAACGAATATCACAGCATCGCTTGCTGCAGATCAAAATCATGATGCGGCGGTGGATGTTATACAGCCTTTGATTGTCAATCAAGCAACTCAATTTATCACATTTGCGGCGTTGCCAAACAAGACAATCGGCGATCCGGCTTTCACATTAAGTGCAACGGCAAGTTCAACATTAACGGTATCATACGTGAGTTCAAATCCTTCTGTCGCGTCAGTTTTAGGAAATGTAGTGACTATTGTTGGCGTTGGGACAACCACGATTACAGCATCTCAAGCAGGCAATACCAATTTCTTAGCGGCAACGGATGTTGCTAAAACGCTGACGGTAACGTATCCTATTTTAGCTGCTTGGGATTTCTTTGGACAAAATACCATCGCCACCATGGCAGCTACAACATTCAATTCAAATTTGGTTTCAACGAATAATTTGAACAAAGTGACGCGTGGCGATTCGGCCGCAGCGAGTGTTGGTGGAAATTCATTCAGAACGGTTGGATTTAAAAATAATGGTATCTCAACATCGAATGCTGATTATTTTCAGACAACATTAAAGGCTGTTCCAGGACGCTCGCTTTCCTTGTATTCTATCAATGCAAATTTTGCCGGTACAACTACTTATGCAGTTGCACCGGGTGTGTCTTCGCAATTTGCGTATAGCCTTGATGGAACGAACTTTACATTAATCGGTACACCGTTTGTGACTGTTGGAACACCAGCTAGTTCACCTTTGATCGATCTAACCGCTATCAGCGCATTGCAAAATATACACGAATCAAAAACCGTCACAATTCGCTATTATGCCACTGGCCAAACTGCTACCGGCGGTTGGGGCTTTACCTCAGCGGCGTCTGGTACGAATGGATTAGCGTTTGGCGGTAATCTGCAACTTTGCGTGCCTGTTACGAATACAAGCAATGTGACGGTTTGTGCAAGCGCATTGCCATATACTTGGGGGGCACAAACAATTACTGCAGGGGGTACTTACACAACGACATCCATCAATGCAACAGGATGTGATTCAATCGAAGTGTTGAACTTGACAGTGAATCCTTGTGCAAACAGTCTACTCAACCTGAAGTGCTATATTCAAGGGTACTATTCAACAGATATTAGTGCAATGGTTCCAGTGTTGGCCAATCAGTCTGAAAATTCAACACCAACCGCTACTGATTCGATTGATGTAGAATTACACGATGCCAATTCTCCTTATGGTATTATCAGCAGTGTGCGTTCGGTGTTGAATCAGAACGGAACTGCGCAATGCTCTTTCCCTTCGTCACTTACCGGCAATTATTTTATTGCTATTAAGCACAGAAATGCGGTACAAACTTGGAGCGCATTACCAGTTTCGTTTGCTACCTCACCAATCAACTACGATTTTAGTAATGCGGCTACAAAAGCCTACGGCGATAATCTGTTTCAGGTAGAACCCGGCGTTTGGGCTTTATATAGCGGTGATATCGTAGTTGATGAGAATATGGATTTGTTGGATCTCGGATTACTTGAAAATGATATCAGTAATTTCGCCTATGGATATTTACCTACCGATTTAAATGGCGATGGCAATGTGGATTTGCTAGATAGCGCTCCAATGGAATCGAACATCAGTATCTTTATCTTTTCAAGTCATCCATAATCAATCAGTTGATTCGTTATGACTGCTAAAAAAATCGTTCGGTAATACCGGACGATTTTTTTTATGATACGAATCCGACGGATTTGCCCTCTAAAAGTGATGCTAGATGAACACCCATATTATTCCAATAAGTCTGAAGCGATGCGATCGCAGACATCGAGAAGAATAATTAGTTGCTGTGTGTGATTATGGATGATTTAATGGTATGATTTTTTAATTTGACTAGCTTCATCAAGAGTGATTACGGCACTATAGACTTACTTCTCCACTTTTATAAAAATACTTGACAAAAGATAGCATTCTACGTAGAAATCGTTCATTTTTGCAACTTATTCTAACTCATGCTATTATCTCTCAATAACGTCACCTTTGAATTCGGTGCTCGTAAAATTCTTGACAACGCCTCTTGGCATATCTATCTCAACGAGCGCATAGGATTGATAGGTCCTAACGGAACCGGTAAATCTACCCTGCTTAAAATTCTTATTGGAGAATATAGTGTCTCTTCGGGACAGGTCAATCGAAGTAAAACCCTCAGTATTGGGTACTTTCATCAGGATCTTCAAAGTTTGGATACCAACGATAGTATTCTTACCGTGGCGATGGGAGCCTTCGATAAGGCCCTTGCTATCGGTGCGCAAATCAGTCAGCTTGAAATCGAACTCGAGAAACATGAAGATGAAAAGAAGCTACATAAACTAGCCGATCTTCATCACGATTTTGAATTGGCAGGTGGTTATGAGATGGAATATAAATCGGCCGAAGTATTGGAAGGACTTGGTTTTATGACCAAAGACCTTTCGCGTTCGTTCAATGAATTTTCTGGAGGTTGGCGTATGCGTGTTTTGTTGGCAAAAATGATTCTTCAAAATCCGGATATCTTGTTGCTCGATGAGCCTACCAATCACCTTGATCTTCCATCGATCGAATGGATTGAGCGTTACCTGAGTAATTATCCCGGAACGGTTATCATCGTTTCGCATGATCGCTATTTTTTAGATCGAATGGTGAATAAAATTGTTGAGATTTCGCAACAAACATTAAATCATTATTCGGGCGATTACGGCTACTACGAACAGGAAAAGGAAATTCGTTCCGAGATGCAACAACGTGAGTATGAAAACCAACAGGATTTTATCAATCAACAAGAACGTTTTATCGAACGATTTAAAGCCAAAGCGTCCAAGGCCAAACAAGCACAAAGTCTTGTAAAGAAATTAGATCGTCTCGATCGTATCGAAGCGCCGATTATTGAAACATCGAAATTAAAAATACGCTTTGAAGTAGGCCGTCAACCCGGTAAGACACTCACGACTTTTGAAGGTGTGTCGAAACGGTATGGTGATATTAAAATTCTTGATGATGCAAGCGCCGAAGTAAATAGAGGCGATAAGGTGGCGCTGATAGGTGCCAATGGAAAAGGTAAATCGACGGTGTTGCGGTTGCTATCAACTACCGAGCAAGGTGAAGGATCGATTACGCCAGGCCATAATGCCGACATATCGTTTTATGCACAGCATCAGCTCGAAGCCTTGTCGATGGATAACGATATTATTGATGAATTGAAATTGTGTGGCAGCGGAAAAACCGAACAAGAGCTTCGTGAATTATTGGGATGCTTTTTGTTTAGAGGCGATGATATCTATAAGAAAATACGTATCCTGTCGGGCGGTGAAAAAGCCCGTGTAGCTCTTGCAAAAACCATCCTCGGCAAAGGAAATTATTTGCTACTCGATGAGCCTACCAATCACCTTGATATCAGTTCGGTGAATATGCTTATCAATGCATTAAAAGTATACGATGGCACCTATGTGGTGGTATCACACGACCGTTATTTTATCCAAAATACAGCCAATAAAATTTGGGAAATCGAAGATGGGAAAATCAAACAGTTCGATGGATCCTATGGCGAATGGGAAGAATACAAAAAGCGACGAGAGAAAGAAGCACAGGCAACGAAGTCTAAGAACAAAGGTCAAGAGTCTACAAGTGAAGCACCTGTTGAAAAGAAGCCCGAACCTGTTGTTGTAAAGGCTGAAATAAACGAAGCGCCGAAAGCAATAAGCAGCGAATTCAAAGAAAAGCAAAAAGAAGAAAAACGATTGCGTACGAAGTTTGCCAAACTCGAAGGTGAAATCGCTGTATTGAATACCGAAAAAGAAAAATTTGAAACTATGTTGGCCGATCCAACCATTTACTCCAATAAAATCCAGTTTCAAACAACAGAAAATAATTACAAATCTGTCGTGTTGAAAATTGAATTATTACAACCCGAATATGAATCACTTTTTGAACAACTCATGCAATATGAATCGTAAGTCTATCGTTTATGCCGCATTGATTTTTATCATCGGTTACGCCTCCAATGCGCAGGCACAAAAGCAACATTTTACCATGGCAGAAGCCGTAAATGGTATGGCTGGAAAATTAGCAATCGCTACTATGAAACAATTGCAATGGGCAGGCAGTAGCGAGTATTATTCGTATGTGGTGAATAATGACACAGAAAAAAAAGTTTGGATTGTCAATCCGGAAAATTTTATCCCGAATGAACTGACTAATCTCGATCAACTTAATAAAGCACTCGACAAGAAAGGGGTGAAGAAACTCGCTGCTATTCCTTCGTTATCATTTTTAACTGCTAACACATTTTATTTTACTACTGATAATAAGGTGGTTGAATGTAACGTGACGGGTGACAAGTTGAACATTACAAACCTCACCAACTTGCCCGAGGATGCTGATCCTTCAGCGATTGACACGAGCACAATGAACTTGGCATATCTGTCAAACAATAATCTCTTCGTTCATAGTAATCACGAAAAGGCAGTACAAATTACCAACGATGGAAGCAAGGATATTGTGTATGGTAAAGCAGTGCATCGCGATGAATTTGGCATTGATCGTGGCCTTTTTTGGTCACCATCGGGCAGGCATTTGGCGTTCTATCGAATGGATCAAGGTATGGTGGAAGATTATCCCGTTGTCAATTGGGACAGTGTGCCGGCTACCGTAAAATTTGTCAAGTACCCGTTTGCAGGACGTACTTCGCATGAGGTAACGCTTGGTGTCTATGATACCAAAACTAAATCAACCATTTATCTAAAAACGGGTACACCTAAAGATCAATACCTGACCACAGTGACATGGAGTCCTGATGAAAAATATATTTATGTCTCCTTGCTCAACCGCGATCAAAATCATCTTTGGATGAATCGATATGATGCGCATACAGGTGAACTTGTGAAGACCTTATTCGAAGAGAAGAACGATAAATATGTAGAGCCTCAGCACCCTTTATACTTTCCAACGGATGATCCCAATCGATTTATTTGGTGGAGTCAACGTGATGGGTATATGCATTTGTATTTGTATGTGAATGATAAGGAAGCAGGTCAGTTGACATCAGGCAATTGGGTGGTCAATGAAATTTTAGGCTACAATACAAAAGCCAACGAGATTATCTTCACGTCTAGCAAGGAAAGCCCGATGCAAAAAAATGTCTATGGCGTGAAGCTTGATACAAAAGAGATGCGTCGTTTCTCAACATCCTTTGCCACACATACGGCGCAGCTGAGTCATTCAGGTGTGTGGCTAATTGATAATTTTACTAGTCGTGAAATACCTCGTGCCATTGATGTATGTAATTTATATACCAAGGATGAAAAGCGTATTCTGACTTCAGTCAATACATTACTTAATTATCATACGGCACGCACTGAACAGATTAATCTGCATGCTGAGGATGGCACGGTGCTTTATGGTAAATTGATTTATCCAATCGATTTTGATTCGACAAAAAAATATCCGACGATTGTGTATCTCTACAATGGGCCTCATGTGCAACTAAATAAGGAGTCATTCCCTTTTAGTGGTAATCTTTGGTACGATTATATGGCGCAGCATGGCTATTTTATGTTTGTGGTGGATGGTCGAGGTAGCAGCAATCGTGGTTTTGGGTTCGAAAGCGTTACGCATCGTCAGCTAGGAACTGTTGAAATGGATGATCAGTTAGTGGGTGTTAAATTTTTGAAAGCACTTCCTTTTGTTGATACCAATCGCATGGGTGTCTACGGATGGAGCTTTGGTGGATTTATGACTACCTCGTTGATGTTACGTCATCCAGGTGTTTTTAAATGCGCTGTAGCCGGCGGACCGGTGATGGATTGGAGTATGTATGAAGTGATGTACACCGAACGATATATGGATACACCTCAGCAAAATCCTGAAGGCTATAAGGCCAATGTGTTGTTCGATAAAGTAAAGAATCTACAAGGTAAATTATTAGTGATACATGGTGCAAGTGATGAAACTGTCGTGTGGGAGCATAGTATGAAGTTTATCAAGAAATCGGTCGATGAGGGCGTGCAAGTTGATTACTACGTTTATCCAGGTCATGCGCATAATGTGCGAGGGAAAGACCGTGTACATCTCATGCAAAAAATCACCGATTATTTTGATGTGAACCTGAAGTAATACCAATGTGTCATTAGACACTACGTGTTGGTGTCATTTATTTCTTGCGCGATACGCAATGTGGTTAGAGGAAGTGAATTCCATATCCTACTTCGCTGATTGCAATCAGAGCTAATTCGAATGTCTTTCTTTGCTTACACCAACTCTCCTTCTAGATCGTAATCGTAGGCTTTTGTTATTTTTACCTGAACAAAATCACCGGGTTGCAATCGCTTCTTCGTATTGATAATCACTTCATTGTCGACTTCCACGCTATCAAATTCTGTTCGGCCTATGTATCGTCCGGCCTCTTTTTTATCGATCATTACCTTGAATACTTGTCCGACTTTCTCTTCATTTTTTGCAAGTGAAATATCTTGTTGCACGGCCATAATTTCTTGTGCACGTTCTTCTTTTATTTCATCCGATAGATTGTCATCCAACTCAAACGCGGTGGTGCCATCTTCATGTGAATAGGTAAATACACCGACGCGGTCAAATCGTACTTCTTCTAAAAAGGCCTTTACATCATCCACATCTTCTTGTGTTTCGCCGGGGAAACCTGCAATGAGTGTTGTACGAATACAAATTTCAGGAAGTACCTTGCGGATATCGGTAATCAAGTCAAGAATTTCGTTTCGTGTAATTTGACGCTTCATGGCTGACAGCATCTTATCTGAAATATGTTGAAGAGGCATATCAAGATAATTGCAAATTTTTGGCTGTGCCTTAATCACATCGATGATATCCATTGGGAATTTATGTGGGTAGGCGTAATGCAATCGTATCCATTCGATGCCTTCGATTTCGCACAGCGCATTTAGTAGTTTCGCCAATGCTCGTTCTTTATAAAGGTCCAATCCGTAATAGGTTAGTTCCTGTGCAATGAGCATAATTTCTTTTACCCCTTTTTTTGCTAAGGCCGTTGCTTCCGTAATCAGATCTTCGATACTTTTCGACACATGTTTGCCTCTCATTAAAGGGATTGCACAAAACGAGCATGTACGGTTACAGCCTTCTGATATTTTTAAATAGGCATAATGCGATGGAGTACTTAACAAACGCTCGCCCACCAATTCGGCTTTATAGTCGGCATCGAAGGCTTTTAAGATATTAGGTAATTCCATCGTTCCGAACCAAGCGTCTACACCCGGTATTTCAGATTCGAGGTCGCCTTTATATCGTTCACTCAAACAACCTGTGACATATACTTTTTCAAGAAGACCTTCTTCTTTCAGAGCGACATGCTCGAGTATAGTATTGATACTTTCTTCCTTTGCTTTATCGATAAAGCCACAGGTATTGATGATAGAAATATTATAATCCGGTTTCACACTTTCGTGTTTCACATCGATGCCGTTGGCCAACAATTGTCCGCTCAGTACTTCACTATCAACCATGTTTTTACTACAACCTAAGGTGGTGATATTGACGATATCGCGATGGAGTTTTTTTGATTTCAAAATGTGCTATTTAATTCTGTTTCTACTACTATGATATGGATTCAAGTCCGGTGTAATGATACACGAAGCTTTTCTTTCGTTCAATGCAACTTAATTTTTCAACGAAAAAAGGCTGTCCACAAATTCGTATTTGTTGAATACCTGCAAGTCTTGCATTTTTTCACCTACACCTATATACTTCACAGGAATTTTAAATTGATGGGCAATCGCTAATACCACGCCACCTTTGGCCGTGCCATCGAGTTTGGTAATAGCCAATGAGGTAACATCGGTAGTCTGCATAAATTGTTTTGCTTGCTCCAATGCATTTTGTCCGGTGCTGCCATCGAGTACGAGTAACACTTCATGCGGTGCATCCGGTATCACCTTCTGAATCACACGTTTGATTTTATTCAGTTCATCCATCAAATGTGCCTTATTATGCAAACGACCTGCAGTGTCGATAATGATCACATCGCTTCCTTTAGCCACACCGCTATTGACAGTGTCGAAGGCCACCGAGGCGGGGTCGCTTCCTTGTTCTTTTTTTACAATGGGTACACCCACACGTTCGCTCCAGATCGTTAACTGATTGACAGCGGCAGCTCTGAACGTATCGGCGGCACCTAATAAAACTTCCTTGCCACTGCGTTTAAAATTATAGGCGAGCTTGCCAATTGTGGTTGTTTTTCCAACGCCATTGACGCCTACGACTAATATGACATATGGTTTTTTTGCAGGCAAATCAAAGTTCTGATATTCCTGCGAAGTGGCATCGGCTAATAAGTTTGCCATCTCTTCTTGAAGAATACCATTGAGTTCGGATGTACCAAGATATTTATCCTTTGCGACACGGTCTTCGATACGTTTGATGATTTCGATCGTGGTGGCCACACCTACGTCGGCCATGATGAGTGCGTCTTCGACAGAATCTAAGACATCGGCATCGACTGTTGATTTGCCGGCAACCGCTTTGGTGATTTTAGAAAAGAAATTTTCTTTCGTTTTCTCAAGGCCCTTATCCAAGGTTTCCTTGGCTACTTCTTGTTCCTTATTACGTTTAAATAACTTATCGAATAACCCCATGTGTTTGTGAAAATACTGATTGGTTGCAAATATATGTATTTGTACTGTGTTTAGGCAAGATAAAAATTAGGTAAAAGGATGGCTGTTGTTAGGCTCGCACGCTATAAACGTTTATTGTTGGCATTTATTAATTCAACTCGAAAAGTCAATTCAAAGCACTAAAATGAATGTGTTGTAAACGATAGAAAGCCTGATCATTCGGCTATTTCATACCTAACCAAGCCAATGCATTATTAACAAGCAACTTCTCCTCGATATCTTTTCCCAAGTGCAGACTTTCGATCAATTCGCCAGGTCGTTGTTCGCCTAGCGGAAAGGGATAATCACTGCCGCAACAAATCTTGTCCGACCCGATAGTTTTATGCAATAAATGAAAGGCATCTTCATCGTGGACTAAACTATCGACCCAAAACCTACCTAAATAATCGCGTGGATTTACTGGATTGTCAATTGCGCATAAATCAGGTCTTACCTTGAAGCCA
>Ga0209596_1004076_pt1 | contig 11254 bp, 9 predicted proteins | sample M_130807_MF_Meta_FD_187314 | JGI IMG/M metagenome (GOLD analysis project Ga0209596, IMG submission 187314) | Freshwater microbial communities from Lake Montjoie, Canada to study carbon cycling - M_130807_MF_MetaG (SPAdes) (version 2) | ecosystem: Environmental > Aquatic > Freshwater > Lake...
GAGTCTCAACGACATCTAATTTTTTATTGATAAGTTTAGAAATATTTTTCATGTAATCCATCTCTTCATGCGCGACGAAAGACATAGCGATCCCCTCAGAACCCGCTCTACCAGTACGTCCTATACGGTGTACATAAGTTTCGGCTACTTCTGGGATTTCAAAATTAATGACATGGCTTAATTTGTCTACATCAATGCCACGTGAAGCAATATCTGTTGCAACTAAAACCCGCAATGTTCTATTTTTAAAACCACTCAATGCACGTTCACGAGCATTTTGTGATTTATTGCCATGTATAGCTTCTGATTTAATTCCTACTTTATTTAACTCCTTCACAATCTTATCTGCACCATGTTTAGTTCTTGTAAAAACTAATGCATGCTCAATATGTTGTGTTTTTAATACATGCGTTAATAAAGCTCTTTTATTTTCCTTCTTCACATAATAAATAGATTGCGTTACCAATTCAGCAGCAGATGAAATAGGTGTAACATTTACACTTACTGGATTGACCAATAAGGTTTGTGCTAATTTATTTATTTCTGGAGATACGGTAGCAGAAAAGAAAATGGTCTGTCTTTTGATAGGTAATTTGGCAATCACTTTTTTAATATCATGAATGAAACCCATATCCAACATGCGATCTGCTTCATCCAACACAAAATATTGAATGTCTTTTAAGGAGATATAACCTTGTTGCATCAAATCGAGCAAACGACCTGGCGTAGCAATAAGGATATCAACCCCTTTATGTAAAGTTTGTACTTGGCTATGTTGTGTAACGCCACCAAAAATAACCGTATGTTTTAGTTTTAATTTTTCACCATACTCGCCAAAATTTTCACTTATTTGTAAAGCTAATTCTCTTGTAGGCGCTAGTATGAGTGCCTTTATTCCTTTGGTATAATTAGGTGCAGTACTCATTAATTGCAAAATAGGCAATGCAAAAGCTGCAGTCTTACCAGTGCCTGTTTGGGCACAACCAAAAATGTCTTTCCCTTGTAAAAGATGTGGTATAGATTGTTGTTGAATCGGGGTAGGTATTGTATATCCAACCTTGTTAAGTGCCTCTAATAGCGGGCTTATCAAGTGTAATTGTTCAAATGTCATTATTGTTATTCTGTATTCTTATGGTAACCTTACTCTACAAATTCAAACTCATTCGAAGTCAAAACGTAGTATTTTTTAGAAAAGTGAATTAGTATGCGTTGTAATTTTTTGTAGTGTTACTTATCAAACTTAAATGAACCTATCTTTAAAGATTGTGGGCAAATATAGGTTTAATAATTTATAAATTCCAAATAAATAAAATGGTCATCTAAAGAACGACCATTTTATTTATTTATATTCTACTATTTTAAAGAAGGTAATAGACCTAATATTTGTTTGGCGGTAGCGTCATCTTTGTCGAATGCAACCAATTTATCACAATACAATTTAGCATCTTCTTTATTCCCGGTATTGAATGAAACAATGGCTAAATAGGTATAGGCTCTGGTTAAATCTTTTTTCTTGGCTGGATCTTCTTTTATCATGACTATCCATTGCTTAAATAAATCAGAAGCTGCTCCTGTTTTATTCTCTGCATCTTTATCTGCTGCAGCAATTCGCGCTCTCCAAAAAATGCAAGATGGCTCTTCTGGATACTTTATTGCCAATGCTGCGAAGGTTGCATCTGCTTGCTGATAATTCTTTGCATAATAATTCATTACACCACACCACCAAAAATCTTCAAACAGAGGTTTCCCTGTATCTATAATTTTTTGATACCACATGGCTGCATTCGCATAACTTAACAAATCATAATAGGTTTCTGCAATCCCTCTCATAGTAGCGCTTTTATCCGTTGCAGTATCCACTTGAATACCTTTTGCAAAAGCAGCAGCAGCTTCATTCGTTTTAGTAGAATCCTTACTCAATAACTTACCAAAATAAATATAATCCAGCGGTATAATTTTAGCAGGATCTTGTTTGGCAAATAGTTTATTCATGTTGATTAATGCGTTTCCAAAATCCTTCGTTTCAAATTGACTAAAGCCTAGTACTCTATACATATAGGGTTTCTCAATTCCTTTACCAATAAGTTCATTCATTTTTTGAACGGCACCAGCATAATCTTTAGCCAGATATAAAGTGTTTGCATATTGGATTTGATCATCCGTCGTTTTATCTGAAAGTTCTAAATATTTTTCAATATTCTCTTTTGAAATTTTAAACTTATTAATTTTATAATAGGCATCTGCTAAAGCTTTATAAGGCAAAGGATTTTTCGCATCCAATGCAGAAGCTCTTGCATATTTTGCCAAAGCACTATCGTAATTTTTTGCAGCATACCAAAGATTCCCCATTTTGGTATTGGCTATAGATTGCGTGGTAGGATAGGTTTCAGCGTATTCATAATTGGTCATTGCATTACCGCCACCACCTTGCTGTTTACGATAGGCATCACCCATACCAATATAATTATCGCCATTCAACATCACTTCATTTGCTAATTTATACCATTCAATGGCTTTATTTGGATCACCACCTTCTGTATAAGTAAGTGCATCTGCAGCATATCTAAACGGAAGCCAATCTTTCTTCTTTGCTTTTCCTGCTATCTTATTCAACAAGGTCATGGCATCTGGGGTTTTATTTTCAAGTATCATAACACGCGCCAAGCCAGCAGTATTGGCTACATCTTCAGGGTATTTTTGAAAAATAGTTTTTGCGCTTGCGATATTTTCTTTTGCCAATTCGCATAATCCTAAATAATAATTTGCTTTGGCATCTGTAGCAGATAATGGATTTAAAATACTCTTCGCACTTTCATAACGCTCGTATTTTATAAATTGAATTGCTTCATCTAAAGTCTGTGCTTGTATTCTATTATTTGCTAACAAACAAAATGCTAACAATAATATTTTGGCGGTGATTCGTTTCATTTCTTTTCTATTCTTTTTTTGAAAGCATAAACATAGATATTTTCTGAAATATTCAGTGCAAATGCTTTGTAATATTGTTTAAATTTAACTTACTGTTTAATTTTTCTACTCTGCTACTTTGGCTTTTCGAAGCATTACATTTACACGTAATGGAAAAAATTTTGCTTGTTTAAAAACCAATTGCCCATCGCGGCAAAGATAATTGACAAAGCCTGTTCCCAAACCTTGCCAAGTTTCTTTAGAAATAAAATAAAAATTTCTAGTGCATGGATATTCTTTCAACCCGATATAAGCTTGATAAGGTTTTACGTATGATTTAGTGGAATCATTATCGGGCATAATGCCAGCCACTTGTACCTTTTGTAAAAAACTTTCTGTTGTTGAATCGCGTGCATCCGCTACCCAATTCACACCTAGTACACCAATCGCGTTATCATTTTTAGCAATATAGTCTATTACTTCTTCACTCGATTTTGTAGCGAAAATATTGGAAGAAAGTTTTGCGCCTTTAATAATTGAATCATTCATATAACGAACAGTACTTGAATTCATATTATCAAAAACAATTTGATATGTTTTATCCAAGCTAGTACCAGTAAGGATTTCACGAATTTGCTTTAAGGTAAAATCAGGCGTTTTATTATTTTTTGATGTGATGAAAGCAACCGCATCACTTGCCATTGCCATACTTTTTGTAAAAATTTGTTTAGCCGCACAGTATTTTTTTTCTTCTTCGCTCAACTCCCGAGTGACAAAAATAAGTCGGGTGGTATCTTCAAAAAAATCCTTGAAACAATCTGCTTCAGGTTTGTATTCTGCCTTAATATGCGCATTCGGGAAACGGGACAAAAATACTTTCAATTGCTGTTCCATTACTGGCTTATAGGATTCATCTACGCTGATGGTGATATTTCCTGAAGTTTCATTATCTAATAACACTTTGTCCTGACAGGCACTAAAACAAAACAGAAATGTCATCAAACAAACACTGTATAACCATTTATTCATTACCATATTTTTCATTCGAAATTTTTAGAGGATTATTTATGAGTAAAAAAATAGAACGAAATCTCATCCCTATTCGTATTTTCTGCAAAGCTAAATGTTAAAACTATTTTCAAACAAAAAATTCTAGATTCTAGTTATAAAAAATGGATATTGTAAAATTTTATGAAAATTATTTGGGCGGCACTCACGCTTTCCTTTCCAATCTTTTTGCTTCAGAGCAAGCAAAAAGGATTTCCAATCCAATCGTTGCCGCAATACATCGACAATAGAAGCTACTTTTTCTCATTTCTTTTTTAGTATCGCCTAAAAAATATTATTTAGGATTTTATTTACCTCCATTCAAGCAATCTTTTCTCCATTATGTAATCATTCAGCCAAAATTTATCCAATGGAATATCTACAGTTTCAATAATGGCAAAACCCATTTTTTGATAAAAGTACAAAGCTGGATTTGCTCTGTTTACATTGAGCCGAATACAGGAAATACCCATGGATAAAGACTTCTGCTCCATTGCCTTCATCAATAGTTGCCCTAGTCCTTTGCCTTTTTCCGAAGGAAGTAGATATAATTTACTCAATTTACAATAGGGTTCTTCTCCTTTTTCTTGCATAAAATGGCAATATCCTTTTAATACATTCTCCTCTTTTGCGACAATAAAATGATGTGTAGGATTTTTCAATTGCGATGCAATGACTTCTGCACTGTAAAACAAATGAAGCATAAACTCAATTTGTTCCAAGGTAATAATGCTCGTATAAGTGTCTAACCAAGCAGTTTTTGCCAAAGCTATAATGGCAGAAATATCATCTGGTGTGGCTGTTTCTAATTGCATAAAAATGAGTACAAAGATGTGCAATTTATTTATTTATTTTACACCTCCTTAAATTGGAGTTATTCATTTCTAAAAATATAAAAACCTAAACTATGCAAGCTTGGCAAGATTACCAAAATGAACACAAAGAAAGATTCTTAAACGAACTTAAAGACTTATTGCGCATTCCTTCCGTGAGTGCGAACTCCAATCATAATGGTGATACAGCCCGTTGTGCCGAAGCAGTGAAAGATGCCTTGTTAGCAGCAGGTTGTGATAGCGCTGAAATCTGTGAAACAGCTGGACATCCAATTGTGTTTGCACAAAAAATAATTGACCCAAGTTTACCAACGGTACTTACTTATGGACACTATGATGTGCAACCACCAGACCCTTTAGAACTATGGACTAGCGGACCTTTTGAGCCTGTTGTAGTAGATGGAAAAATATATGCACGAGGCGCATGCGATGATAAAGGACAAATGTTTATGCATGTGAAAGCATTAGAAATAATGACCAAAACAAATACACAAGCCTGCAATTTAAAATTCATTATTGAAGGTGAAGAAGAAGTAGGCAGCACCAATCTTGGTAAGTTTTTAGAAGATTATAAAGATAGATTACAAGCTGATATTGTATTGGTAAGTGACACGTCGATGATTAGCATGGAGCATCCAAGTATTGAAACTGGCTTACGTGGGTTAGCCTATATGGAAGTAGAAGTAACGGGTCCAAATCGTGATTTACACAGTGGTGTATACGGCGGTGCTGTTGGAAATCCTATTACTACATTAAGTAAAATGATTGCCAGCTTGCACGACGAAAACAACCACATTACGGTAGAAGGATTTTATGATGACGTAGATGATTTAACAGTAGCCGAAAGAACAGCATTAAATTCTGCGCCATTTGATATTGAAGAATACAAAACTGAATTGGGTGTAAAAGCAGATTGGGGTGAAAAAGGATATACAGCCTTAGAACGTACTGGTGTACGACCAACCTTAGAGCTTAATGGAATTTGGGGTGGATATATTGGAGAAGGTGCAAAAACAGTTTTACCTTCTAAAGCCTTTGCGAAAATTTCAATGCGCTTGGTGCCTCATCAAAACTCACATCAAATTGCCGAATTATTTACCAAACACTTTCACAAAATTGCACCCGATTATGTGACTGTAAAAGTAACTGAACACCATGGTGGCGAACCAGTTGTTACACCTACCAATTCGATTGCATACAAAGCAGCAGAGAAAGCCATAGCAACTACTTTTGGGAAAGATCCAATTCCGACAAGAGGCGGTGGAAGCATTCCAATTATTGCTTTGTTTGAAAAAACATTGGGCTTAAAAACGGTCTTGATGGGCTTTGGTTTAGACAATGATAATATTCATTCTCCAAATGAAAAATTTGATGTGGCAAACTTCTACAAAGGCATCGAAACCATTCCTTATTTCCATCAATATTTTGCGGAGATGAGTAAGTAGATAGCTGTAAGTTATTCAGCCCCTTCATTTAAATAATAATCATAGAACACATGGAACTAGATATTGACAATATTGCTGAATATTATAGGCGAATGAGTGACCAAGAACTTATAAGAGTTTCTACACAAGATGCAAGAGGACTTCGTCCAGAAGTGTTTGAAATTATTGAGAAGGAAATAAAAAAACGGAATCTTAATCCTGATTTACTAAAAGGTGCTTTAGCCCAAAACAAAGAATATACAATTGAAGAACTTGAAAAGTATTCAAGCAAGCTAAGAGATTTAGCTTGCCCAATATGCAGACAAATTGGACAACAACTTAACGGAACAGTTGCGCATAGCATACGGAGTTTTCTAATAGTAACAATTACTAAAACAGAACCCATTATTGCATGCCCACAATGCTTAGACAAAAAAAATAATATCGCTTTAATTACTTCAGCTATATTTGGTTGGTGGGGAATACCGTGGGGTATACTTAGAACACCAACTTATATTTATAGAAACATTAAAGCGAAATCGCAAAACCACATGGATATCTCAAATGATACTTTATTGTCATTTACCTTATCAAACATTGGAGAGATAGAAACATACGGAGACGATAAAAATAAAATGGATAAATTGATTCAACTAAAAAATTAAAAATCTATCACCAAATGTAGCAATGGCGCAATGGCGGCGAAGTAGCTGTTCAATCTTTATTCTTTCTTCACCTTTGGATTCTTCATCAAAACAGAACCTTTAATGTTTAACTCTTACACAAACAGCCACCAATAAACACAACCCATGAGCAAACAACATCATTACCAAGCAAAAATTATTTGGACTGGAAATACTGGAATTGGTACTAAAAGTTATACCGAATATGAAAGAAGTTATTCTGTATCGATAGATCATAAAGTAGAATTATTATGTTCATCCGACACACCATTTAGAGGCGATGCTACCAAACATAATCCAGAAGATTTTTTATTGGCATCTTTATCTTCTTGTCACATGCTTTGGTACTTGCACCTTTGCGCTGATGCTGGAATTATTGTAGTAGATTATACAGACAATGCTACTGGCATATTATCTCAAAATGACAATGGTATTGGATGTTTTACAGAAGTCATATTACATCCTATTGTTACTATCACAGAGGACAGTATGAAAGCAAAAGCAATTGAATTGCATCAACAAGCAAATAAGATGTGTTTTATGGCCAACTCCGTGAACTTTAAGGTGAAGCATGAACCAATTTGCAAGATTAAAGAATAAGGAAATTCTTCTTCTATCCCGTCCATAAATTTACAGGTTTTCATAGTACATTTGCGCACAAAAATTTTACATCATGAGCAATGGACATTTCAATTTTCCACAACCAACAAATGAACCTGTGTTGCAATTTGCACCAAAGTCTGCTGAAAAAATAGCATTGAAAAAAGCTTTGGCTGCCGCAAAAAAAACGAAGCAAGATATACCCATGTATATCGGAAATAAAGAAGTTAGAACTGGAAAGAAATCTGAAATTCGTCCACCGCATGAAACCAAACATATACTTGGGCATTTCCATCAAGGCGATGCAAGCCATGTAAAAGAGGCTATAGAAGCAGCTTTGGCAGCACAAAATCAATGGTCCAATATGCCTTGGGTTCAACGTGCTTCTATATTTTTAAAAGCTGCCGATTTATTAGCAACTAAATATCGATATGACATGTTAGCGGCTACTATGTTAGGACAAAGCAAAAATGCATTTCAAGCTGAGATAGATTCTACTTGTGAGTTGATTGATTTTTTACGATTCAATGTTCACTTTTTAAATGATATTTATAGCCAACAACCAATCTCGGGTGCAGGCATGTATAACCGCGTTGAGTATCGTCCACTCGAAGGATTTGTATTGGCAGTTACGCCATTTAATTTCACAGCTATCGGTGGCAACTTGCCTACATCTGCTGCGATGTGTGGCAATGTGGTAGTTTGGAAAGCTGCGAATACCCAAATTTATTCTGCAAACCTCTTCATGAAAATATTGAAGGAAGCAGGATTACCTGATGGCGTCATTAATTTAGTGTACGTAAGTGGCCCGGTTATTGGCGACATTTGTTTTAGTCATCGCGATTTTGCAGGTGTACATTTCACAGGTAGCACAGGCGTATTTCAAGGCATGTGGAAGACGATAGGGGAAAATATTTCGAAGTACAGAACTTATCCTCGTATAGTTGGCGAAACAGGTGGTAAAGATTTTGTACTCGTACATCCAAGTGCGCATGTGGACGCAGTTGTGACCGCATTAGCAAGAGGTGCTTTTGAATATCAAGGACAAAAATGTAGTGCTGCTTCTAGAGCTTATTTACCAGATAATTTATCGAAAGAAATTATTAAAAAATTAGTAGCTGATGTAAAGTCAATGAAGATGGGTACTACTGAAGACTTTACCAATTTTGTGAATGCAGTAATTGATGAAAAATCATTTAATAGCATTAAACAGTATATTGACATCGCGAAAAAAGACAAGTCGTGTAAAATATTAGTTGGCGGAAAATGTGATAGCAAAAATGGATGGTTTATTGAACCAACGGTTATTGAAACAAGCAATCCAAAATACAAAACGATGTGTGAAGAAATTTTCGGACCAGTACTCACAATATATGTCTACAAAGAAAATGAATTTGATCAAACTTGTGCCTTAGTGGATGCCACCTCAGACTATGCATTGACAGGTGCTGTATTTAGCCAAGATCGATATGCATTAGAAAAAGCGATGAAGACATTGACCCATAGCGCAGGTAATTTTTATATCAACGACAAACCAAGTGGTGCCGTTGTAGGACAACAACCTTTTGGTGGAGCAAGAGCTAGCGGAACCAATGATAAAGCAGGTTCTATGTTGAACCTATATCGTTGGTTAAGCGCTCGTACTATCAAAGAAACTTTCAACCCTCCAGTTGATTATCGCTATGCATTTTTAGGCGAAAAATAATTTTAATATATCCAATAAAAATACCCTCAAGAATATAGAAATCTTGAGGGTATTTTTTATAGAAAAAAAATCTAAATCAACATAGAAATTGGATTCTCTAAAAATCCTTTAAGTGTCTTTAAAAAATTAGCGCCTACTGCCCCATCCACCACACGATGATCACAACTAAGTGTCAACTTCATGATATTTTTTATAGTGATATTTCCTTCTACTACAACAGGTGTAGCTGCTATTTTTCCAACGGCTAATATGCAAGCATCTGGCGGATTAATGATGGCTGTAAATTCATCAATATCCATCATGCCTAAATTAGAAATGGTAAATGTATTGCCCGTAAATTCAGAAGGTTGTATTTTCTTGTTTCTTGCTTTGTCGTATAAATCATTTGCATCTGTCGCGATTTGAGCGAGCGATTTTTGATTTGCAAATTTTATGACTGGAACAATCAATCCTTCCGGTAATGCGATGGCAGTTCCAATATGTATATGATGATGTTGACGAACAAATTCTGTCATCCAACTACTATTCACTTCTGGGTGTTTAGACAGTGATAAAGCAACCGCTTTTATCATCATATCATTAATAGAAATTTTTACTGGACTTACTTTATTGATTTGTGTACGAGCATCCATCAACTTGTCCATTTCAACACTGGTCTTCAAATAAAAGTGTGGCGCTGTAAACATACTTTCACTCAATCGTTGCGCAATAATTTTACGCATTTGTGTCAGTGGCGTATCGCTATATCCTTCTTTACCTGCTTCAAAAATTGGTATGTTTTGTTGGATAGGCGCACTAGCGCTTGGAGTAGGCGCAGCTACTGGAGCAGGCGCTACAACTGGCGTTGGTGCAACCACTGGAGCAGTCGCAGCGGCTGGAGCTGCTTGTGTAGCAATAACCGCTGGTGCTTGTTGTATATTATCCAAATCTCTCTTGATGATACGACCATTGTCACCACTTCCCATCACATTGCCCAAGGCTATTCCTTTCTCTTTCGCAATTTGTTTGGCTAAAGGCGAGGCTTTGATGCGACCATCTTCATCAGTATGCACTGGTATTGGCAATGAAGATGTAGGTAAAGGGGTTACATTTTCAGTTGGTGTTGCTGCTGGTGCAGTTGTACTTGCGTTTTCATTTGAACCAGCTTTCAGAACACCTAAATACGGCGTAATATCTGTACCAGCTTTGCCTATGACCGCTATCACTTCATTTATTTTTGCAGCTTCCCCTTCCTTAATACCTTGGTACAATAAAGTTCCTTCTGCATAGCCTATCACTTCCATGGTGGCTTTATCCGTTTCCACATCCGCCAAAGAATCATCTGCTTTTACAAGATCCCCAACTTGTTTATTCCAAACTACAATTTTTCCTTCCTTCATCGTATCGCTCAACAATGGCATTCGAATGACGGTAAGGTCTTTTGGTATAGTTACCTGTGTTGCTTGCGCAGCAGGACTTTCAACAGGAGCTGCTTGTATTGGAGCAGGTTCTGCTACAGGTGTAGTTTTTACTTCTGCTATAGTTTCTGTGTTTGCTGACGGAATAAGTGCGGAAATATCTTCTCCTGCCTTTCCGATGATAGCAATGATATCATTCACTTTGGCGGCTTTTCCTACCTCTACTCCAATATATAATAATGTTCCATCTACATAAGGAACAACTTCCATGGTTGCCTTATCTGTCTCTACATCCGCAATAGCATCATCCGCTTTTACAACATCTCCAACACGTTTATTCCACACTGCTATTTTACCCTCCGTCATCGTGTCACTCAGTAGAGGCATTCTTATTACATCCGCCATGGTCGCTTTTATTTTTTTCAAAAGTAATAAACTTTGTTTAATAAAAAAGTAGTGCGGTATGAATGATGTAAAATGCTAAATTATTTTTCAATTAAGCTTTTCAAAATGAGAACAATTTTTCATATTTAAAATTAATTTCCCCTCAAAAAATATAAATTTTAAGGAAAGATGAGATGATTTTTTGTTTTTATGCATATATTGGGGAATATTTGTAAATCCATTTGAAATAGATTTCCTAAATCCCATAAGAAGA
>Ga0209596_1004082_pt1 | contig 11242 bp, 9 predicted proteins | sample M_130807_MF_Meta_FD_187314 | JGI IMG/M metagenome (GOLD analysis project Ga0209596, IMG submission 187314) | Freshwater microbial communities from Lake Montjoie, Canada to study carbon cycling - M_130807_MF_MetaG (SPAdes) (version 2) | ecosystem: Environmental > Aquatic > Freshwater > Lake...
GCGAATACGAATTGTTATTGGCCAATCTGCAATTGAAAACCTGGCAAATGATCCCTCACTTCGCGAGATCAGAAGTGGTGAGGTAATAATTGATGAGTCCAGTTACACCGCCAAGATAAAGGGACGGGTATTAGATCTAACCTTTAAGGAGTTTGAATTACTGAAGTACTTAGCCCAGCACCCAGGCAGGGTCTTTACTAGATCTCAACTACTGCAAGAGATCTGGGGATATGACTACTTTGGTGGCACAAGAACAGTAGATGTTCATATTCGCCGTCTTCGCTCAAAGTTAGGACCTGAGTTTGAGGCAGTAATTGGCACTGTCCGTAATGTTGGTTACCGCTTTAATGCAAGTAATTCACAAGTATCAGCTGATTTAAGTTAATTACCACCTTGCAAGAGTTAAAACAATTAACACCTGCGCTGCAAGAACAAGTTTTATCACTTATAAAAGCTGCCCAAGATTCTGATAACACACCAGCGATTGCTGAGCATGTACTGCTTCACTTGCGCCACGGTGGGGATAAGGCTGATTCACACCTTGTAATACAAAAAGATTACAAAGTAATTGGTTACGCCCACCTTGATAAAACCGATCAGGTGGCAGGCCCAAGTGTTGAGTTAGTAATAGATCCAGAGCATCGTGGCAGTGGTATTGGATCAGAGCTTTTAAAGGCAGTAATAGAGATTTGTGGGGAAAAAATACGGCTTTGGTCCCATGGTGATCTGCCGCAGGCGCGGGAGTTAGCACTAGCCAATAACTTTATAAAGGTTCGAACTGTAATTCAGATGAGTAAAGATTTGACTGAAGTATTACCAATAGATTGTGATTATCAGATAAGAAGTTTTTTGCCTGATCTAGATAACAAGGCCTGGCTTGCCCTTAATAACCTGGCATTTGCTAATCACCCAGAACAGGGTAATTGGAGTGAGGCAGATTTATTAATCAGATTAAATGAGGATTGGTTTGATGAGAAGGGTTTTTTTGTTGCCCAAGATGAATCTGAGTTAATTGGCTTTACTTGGACCAAAGTTCATGGCGGCCACTCACACGCTCATGTGGCAGGTGAAGAACACCACGATCATGCACCAATTGGTGAGATATATGTGACTGCAGTCAGTGATAAGTATGGTGGAAAAGGGGTTGGAAAAGCATTAACAATTACCGGTCTTAACTACCTAAAGTATCAAGGATTAAACAGTGCGATGCTATATGTTGATGAAGATAATCAGGCAGCATTTAATCTATATAAATCACTTGGCTTTGTTGAGTCAGGCAAAGATGTTATGTATAAATTAAAATCTTAGATATCCACAGATTTTATTTCCTTACCATTTATAAACACTAAATCATTTATCTTTCACCGGCTAACTGTGTAGCTCAACTGGATAGAGCGATCCACTTACGAAGGATTGGTTGTGGGTTCGAATCCCACCACAGGTAGCATAAAAATAAGGGACCCCAAGGGTCCCTTATCAATGAGCAATCTCTTACGAAGGATCAATCTAAGAATATCAACAAATTGCAATTATGAGAATCGCAACACTTTATAACTGGATAGAGCAGCTTTTTAACTAAGAGAAATCAATAATAGCAATAAAATCTTTAGTTATAAATCTTCACTAAATGTAATCAAACACTCAATATATGTATCACCTTTTATACCAAGGTTTTGTGCATCAGGAGGTGCAGTAACTGGTTCGATACAAATGCCATCCTCATCTTGGTCATAAACCATCCAGTAAGGCGTATCGCACTCCATAGTTAAACGTGCTGCTCCTGGCCAAACAATCTCAGGAACTCCCAAAACTTCCATAAATGTGTCATCCCATGGTGGTGAGGTTGGAGTAATAATCTCACCCGTTGGTAAGTAATCATCACCTCTTTTAAACATCTTAATTGCGCTAAATAAAAGCTCGGCAGAATCTCCCTTACCAATCTCACGGGCAAACCATGGATGAAAACCTAATGTCACTGGCAGATCACAACCATTTGCTTCATACTCAACCGACCAACGAAGTGCGTTATCTAAGATCTCATAACTTTGAGTAACAGTTGCACCATTAAATGGTGAAGGAAGTTCAAGGTGTTGCCTACCCCCACCTATATCCTCCCAAGAAGATAAGGCGCCATATCCAATTAAGGCGTGTGGTGGATCAAAGTTATTTGGTAGTTGATACTTTTTCCCTTTTGTATCTTTAATAACTCCATCTCTAATTCTTCCGGCAAAGGGAGACATAGAAAACCAACCCCAGGTTAAATCCTGTCCACGAAAGGGAACTACAAACTGCATATCCCGCCACTGCACAGATGCCAACCTCGCCCCTTGATCTAAATCAATTGCAATTGAGATCTGATCCCCATCAATATTTAACACTTAATTAATCTCCTCTTTAGATGGTGGTAGTGCGCCAGTTCTAGATACTGTAATTGCTGCAGCCTTTGCCGCCCGCTCTAACATCTTTCTTAGAACCTCACCACGTAAGTTTTCTAACCCGCTCTCAATTATCGCCTCAACTAATATCGCACCTACTGTGTCACCAGCACCAACCGTATCTGCCACGATCACCTTCTGTGCTGGCACAGATATCTTTTCATTATCTCTAAAGCCAGCAAGTCCTTTGTCTCCAAAGGTAACTATGACTAACACAGCCCCCTTTGCGAGCCATGCATTGGCCACATCATCAATACTTTTATCTGGGTATAACCAATAAATATCATCATCACTTACCTTTACCGCAGTTGCAATATCAATCCACCGCTCAACCTGCTTCACATACTCACCTCTATTATCCATAACAGCTGGCCTGATATTTGGATCAAAGACAATTGGGGCAACCTTTGCTAGATTACTTGCCCACTTATGCAAGATTGAGGCGGCAGGCTCTATTGCAGTAACTAATGTTCCGATATGAAGTAATGAGGGTTTATTAATTACTGGATCAGGTAGCCAACTAGGTGTGAAATCAAAGGTGGCAGTTCCCTCTATTACAAACTCATAAGTTGCTGATCCTGTGCTTGATAATGAAACTATTGCTAAACAGGTTGGCTTATCTGAGAAATGAGCAAAATCTAGCTTGACATTATCTTTGTGTAACTCTTTAAGTGCTATTTGGCCATACTTATCAGATGAAATACCATCAATAAATTGGGTATCAATTCCTAGCTTTGCTAAGGCTTTGGCGGTATTTGCAGGTCCGCCACCAACAACTGCTTTACGCTCTGTGCCATCTGGAATTAGATCAATTAAGACCTCACCAACTACCCAAACCTGATTACTCAAAGTAATTCGCCCCGGCGTGCTAAAAACTCAGTTAAGACCTCAACTGCGAATAGGTGATCATCTACCTGGGGTAGGCCGCTAATAATTAATATCCCAGCAAAGCCGGATTGAGTAATTAATGGAACCGCCCCGCCATGGATCGCATGGGTTTCATCCGTTACACCATTCTCCTTATGCCAATCAGCACCGCGCTCCTCCGCAGATACCCGTTCAAACATTGTTGAGTGGTGCTTTAACATCACAACTGAAACCTTACGGTTTATCCACCAATCATTCTCTGGCTTTGATCCCTCAAGGGAGGCGTGAAATACAATCCACTCACCAATTCTTACCTCAATTGCAATTGGTAGATTTCTTTGCTTACCCAGCGTTGCTGCAATCTCACCGATCTCAAGAGCATCGGTATTTGTAAGAGATGCAAGTTTTAAAACCTCTTCTTCTTCAAGTAATCCCTTACTGCTAAAGCCACCTGTGGTCATGCGGGTAAGCCTATTAGAGTTTTTACTTAGTATTAAAGGCAGCTATATCTTTAATAATCTGATCAAGATTTATCTCAGGTGCCCAACCTAAAACCTGCTTAATCTTTGAGATATCAGGCACTCGCCGCTGCATATCCTCAAAGCCTTGTGGGTATGCCTTCTCATAGGCAATCTTTTCAATTACAGATTTTGAACCAGTAATCTCAATAACCTTTTTAGCTAACTCCATAATCGAGATCTGTTGATTGTTTCCCACATTAAATACCTCACCCACTGCCTTATTTGAGTCCATTACCAAAAGTAATCCTCTAACTGCATCCGTTATATGGCAAAAGCATCTGATTTGATCACCAGATCCATAAACAGATAGCGGCTCATTTTTTAGCGCAGCACCTACAAATCTTGGCAAGACCATTCCATAGTTTCCAACCTGACGAGGACCTACTGTGTTGAACAACCTAACTAACCGTATTGGTAATCCCTTTTCTTGAAAGTAAAAATAAGCCATACTTTCATCGATAGCTTTTGCTTCGCTATAGCTCCATCTACTCAAAAGTGGAGAACCAAGTACGCGATCTGATTCTTCATTTAAAGGAACATTATTATTTTTGCCATAAACCTCACTTGTAGATGTTATCAATACTGGTTTATTGTATTTACTGCATAATTCTAAAATAATTTCAGTTCCTTTGATGTTAGTCATTAAACTTTCTAGAGGCTTATTAACAATATTGAGTACTCCGACTGCTGCAGCCAAATGCAATACCTGATCATTTTTTGAGATTAAGGCTTCCATTAGATTTCTATCAAATATCGATCCTTCTATAAATTCAACTGAATTATTTAGAATATTCTTTCCAGTGGAAAGATTATCTACAACTGTTACCGAATCGCCACGCGCAGTTAAAGACTCCGACAAATATGAGCCAATAAATCCCGCACCGCCTGTGATTAAGTACTTCATTAAATTGAGCTTCTTGTGTTAAGTATTGGGACATCTCCCAGAATACTTAAATCTAGGTAATCATGTGGGGTTGCAAGAATTGCCAAATCAAAATCACTACTCAAAGCAACTGACTTATCTCCGTTCCACTCTTTCACTAAATCATCATGCCAAGTAACTTTGGCTCCTTTATTCTTAAGGCCCAAAATCAGTGCTTCAACCGGGGTCTCTCTAACATCTGCCACGTTTGGTTTATAAGAAACACCTATTACTAATACTTTCTTACCAGTTAATGCACCAAATTTTTCTTCTGCTCGAGTGACAAAATATCCTGGCATCTCTTTGTTAATTTGATCTGCTAAATCAATAAATCTAGTAGGTGCACCAATTTCACGGGCTTTATCCGATAAATAAATAGGGTCCACTGGGATGCAATGCCCGCCCACACCAATGCTTGGGTAAAACGGCATAAACCCATATGGCTTAGTAGCGGCGGCATTAATTACATCAGTTACGTCAACTCTTAGTTTCTGACAGATAATAGATATTTCATTAATAAATGAGATATTTACTAACCGAAAGCTATTCTCAAGTAACTTAGCCATTTCGGCCACTTCAATTGAGTTACATTCCATTATTTTATCTATAAATTTAGAATAAAACTCTACTGCTTTAACTCTTGCTTCTTTCGTTAACCCAGCTACCAACTTTGGTGTATTTTTAACATTCCAAGTTGTATTCTGGGGATCAATTCGCTCTGGCGAAAAAGCCACATAAAACTCTTCTCTTGTTAATTGAGATTCTTCTTCAAGAATTGGGACAATTATATTGCGAGTTGTTTCCGGAGCGACTGTAGACTCAAGAATTACTAACGAACCTTTTTTGAGATATTTGCCTATATTGCGGGTTGCTTCAAGCAAAAAACTTAAGTTTGGATTTCCCGAACTGTCTAGAGGAGTTGGTACACAGATTAAAACTATTTCTGATTTACCTACATTTGTAAAATCCACTAAGGCATGATATTGTCTTGCCAAAACTAATTTAGAAACAATCTTAGAATCCACATCCTCTATATGACTTATTCCGGAATTTAAATTTTTTACCTTTGCTATGTCCGTGTCAATACCTTCAACTTGAAAACCAGCATTTGCCGCCGCCAAAGCAAGCGGAAGACCGACATAGCCCTGACCAATTACCGAAACTGTCATAATGAATTTCTAATTAACTAATTCAGACTTAGCTGTAGTTGCAGCTTCAGAACTTGGTGCAAGAGTTAGTATTTTGTTTAACATTTGAATTCTATTATTTGATTCGCCATTTTTATTATAAAGATTAGCTAATTTCAAATAATTATTAACATTGTAAGGATCATAAATTGATATTTCTATTCGATAATTTATAGCACTTACTAAGTCTTCGTTAAATTCATAATACCTTGCTAAACTTGAAAGTACATTTGTATTTCGTTTATCATTCAATAATATATTTTTTAATGCTTTTATGCCATCTTCTGCGTTTCCGTTAAATATTAAAAAATTAGCTGCAGTTATCTTATAAAATGGATCAGTAGCCCTATCATTAACTATTTGATTGGAAATAATATATAAATCTTGGGAACTTTCAGTTGCCTTCGGGTTAAAAATTGATTGGGCTTTCATCATATTAGTTTCACCCTTGGATAAGGTAAAAATAAGTACTATAGTTGGAATTAGAATGCACATAGACAGAATAGGTTGAAATGCTTTTTTTGCCACTGTGGTTGGCTTTAAGGATTCATCATTAAATTTTGTAATGCCAATAATTGCTCCGCCTATTAGCCAACCCCAAACAGCCATTCCAATATTCTCGATTGAAACTAAAGATTGCGCAAGATAAGCAAGCCATGCAGCAACAAGACCTAATAATAAAACTTGATTATCTCCATCTAATTTCTTCAGTCCATTTATTCCGCGATAAGTAATATAAAAAAATAGTGCTAGGTATGTTACTCCGAGTAACATTCCTCCAGTTGCAAATATTTGTATCGGAATATTATGAGCATTCGAGCTCATTAATTCTGGACCTCGCTGGTTTACAAACCCGGCATCTTTATATTGGTTGAAATTCGCACCATATCGATCTAGTCCCACACCAAAAATTGGGTGGTGCAAAAACATATTAATGCCTGCACGCCAATAATAGCCTCTGAGAGCTACGCTATCTTTATATAGGAAATTTGTTAATGGCCCAATTTGTAACATTCCTAAAACTGATGCAACTCCAGTCACGCCAACAATGGTAGAAAGAACTACTCCAATTATTTTTTTTCTTTTGTAAATCTCAGCACAAACTATGAATAAAATACCTACTGCGGCTGAAATTAAACCTTGTTTGGCATTGGATAGGTATATCAAAATTAATAAAGTTACTGTTACCAATAAAAAGCATAATTTTAAATATTTAGTCATTGATTTTAAAAATAAAGCACTAAAAAAGAAACTTGCCATGACGGCCATAAAAGCTCCGGCAAAGTTAGGATTTCCTAATGTAGATATAATTACATTATATGGATTACTCCATTTAATAAAATCATTTCCAGAATATTGCATCAGTGCATAACCACTAAATATTGTGCCTGTAAGTAAGAAGATTGAATATATTTGTCCTTTTTTTTCTAAATTTAAGTATTTTGCTGCAAATAGCATATATATAGAAAGGCAAAAGTATGTTATAAACCCAAGTTTTCTTTGAGTCTCTCCGAAAAAGGTAACAAATTTAGCATCGCTTAAAATAAAATTTATAAAAGAAAATAATTGAAAAACAGTAACTAAAAAAGTAAGTATTTTAATCCTAATCAATTTGAGTTGTCTTTTACTTGCTAGCACCAAATAACCTAGTAGCCATGCACAAGATAAAATCAATAACCATTGCTTAGGAGAATTAAACGGATCAGCTAAACCTGAATTAAAATATAAACTGACTAAAGCGGCAAACAATAATATAGTACGACTAGCGATGTAATCATTTTCGTCGTTTTTATTTTTCATGTTATTTTTTTTCACTTACTTATCTTACCTAATAAGACTGGTCCGATACCAAATATAGGTACCGGACCAGTGATAATTCAGATTAAGGAGATTAAGCCTTTACCTTCTTCTGAATCTTTAGGACCAAGTTCGTAAGTGTTGTAATCAAGGTCTTAAGTGATGCAACAGTTGTTGCAAGTGCTGTAACTGCAGCTAGAGCAGCAGCACCACTATCAGTGATTGCCGCAGTGGCTGTTACAGCTACACGTCCTGCAGATGCAACTGATGTACCACCAGTAGCAGTGATGCTAGCTGTTGTTCCACCTGTTGGCATATTCATCGCAATGATGAATGCAGGCTCGGTTGAGTCTGTCCAGTTATTTGGGTTAACTGACTTCACATAGTGCTGCAATACAACCTCAGTACTAGATGGAAGAGCAGTTTGTGCTATTCCTGAGTAGAAGAGGTTAGATAATGAAGCACTTGAAGTAAATCCGCCAGATGCTAGTAAAGCAGCAAGTGTTCCTGGCGCAACTGAGTTTCCAGCTGCATCCACTGCGGTCACTGTTAAGAATGCACGCTCACCTGGAGAATAAGTAGCTTTATCAAAAGCCATCTTAATTGTCGCTGGTGTAGCTGTTGCAACCTTTACAGTAATTGCATTAGAGAGGATAGCACCAGATGTCGTACCGGTACCTAGATCTCTAAGTGTAATTGTTGCTGTTCCGGCCTTTAGTCCTGTTAGTGGACATAGGTTATAACCAAGTGTTGAGTTATATGTACAGGCTGTTCCTGAGTCTGAAATAACTGTCAAATCACTTGAATATGCATAAACGCTGGCAGCAGCATCTGCATTCAAACGGACAGTTAATCCATTTGCATCAGTTGCTTTTGCCCATATTGGAGCATAACCATTTGTATTTGCAGTAGCTGAGTTAGCTCCTACTGCAATTGTCTTAGTACCTTGAACTGCAAGTATCTTAGCAACAGTAGTGCTATAGAAAGTTACAGTTTTGGCTGGGAAGGTTACGCTTGGAGTTGAGATGTTGATAGTTGCAGTGCCTGCAGTTCCATCAGCAAATACGAATACATCACGATATCCGGTGCCAACTACATACTGGAATGTAACGCTCTTACCAGTAGATGTACCTGACGCAGAACCTACTGTTCCAAGGCTTGTTGTTACGGTCACAGATTCTTCTGTATACGTACCAACATTTAGCGCACTTTTTAGAGTTACGCGGATTACTGCCTTTGATGTAGATGATGCAGTTGATGTTACAGCAACACTTGAATCAGTACCAGGAGTTGGAGCAATCCAGCTTGTAGCTGAAGATGACATCACTGCAGTTGAATAAGCTGCGCTTGCAACAGCGTCATCAGCAGCGATAACAAGACTTACGTCAACGCTCTTTGCGTCTGTAGTCTGAGATCCACCTGAAGATCTGTCTGGAGTTGCAGTTACTGTGTAAACATAAGTTCCAGCAACGCGAGTTGTTCCTGGGAACATGTGTAATTTAATTTTCACAGTATTCCAAGTATTTGCACCGCTTACCTGTTTAACAGATGTATAAGAATCACCTGAGTTTCCACCAGTAACAGTTGCAGAAATGCTATCAATTGTCTTTGGGTTAGCATCAGAAAGAGATCCCATACCGTAGACAATGCCAGCGCCAACACTTGTTGCAGTGTCAACAACTGTTAGCCATGCTGCAGGGTATGCAGCGGCGGCTGATGGCTTTGTTTTGGCTGCAACAGTTATAACCATAGAGTCAGTTACAGCAGTGCCAAGCCATGTAGTAACAATTGATGCTGCTGTACTTGAATCGCTTACACCAATAGTCGCAGTACCGTTTGTTGCGGTAAGCGTAATATTTGATGTAGCAACAACTGCTTGCGAAGGAGCTGAGCTAAGAACGCCCATTCCTAAAGCAGCAACAGCAACAAGCGCAATGCGCTTGAAGTTTGTCTTTGTAGACATTTATTTCCTTTCGTTAGTCGCAGCTAGGAATTTCCTAGTAGCGGCTTCGAGATGAGTCGCACGTGCTGACGCATCTCTTTCCCCCCGTGATATCCGGATCACAGGAGAAACCTGTTTATTAGGTGTCATTTATTTGACCCCTTTGGCGCCAATATTGATCGCCTGAGCAAGGATTGAGCTCTTGCTAGAGTTTAAAATTATACGGGTAGTTACCTCATTTGGAATCGCATCGACATCTAACCCACCAGTAGCAGCCACAAATAGGGCAGAATCCACCGTTGAATCTATATATATGGTGGCAGTTAATAGGTAATTTCCATTGGAAAGGCGAGTAATTGTTGAAGCAGAGCCACTTTGGGTTAATGGGTACCAAGAGCCTGCCACAGTCACTGATGGGCTACAAAAATAGGAAGTTCCAGATCCATCAACTGTGATGGTTTGGGAGATCAATGTATTAAGAGTTGTATCACCTTGTGATTGTGCATATGAAACTAATACGTAACCATCTGGATTAGTAATTGTTGATTGTGATGAAACAGAAAGTGAACCAACATTGCCAGCAGCATCAGAGACAGTAAAACCTACTGGTAGGCCATCCTTTGAAAGACCGGCAAATAAAGATTTAGAAGTTCGGAAATTAATTGCAGAATTATCTTCAACTACCTTTTGATTTGAAAGATCCTCACCTGTTGCAGATGGGGTTGGAGTAATTGGTGCAACCAGAGTAGTAATAGGTGCTTCTTGAGTAAAGTTTGAAACCGCTGTTCCGGTGTTGAACTCAGTTCCAGTTACAGAGTTAAAGCCTAAGAATGCAACTAATACGATTAGTAATGAGAGTGCAACCTTTGAAGATTTCTTGGCAAGCTCTGCTGCTTTCTTATATGTTCCAGAAAGAGCATCCAGTGCGGTAGATCCAGTTTTTTCATCAACAACCCATTCGGTAAGGACACGAATAAATGAAGCACGGGCACGTTGGACAACATGGCGAACATTTTTCTCACTAGTTCCAATTGCAGCAGCAATCTCTTTAGTGGTACGACCTTCAACCTCCCACATAACAAGAGCTGTGCGTTGAGTTTCTGAAAGACGAGATAGTGCTTCTCTAATTATTGAAGCATCCTCTGCTGCAGCAAGTGTTGCATCCATTGGAATGTGATTCTCTGCAGCTATTTCCGAAAGACGCTCTTGAGTTGCATCAGAATCAATCGCAACTAAGTTAGGGCGAGATCCAGTTGCACGAATTACATTCAGACATAGATTGTTTACTGTGGTGCGCAGATATGCCATGGCACGATCTGCGGTGTCTAACTCTGGAGCTGCCAAGATAAATTTAAGGAAGGCATCTTGGACAACCTCTGCTGCATCGGCATCGCTACGAAGAATTCGGCGGGCTTGAGCGATAAGTGATGAGCGATTTTGTGTATAAAGGGCGGATAAATCAGAAACAGACCACGCAGCAACAGTCGCTGGGGCCTGAGCCTTCTTACGAAGTGACACTTTGATTTCCCGCTTTCAGTTGAGCCAACGTCTTGACCCCTCTACTTAGTAAG
>Ga0209596_1004084_pt1 | contig 11237 bp, 8 predicted proteins | sample M_130807_MF_Meta_FD_187314 | JGI IMG/M metagenome (GOLD analysis project Ga0209596, IMG submission 187314) | Freshwater microbial communities from Lake Montjoie, Canada to study carbon cycling - M_130807_MF_MetaG (SPAdes) (version 2) | ecosystem: Environmental > Aquatic > Freshwater > Lake...
TTTGTCGGCGGCAGTGAGTTCTTCTTCGACATCAATGTGCGTGTATTCGACACCTAATTCGGCGAGCAATCTCTTTGAGCGACGGCAATCTCCGCACCAATCAGCACCATACATAGTTATTTGTTCTTTTGACATTTAACTTTCCCTTACATGAATTTATCTAGGCCATGAGTTAGGCCTGGATGATTTATAACACTTCTAACACCAAGTAAAACTCCTGGCATAAAACCAGCACGATCGAGTGAATCATGTCTAATTGTTAAGGTTTCGCCAACTCCGCCCAACAAAACTTCTTGGTGAGCTACTAAACCTTGTGCGCGAATAGAGTGAATCGGAATATCTCCAACTTTGCTTCCACGCGCGCCATCTAATGATTGCTTGGTTGCATCGGGCATTGGAGCTTTTTTTGAATCTTTTCGCGCCTGTGTCATTAATTCTGCTGTACGAGCTGCAGTCCCACTTGGTGCATCCACTTTTGCGGGATGGTGCATTTCAACTATTTCTGCAGATTCAAAATAACGCGCAGCTTTTTCTGCAAATTCCATCATTAGGACTGCACCGATAGCAAAATTCGGTGCGATGAGAACGCCAACCTTAGGATGCTTAGACAACTCTTTGCTCAGGGAATCAATCCGTGCTGAATCAAAACCAGTTGTGCCGACAACTGCATGAATTTCATTTTGAATTAAAAATTCTAGGTTTTTCATAACGCTATCTGGTGTTGTGAAATCAACGACTACCTGTGCTCCAGATGCAACTAATTGATCCAGAGAATCACCAAGATCTAGTTGTGCCACGAGTTCGAGATCACTTGTATTAGTCACTGCTTTAACAACTTCAGCGCCCATTCTTCCGCGAGCACCAAGTACGCCAACACGTATTTTTGCACTCATCGTGTACTTCCTTTCGCAAGAACTTTTTCGAAGAGGCTTTCACTCTTATAGGGACCTACAACTCCAAGGGTAGGCGTTTTGGTTAGATATTCGCTGGCAATTACACGAACGTCTTCCGGTGTTACGCGTGCGACCGCCTTAAGAATTTCATCAAAGCCCATAATGTCGCCATAAACAATCTCGCTCTTACCTATACGACTCATACGAGAAGCAGAGTCCTCTTGGCTAAGCACCAATGAGCCTCGAACTGCTCCCTTTGCTCTTTCAATTTCCTCATGTGACATTCCATTACTAGCTACATCGGCAATTACCTCTTGAATAATATTTATAACTTCCGTGGCTTTACTTGGATTACATCCTGCATAAAAACCAATCTGACCTGAACCAGCAAATTGTTGAGCATAGGAATAAACGGAGTAAGCCAGTCCACGCTTTTCGCGAATTTCTTGGAACAAGCGAGAGGACATTCCACCACCTAGCGCTGAAGAAAGTACTCCCATTGTGAAGCGGCGATCATCGTTGCGCGCAACACCTTCCATCCCGTAAAACATATGTGCTTGTTCGCTCTTTCGATAAATAATGCCGACTCGTCCTTGTTTTCCTCTTTTAATAGGGGTGTTAGGACGTATCTGAGGTATTCCTTGCACATCTAAGAAGTTATCTCGAGAAAGAGCTTCCTCAACCATTGCAACTACTCGCTTATGTTTAATATTTCCAGCTACAGCGACTACTAAATCTTGAGGAAGATAACGCTTCTTGTAATAATTAAAAACTGTATTTCGAGACATATTATTGATTGAATCAATAGTTCCCAAAATCGGGCGTCCTAAAGCGGTATCTCCGTAGTAAGTCTCAGCGTATAAGTCATGAACCAAATCACTTGGATCATCATCGCGCATAGCTATTTCTTCAAGAACAACTTTTCTTTCGGCATCGACATCTTCTGCGGTAACAATTGATGAGGTAATCAAATCTGAAATTACATCGACAGCCATAGGAAGATCGGTATCTATCACTCGAGCATAGAAGCAGGTGTATTCCTTACTGGTGAACGCATTCATCTCTCCACCAACAGATTCGATGGCTGATGAAATTTCTAGCGCATTTCTACGTGGCGTTCCTTTGAATAAAAGATGTTCTAAAAAGTGAGAAGCACCAGCTGTTGCTGGTGCTTCATCACGAGAACCTATGTTCACCCAGATGCCAACGGCTGCACTTCGAACTGAAGAAACTTCTTCAGTAACGATTCGCAGACCGCTGGGCAATACTGTGCGACGAACTGACATTTATTCGGCTGAAGCCGCGCCTTCTTCAAGGACAGGAACAAGTGAAAGTTTTCCCTTTGGATCAATTTCACCAATTTCAACCTGAATCTTGTCGCCAACTTTCATAACCTCTTCTAGATTTTCAATGCGCTTTCCACCATGCATCTTGCGAATCTGAGATACGTGGAGCAAGCCATCTTTACCTGGCATGAGTGAAATGAAGGCACCAAATGCTGCAAGCTTTACAACAGTACCGAGGTAGCGTTCGCCAACCTCAGGCATTGTTGGATTAGCAATAGCATTAATTTGTGCACGAGCAGCTTCTGCTGATGGTCCATCGGTTGCACCGATATAAATTGTTCCATCATCTTCAATTGAAATATCTGCACCAGTCTCATCTTGAATCTGGTTAATGATCTTGCCCTTAGGACCAATCACTGCACCAATCTGATCTACTGGAATTTTCACAGAAATAATTCGTGGAGCAAATGGACTCATTTCATCTGGAGAGTCAATCGCTTCGTTCATTACATCGAGAATTGCAAGACGTGCTTCTTTTGCTTGCAGAAGTGCTCCAGCAAGAACTGATGCTGGAATTCCATCAAGCTTTGTATCTAATTGAAGTGCTGTAACGAAGTCCTTAGTTCCGGCGACCTTAAAGTCCATATCGCCAAATGCATCTTCTGCACCAAGAATGTCTGTTAAAGCAACGTATTCAACTTTGCCATCAACATCATCTGAAATTAGACCCATTGCAATACCTGCAACTGGCGCACGAAGTGGTACTCCAGCATTAAATAGTGCAAGTGTTGATGCACATACTGAACCCATAGAAGTTGAACCATTTGAACCAAGTGCTTCAGAGACCTGACGAATTGCGTAAGGGAACTCTTCGCGAGTTGGTAGAACTGGAATCAATGCGCGCTCTGCAAGAGCACCGTGACCGATTTCGCGGCGCTTAGGTGTTCCAACACGACCTGTTTCACCAGTTGAATATGGTGGGAAGTTGTAGTTGTGCATATAACGCTTGTGATTTTCTGGATTGAGAGTATCGAGCTGTTGCTCCATCTTAAGCATGTTAAGAGTTGTGATACCAAGAATCTGTGTCTCGCCACGTTCGAAGATCGCTGATCCGTGAACGCGAGGAATTACTTCAACCTCAGCAGAGAGTGGGCGAATATCGCGCAATCCACGTCCATCAATACGAATCTTTTCACGCAGTACACGTTGACGTACTAATTTCTTAGTGAGTGAACGAAATGCTGCAGGAACTTCCTTTTCGCGTCCTTCAAATTGTGCACTTACTGACTCCTTAACGGAGGCACTAATTTCATCAATCTTTGTTTCGCGCTCTTGCTTACCTGAAATTGTCATTGCCTTTGCAAGATCATCCTTTGCGGCCTTTTCTACAGCAGCAAAAACATCGTCTTGGTAATCCAAGAAGACTGGGAATTCAGCAGTTGGCTTTGCAGCCACCTTGGCAAGCTTTGATTGTGCATCGCAAAGAACCTTAATAAATGGTTTTGCAGCATCAAGGCCTTGAGCAACAACTTCTTCTGTAGGCGTTGGTGCTCCACCTTTAATCAAATCAATTGTCTGTGAAGTAGCTTCTGCTTCAACCATCATGATTGCAACATCATCTTTAGTCACACGACCTGCAACGACCATATCAAATACAGCTTTATCAAGTTGTGAATGATTTGGGAATGCAATCCATTGACCTTCAATAAGTGCAACGCGAACGCCACCAATTGGGCCAGAAAATGGCAGACCTGCTAATTGTGTTGACATTGAAGCAGCGTTGATCGCAATCACGTCGTACATGTGGTCTGGATCTAGCGCCATAACTGTTACAACAATTTGTACTTCATTGCGAAGACCCTTAACGAAAGATGGGCGCAATGGTCGATCGATCAAGCGGCATGTCAGAATCGCATCTTCCGATGGACGTCCTTCACGACGGAAAAATGATCCCGGAATGCGACCAACTGCATACATCTTCTCTTCAACATCAACTGTTAAAGGAAAGAAATCAAATTGATCTTTTGGTGTTTTAGAAGCAGTTGTTGCTGAGAAAATCATTGTCTGATCATCTAAATAAACTGCTGCTGCTCCGGCTGCTTGCTTTGCAAGACGGCCTGTTTCAAAACGAATTTCTCGTTTTCCGAACTTGCCGTTATCAATTACTGCAACGGCGGATTGAATCTCTTGACCCTCCATGGGTCGCTCCTATTCTCGACTACAGCCGAGTCGAGCACAATGAATCTTCGATCGAAGTTCACGGACGTGCAATTTTGCTGCACTAATTTTTCCGGAAACCACTACCGAGGACCATTGCCCACGCGGCTAGTAGTTGTGTCTAATTAACGGCGAATGCCGAGTTTTTCAATAATCGCTCTGTAGCGATTGATGTCTGTCTTTGAGAGGTACTGAAGAATGCGTCGGCGCTGACCAACTAATAACAAAAGACCACGACGGTTGTGGTGATCATGTGGGTTAGTTTGAAGGTGAAAAGTAATTTCATCTACACGCTTTGATAACAACGCGATCTGAGCTTCAGGGCTTCCTGTGTCAGTAGCGGAGTTGCCGTACTTAGCAACGATTTCTTTCTTTACTTCTGGTGTTAATGCCATTTCTTGCATCTCCTTTTACTGGGCCACGATGGTTGCCGGTTTGCCACACGGAAACTCTTTTTCTCGTTGGACGTGGCATAGGTTACCAGCGGTGCTGTGGATAGAGGAAATCGGGGCTATTCCTCAGTCAATTCCCGCGCACGTTGGCAATCTTTTGCCATCTGTTCAAGCAGTGGATCAAGTCCATCAAATTTGAGGGTATCTCTTAATCTCCAACCAAATTCAATAGTCGCTCCTTGATCATATAAATCTAAACCAACTTGATCGAGTGCATACGCTTCAACTTGTCGGCCGCGATCACCTTCAAATGTTGGATTGGTTCCGATTGAAATTGCTGCTGGCCAACGATTTATTCCAACAGTAAGCCATCCTGCATAAACACCATCGGCAGGAATGCATTGACCTTCGATATTTCCTAAATTCGCTGTTGGATAACCAATTTCTCGTCCACGTGCTTCGCCATGAACAACTATTCCATCCAAGCGATGAGGTCTGGTGAGCAAATTACGTGCGGATTCCACGTGACCATCTTTGACTAATGTGCGAATACGCGAAGATGAAATATTCTGATTTTCATCTTGAGATATAGATAGAACATGAACGTCAAAATTCTTAGATTTACCACTTGCGCGTAGTGAGTCAATATTTCCTTCAGCTTTATGCCCATACGTGAAATTTTCACCCACGATAATGTCGGTGGCTTCTAATTGATTGACGAGAACGTTTTCAACAAAATCTTGTGGAGACATCTGCGCAAATTTGGCATCGAATTTTATGACCGCTACTTGATCTGCATTATGAATTTTCAGGAGCACGACTCGATCTGAAAGGGTCACGAGAAGTTTTGGAGCACGCTCTGGTGCAAATACTGTGGCTGGATGAGGATCAAATGTCAGGGCTATTACGGATCCGCCATCGGAAATTTCCTTGGCGCGATTAAGAATTTCTTGGTGACCACGATGAACTCCATCGAATACACCAATTGCTACTACGCGCTTACCCATATGCGTATTCTGCCACTTCAATTCGCTGGAGCGAAAACTGCAATTGGTTTTGCTCCGTCTTCTCGATTTTCCAGCAAGGCAATTAATTCATTGGTTTCGGAGATGGCAGCATAAATCTGCGCACTAGGTGAAGCAGAAATTTTGCGGCCAAAAGATAGTTCTTGAGACTCAACTGAATTGATTTCTCGAACCTGAAAAATTTTCCGCGCAACTTCGACTAATCCCAAAGCCTTGAAATCTCCAGATTTAAACTCCTCAAATGGTGTTGCTACATCTTCGCCAAAGGATGCGACTCTGGAACGTCGCAAAAACGTTAGGTGTCCCCCAATATTTAGTGCATTACCTAAATCGCGCGCAATTGCTCTAATAAATGTTCCTGCAGAACACGTTACTTCAATATCGACCTCAATGGCATTTTCGGTACGGCGAATATCGGTTACGTCTAATTGTGAAATGGTTACTTCACGCGAAGCCAACTCGAATACTTCACCAGCTCTTACTCGCTCATGTGCTCGTTTGCCATCTACTTTTACTGCAGAAACAGAACTCGGACGTTGCGAAATTACTCCGCGCATCTCGGATAGAACCTTTTTAATATCTTCATCAGTGACTTTCAATAAATCTGAAGAGCTAGCTTCTGAAATTATGTCGCCCTCAACGTCATCGGTTACCGTGGCGGCGCCGAGTGCAATGGTTGCTCTATATGACTTATCTCCATCGGTGATGTATTGAAGCAATCTTGTTCCGTGGCCAAATCCAAGAATTAAAATACCGGTAGCCATTGGATCCAATGTTCCAGCATGTCCAACTTTACGTGTGCCCAATACGCGTCGCCCGACAGCCACCACATCGTGACTTGTCATCGCGCCAGCCTTATCTACAACTACAAACCCATCTGTTGTAGACATATTTTTTAAACGTCATCCCAATTGGTTATGCGATCAACTGGAAGCGGTTTGCTGCTGTTATCAATAATTTTCGGCGCCTTATATGCATCTGATTCACCCGCATAATTCGCTTCTTTGCGCAGTTTTGAAACTTCTTCATCTTGCTCACGAACTTTTGCCAACAAAGAATCAAGGGCTAGTGCGCTCTCTGGTAGTCCATCTAGAAAGAATTCGATTGATGGTGTTACCCGAACGCCTAAGTCTTTACCAACGGATGATCGAATTACTCCTTTAGCACTTTCAAGTGCGGCGGCAGTGGATTCACGTTGTTCATCATCGCCAAGCACTGTATAAAAAATCGATGCGTGCTGTAAGTCTCCGGTCACACGTGCATCAGTAACTGTTACAAAACCTAGTCGAGGGTCTTTAATTTTTCCCTCGAGCAGGCCTGCAACAACAACTTTGATGCGGTCGGCAACCTTTTGACTGCGATGCGATGTGCCCACGTTTTATGCTCGCTTCTTCTCGCGCATTTCGTAGACCTGAATTGTGTCGCCCACTTGCATTTCCTTAAGTGATCCAACGCCAATACCGCATTCGAATCCTTCACGGACTTCAGTGGCATCATCTTTAAAGCGCTTAAGCGAATCGATAGTGAGGTTATCTGTAATCACATCGCCATTTCTCATTAAGCGAGCCTTGGCATTTCTGCGAATGATTCCATCTAGAACCATGGAACCAGCAATGTTTCCAGCCTTACTTGATTTAAAGATATCACGAACTTCTGCATTACCCAGAACAATTTCTTCAAATTCCGGCTTGAGCAAGCCCTTAAGGGAGAGTTCGATTTCTTCAATTGCTTGATAGATAACAGAATAGAAGCGAACTTCAACGCCTTCTTGATCGGCGAATATTGCAGTCTGTGGTTCTGGCTTAACGTTAAAACCAATTACAACTGCAGTAGATGCGGATGCAAGCGTGATATCGCTCTTTGTGATTGCACCAACACCACGGTGAATAACGCGGAGGTCAACTTCTGCGCCAACATCGAGTTGTAGAAGTGCATCTTCGAGCGCTTCAACAGATCCACTCACGTCGCCCTTGAGAATAAGGTTAAGTGTTGTGATCTTTGATTGCTCCATGAAGTCTTCGAGTGAAACCTTCTTGCGTGCCTTTGCGAGTTGCGCATTACGTTCAGCTGCTTGGCGCTTTTCAGCAATTTGTCGTGCAGTTCTATCTTCATCTGCGACCAAGAACGTATCGCCAGCACTTGGTACTGATGTAAATCCGAGCACCTGAACTGGACGAGATGGACCGGCTTCGAGAACGTTTCCACCATCTTCATCGAGCATTGCTCGAACACGACCAAATGATCCGCCAGCAACGATTGCATCTCCAACTTTTAGAGTTCCACGTTGAACAAGCACTGTTGCAACAGGTCCACGACCGCGATCTAGGTGAGCTTCAATCGCAACACCACGTGCTTCATCATCTGCAATTGCACGAAGATCAATCGCAGCATCGGCAGTGAGAAGAATTGAATCGATGAGCGCATCAATTCCTAAACCAGATTTCGCAGAAACGTTTACGAAAATTGTTTCTCCGCCGTACTCTTCGGCGACTAAGTTGTACTCAGTTAATTGCTGGCGAACCTTGTCAGGATTTGCGCCTTCTTTATCAACTTTGTTAACCGCTACAACAATTGGAACATCCGCTGCTTGCGCATGGTTAAGAGCTTCGATTGTCTGAGGCATAACACCGTCATCGGCTGCCACTACGAGAACTGCAATATCTGTGACCTTTGCACCACGAGCACGCATGGCTGTAAATGCTTCGTGACCAGGTGTATCGATAAATGTAATCGCGCGGTTGGTTCCGTTGTGATCATGGTGAATTTGGTAGGCACCAATGTGCTGAGTAATTCCGCCAGCTTCACTCTTAACAACTTCAGTCTGACGAATTGCATCTAGTAGACGAGTTTTACCGTGATCAACGTGACCCATAACAGTTACAACTGGTGGACGAGCAACTAGACGGTCTTGATCAAGACTTTCAAGTTCTTCGCCAAGATCGATATCAAAGCCCTGCAGTAACTCACGATCTTCATCTTCTGGGCTCACAATTTGGATGACATATCCAAGCTGTGCACCAAGAATTTCAAAAGTGTCAGCATCAACTGATTGAGTCGCAGTAACCATTTCACCTAAGTGAAATAGCGCTGCTACGAGTGCTGCTGGATCTGCATTAATTTTTTCTGCAAAGTCTGCAAGAGAAGAACCACGGCGCATGCGAATTTGAGTTTTACCATCGCCGTGAGGAATAACTGCTCCACCAAGTTGTGGTGCTTGCATATTGTCGAATTCATCGCGCAGCGCTTTTCTACTCTTTGGTTTGCGCTTACTGCTCTTGCTTTGATTCTTTCCAAATGCACCACCAGCACCACCACGACCGCCACCGCGATTTGGTCCGCCGCCTGGACGACCACCTGCAGCAGGTGCACCGCCGCCAGTAGTTTTATAAGGACTTGAATTTGCTGCACCAGTAGATGGTGCACCAGTACGTGGTGGGAAATTTCCTGTTGAAGGTGGACGTGGTGAAGATGGTCGCGCTGCAAAACCTGGACGTACAGAACCAGGACGTGGTCCTGACATTCCTGAACGCGGTGCACCTGGTGCACCAGTTGGACGTTGTGGTGGACGCGGAACTACGCCACCAGTTGAAAATGGATTGTTACCAGGACGTGGTGGACGTGGAACTGCGCCACCAGTAGAAAAAGGATTGTTACCAGGACGTGGTGTCGCTGACTTCTTTGTTGCATCAGTAGGTGCAGGAGTTTCAGCACTTGGTGCAGGTGTATTTACTTGCGGTGGCGCAATTGATTCTGCGCGAGAAGCCTTGAGCGCCTCGAGATCAACACCGAGTTCTGCGGCTAATTCAGCTGCAAGTTCTGGATTAACTTCCTTGGGTGCTTTCGCTGCAGACTTTTTCGCTGCTGCTTTCTTTACTGGCTTTTTCTCTTCTACTGGCTTTGCATCCGGATACATCTCTATGAGACGTCGTACAACGGGTGCTTCTACAGTTGATGATGCTGAACGAACGAATTCGCCCATTTCTTGGAGTTTTGCAAGAACAACCTTGCTCTCCATACCGAGTTGTTTTGCCAACTCATGTACGCGGACCTTTGACACAGTTCTCCTGTCTTGGCCCGCAATCTCTTTTTCTAGATATTGATCTAGGGGATGCGAGCCTTAGTTGTAAAGCCTCATAATCTGAACGAGCTCATTTGAGTTTCATATCTTTCGCATCCAATTCGTTTGGTTGTTCCGTTAGCTTTAATGCGTATTTAAATGCGCCTCGAGAAATCGCAGTTGCTAAGCAACTCTGATGTACCCAAGCGCCTCTTCCAGGAAGTGATTTTTTGTCATCCAGGACAAGAGCCCCATCAATACAAACCACTCTCAAAAGAGATGTCGGACTCGATTGCTTTCGGCACGTGATGCATGTTCGTATCGAATTGATACTCACTGCCTCTGCCAATCACTCGAATTCAACAGGCTTACTGTACCGCTTGCGCGCTCCTTTGTAGAAATTCTCACTCAGTTGCAGGCGTATCAGGATGGATATCTATGCGCCAGCCAGTAAGTCTGGCCGCTAAGCGAGCGTTCTGCCCATCTTTACCAATCGCTAGTGAGAGTTGGTAATCCGGAACTGTCACCTTTGCACTTCGCGAAAGAAGATCGGTAACTTCAACTCGAGAAACCTTTGCTGGTGCTAAAGCATGTGCAACAAAAACTGCTGGGTCTTCTGACCAATCAACGATGTCAATTTTTTCTCCATGTAACTCATCCATGACGGCACGTGCACGCGAACCGACAGGCCCAATGAGTGAACCTTTAGGACTCACTCCAGCACGATGTGTGCGCACTGCAATTTTTGTGCGATGACCCGCTTCGCGAGCAATAGCCATAATTTCTACAATTCGATCAGTAATTTCAGGGACTTCAAGTGCGAACAATTGTTTAACAAGTGCTGGGTGCGACCTGGAAAGCATTACTTCTGGTCCTTTTAAACCTTGCTTAACTTCAACTACAAAACATTTAATCCGATCACCATGTTGATAAATTTCACCAGGAACTTGTTCTTGAGGTGGAATTTTTCCTTCAACGCGACCCAAATTCACATGAATCATCTTTGGATCTCTACCTTGCTGCACGACGCCAGAAACAACATCACCAACAGAGGCTGTGAACTCTCCGACAATATCGGCATCATTTACCTCACGCATTTTCATCTTAATAACTTGGCGCGCAGTCGAAGTTGCAATACGCGCAAATCCTTCGGGTTCGTCACTATCTTCAGAGATTTTTTCACCGAGTTCGTTGAAAGTTGGAACAAGTATTTGAATTTCACCAGTTTCGCGATCTAGAAATGCTCGTGCCTGTCGTTTCGCTTCTGGAATTTCGTTATAGGCAGTAAGTACTCCGATTTCAATTGCTATGACAAGTTGCTCAAAGGATATTTCTTTCTCGGAAGTTAACGCTGTAAGCGCTGCAAT
>Ga0209596_1004085_pt1 | contig 11237 bp, 10 predicted proteins | sample M_130807_MF_Meta_FD_187314 | JGI IMG/M metagenome (GOLD analysis project Ga0209596, IMG submission 187314) | Freshwater microbial communities from Lake Montjoie, Canada to study carbon cycling - M_130807_MF_MetaG (SPAdes) (version 2) | ecosystem: Environmental > Aquatic > Freshwater > Lake...
GCCATCTTTTTTCGGGAAGGAAAAGTCGTAGATGTAATCGGACTCGGGCAAAACTTCGTTGCCGACCTCAACGATGCGCGCGCCATCTTTCATGTTTCGCTCAGCTAAGTCTTTCGTGGGCTCCTCGAGCTTGAGTCCATTGATGAACACCACATCGGCTTTGCTCAACAACTGCGCAACTTGCGGGCTGGGCTCAAAGGTGTGCGAGTTCGTGCCTTCAGGCACGATGCCCTCAACGCGGGCCTTGTTACCCGCAACCGCCGAAGCGATGCTGGTCAGCGGTGCCACAGTGGTGGCCACGAGGAGGCGGCCATCGGCTTGGCTTTCGGACTGAGGCTGAGACTGAGAGGCGCAGGCGGTCAGGCTCACGGTGGCCAGCGTCAGGGCAGCGGCAATCGTGCCTGCTGTACGGCGGGTCAAATGCATGCCCCAAATCTAAAGCCAGTTCAGCCTTTTCGCAAAAGATTCGCAACAAGGCCGGTGAGTCGGGGGCTAGGGCTAGGGTGATCCTCATGACCGAGACCACCACGCCTGCCTCTGAACCCGCCCCTGAGCCCACTCCGGAGGAGCTAGAGGCCCAGATCACGGCCGCCCGCGAGCGCTTGGCCGAAAGCGTGGACAGCCTGGCTGATGCAGCCAACCCACTGGCCTTGGCCGAGTCTGGTATCGCCAAGGTCAAGGAATGGTTTGTCGATCCCGAGACCGGGTTGCGCACTGATCGCGTGGCCAAGGTCGCAGGGGCTGTTGTGGGTTTTGTCTTACTTCGCGGAATCGTTCGTCGCGGAAGTTAGTTTTCTGAGGCGCACTAGAGCAAAATGACGGTGTGACCGGCCCTGAACCTCTCGACATGTTGCGCGCATTGCCGCGCATTCGTCGCGACCCGTTGGAGTTTCTCACTGACGCAGCACAAGCGTACGGGGATGTGGTGGAGTTCCCAATTCCCGGCCAAAGAGTGTTTTTCGCAAACCACCCCGATGCAGTCAAGCAGGTGTTGCAGACCGAACATCGAACTCACGATCGTGCGACGGTTCAATATCAATCCCTTGCTTTAGTCACTGGCAATGGACTCCTCACCAGTGACGGTGAATTGTGGCGCAAGGAGCGTCGCCTGATGCAACCGGCTTTTCATCGAGCGGTGCTTGATCAATTTGTTGACCACATCGATATCGCGGTTGACCGGCTGTTGGCCTCCTGGGCTCGCAAACGTGATGGGGATGTGGTCGATGTTGACGACGCCATGATGCGCACGGCGTTAGAGGCCGTCGGGCGGTCGTTGTTTAGTCACGACTTGAGTGGCGAAGCAGGCGAACTCGTCCAAGCCGTACTCAAGGCACTTGATGTCGTTGTAGCGCGGGCTCGGTCGCCGCTCATGGCCCCGTTGAACTGGCCGACCTTGGGAAATATCGCACTGCGGAACAGCTTGCGCACGCTTGACCGCACAGTTGAGGTGATGGTGGGGGCTCGGCGTGAAGCCTTGCGCCGTGGTGCTGGCCCAGCGACCCCCGATCTTCTGGCGATGCTCATGGCAAACGAAGGACTTGATGATCGACAACTGCGCGACGAGATTGTCACCTTGATTGTCGCCGGTCATGAAACCGTGGCCACGTCATTGACGTGGACCTGGCACTTACTTGGAAAAAACCGGGAGGTGCGCGACAAACTAATTGCTGAAGTGGATGACGTCTTGAAGGGCGAGCGCCCTCGGTTTGAACACCTTTCGCAGTTGACCTACACCCGACAAATCATTGATGAATCGTTGCGCTTGTATCCACCGGCTTGGGTGATCTCGCGACGAGCACTCATTGATGGGGACGTGATGGGTGTTGAAGTCCCAGCCGGTTCGTACGTTTTTGTCAGTCCCTATGTTTTGCACCGCACCAAGGATTACTGGTCCGACCCGCAAACGTTCAACCCGGATCGATTCGCTGCTGGCTCCGGCGAACAAAATTCCCGGTTTACCTACATTCCGTTTGGGGCCGGTCCTAATCTGTGTATAGGCAGGGATTTGGCCTTAATGGAAGCGGTGCTTGTTGTGGCCGCAGTAGCATCCACGTGCACGCTGGACCCAGTCATTGGCCATCAGGTCAAGCTTGATCCGCTGGTCACTATTCGGCCGCATGGCGGACTGCCGATGGTTCTGAAGAAGAGGTTCTAATGATCTTGCTCACTGGCGCTGGTGGCCGCACGGGAAAGGCTCTCTTGCGAGCCCTGGTTGCTCGTGGAGCTGACGTGCGAGCCTTCATTCGTAACCCCGAGCAGGCCAACGATCTCCTGGCACTTGGAGCAGCCGAGGTTGCCGTGGGTGACATGACAGATGCGGAGTCGATCAACCGCGCGGTAGCCGGCACTGACGTCGTATTGCATGTGGGACCACCGATGCATTCGCAGGAGTTGGAAATCACCCAGACCTTTGTCGATGCTACAAAGGCCAATGGCGCAAGTCGTTTCATCTACTACTCGGTGATGTATCCCATCTTGCGCGATGTGCGTCACCACTCACTCAAGCTCGATGCCACCGAGATGATCGTCAACTCGGGTGTGACGTATTCGATCATTGAACCGTGCCGTTACATGCAACACCTTGATGTCATTTGGCCCACGGTCTTGGAAACAGGAATTCATTCCATGCCGTTTAACACCGACGTGCAGTTCGCAGTGGTGGATTTGGAGGACTTAGCCGCCGCCACGGCTATGGTCGCGACCCAACCCGGCCATGAATTTGCCACCTACGAGTTGGCTGGTCCGCAAAACCTCAGCCAATCCGATATGGCCGCGATCATCAGTGAGGTATTGGGCCGCCCCGTGACGGCGGAAGCCTTGTCGCTCGACGTTATGGCTGCGCGGGCGGCGGAAAAGGGCGCTAGTGAAGATCGGGTCCATCAGATGCGCATCATGAACGGCCACTACGACCACAGCGGTTTTCGGGGCAACCCCAATGTCTTGCAGTGGCTGTTGGGTCGACCGGCGACGAAGTACAAAGACTTCGTGATTCGGTTGGCAGCGTCTTAATTCTGGCAGCGTCTTAGAGCTGCCGGCGTCTTAGAGCTGTTGGACGATCACGTCAAGTTTGAGACCGGATTCGTCGCTTTCCACGTCCCACCCAGCCTTGGTCAGTGCGCTGGCTAACGCCTCAACACTGTTCGGACTTGAGCGTTGTTTGAGCAAACCCGCCACGATGCGCCCCTTGGTGGCCTTATTGAAGTGACTCACGATGGTGCGCTTGCCGGGGGCGGTTTCGTGCAGGACTCGCACTGCCACTGTCTGCTTTGCCAAAGCCCCGGTGGGCTTCCACAAGGCGGCATAAGGGCCGGATCGCAAATCCAGCACTACGTGCGTATCCACTTCGCGCTCCATGGCCTCCAGAAGCGGGGCTTTCCATTGCGCGGCCAACGTTGCGAGCTGAGGCAACTTGGTAGACGGGGAGAGTCGATACGAGGGAATGCGGTCGTTGATGTGCACTGCTCCAAAGAGCGCGCTGAAAATCAATAACTCGCTCTCGGCACGGGCGGCAGCCGTCGTGGATAGCGAAGCGAGGTCAAGGGCTTCATAGAGCACGCCGCTGTAGAGACTCCCAGCCGCGATCGCTGGCGCGGTGAGCAACCGCGCGTTCTTTTCCACTTCGCTAGCAAGGCCAGGTGTCAGCCCCAGTGTGCTGACAGCTTTCGCGCGCGGGCCTTGGCACAGTTTCGTTAGGGCAGTGATGAGTTGGCTTCGCGTGGCGGTGAGTTCAGGAAGTGACAGTGACGACAACGTCACGGCTGACCCACGCCCAGGGCTGGGTGCCTTGCCCTCAGAGGGTGGAAGCAAGATTTTCATGGTGCGCCGTCAGGGACTCGAACCCCGAACCCGCTGGTTAAGAGCCAGCTGCTCTGCCAATTGAGCTAACGGCGCGTTGAAGCAAACGGACAGTATCAGGCACGAAGGACCGGTCCGAAGACCGGTCCTTGTGACTAAGACTGGGGTGAGTGACGGGACTTGAACCCGCGGCATCCGCGACCACAACGCGGCGCTCTACCAGCTGAGCTACACCCACCGAGGGCGCTCATATTAGCGGTCTAGTCGGATGGCTCGTGCAGCCGCCTTGGCAGCGTCACTGTCGGGCCCCGGTTGTGGCACCAGCATGGTATTTCGGTAGTACCTGAGTTCGTCAATGCTGTCGATGATGTCAGCGAGCGCGCGGTGGTTGCCGATCTTGTCAGGGGTGTTGAAGTACACCCGCGGATACCAGCGTCGGGCCAATTCCTTCAAGGTGCTGACATCCACGTTTCGGTAGTGAACCCATTGTTCAAGTTCGGACATATCGCGAGCCAGGAACGTGCGATCGGTGTGAACCGAGGATCCAGCCAGGGGAGCCTTACGCGCCTCGGGAACGTGTTCGCGAATGTAGGCCAGAGCTTGGGCTTGTGCATCTTCCATAGTGATGCCGTCAGCCAGCACGTCGAGCAAACCGGAGGAGGTGTGCATTTTGCGCACGATGTCGGGCATGGTCTCGAGCGCTTCCGCAGGTGGAGCGATGACCAGGTCGACACCTTCACCCAAAATATTGAGATCAGCGTCAGTGACCAAGACCGCGATCTCAATCAACGCATCGCGCTCAAGATCCAGGCCCGTCATTTCACAGTCAATCCACACCAGGTGATCGCTCATGGGGCTAACCCTAGGCGGTGGTGCGCTCGGCAGGACTCGAACCTGCGACCTACTGCTTAGAAGGCAGTTGCTCTATCCGGCTGAGCTACGAGCGCTGGATGCCACAACTTACCCGCGAGGACTTCCACAGCCGCCACATGTCCACAGATTCGGCTGTGTGGCTTCGATGAGGTCAGGTGCCCTTGGTTGGCTCATGGCCTTGATTGAACATCACTTTTAGGAGCCTTAATGAATCAAACCAGCATCACCCTCGTGGGCAACGCCGTCACGGATGTCACGATCGGCGCTACCCCCAATGGCATTGAGTACTCCACGTTTCGATTGGCCACCACCACACGCCGGTTTGATCGTGGAATTGGTCAGTGGATTGATGGGGATACCTCGTACGTGCGGATCACGTGTTGGCGCAAGCTGGCCCGACATGTGGCCGAATCCGTCACCAAGGGTGATCCGGTCATTGTTGCCGGAGCATTGAAAGTTCGGGAATGGGCCAATGAAGATCGCCGAGGCGTTTCGGTTGAGGTGGATGCCACCAGCGTGGGACATGACCTCGCGCGCGGAGTCAGCGTGTTTACCCGCGCGGCCAAACGGGACCTGGCCGGTGATGAGTCAGCGCTGACTGATGAAACCAGCCCTGCCCCTGCCTTTGCGGAGCAGGCGGTTGCGTAGGGTGGGTGCTTATGGCGGAGTTCATTTATCAGATGTACAAGGCGCGCAAGGCGCACGGCGACAAGGTCATCCTCGATGACGTGACGCTGGCGTTCTTTCCAGGCGCAAAAATTGGTGTGGTCGGCCCCAACGGTGCGGGTAAGTCCACGGTCCTGAAAATCATGGCTGGCTTGGAGACCGCGTCCAATGGTGACGCCACTTTGTCCCCTGGGTATTCGGTCGGCATCTTGCTGCAGGAGCCCGAACTTGACCCAACCAAGACCGCTCTGGAAAACGTGGAAGATGGCGTGGCCGAAACCATCGCGATGTTGCACGAGTTCAACGATATTTCCGCCAAGCTCGGTGAACCCGATGCGGACTTCGACACCTTGCTCGCGCAAATGGGCACGTTGCAGGAACAACTGGATCACCGCAACGCCTGGGACCTTGACTCGCAAATTGAGCAAGCCATGGATGCGCTGCGTTGTCCGCCAGGGGATGCTGATGTCACAGTGCTCTCTGGTGGTGAGCGTCGCCGAGTCGCCCTGTGTCGTCTGCTCTTGCAAGCCCCTGACCTCTTGCTGCTTGACGAACCGACCAACCACTTGGATGCTGAGTCCGTGTTGTGGCTGGAGCAACACCTCGAGAAGTACCCAGGAACCGTGGTGGCTGTTACCCACGACCGGTACTTCCTGGATAACGTCGCGCAATGGATTCTTGAACTAGACCGTGGCCGGGCGTACCCCTACGAAGGCAACTACTCCACGTATTTGCAGACCAAGTCTGAGCGCATGAAGGTCGAAGGCCAAAAGGACGTCAAGCGAGCCAAACGCATCAAGGAAGAACTCGAGTGGGTGCGCTCAAGCGCCAAGGGTCGTCAGACCAAGAGCAAGGCGCGCTTATCCCGCTATGAGGAAATGGCTGCTGAGGCCGACAAAGCCCGCAAGTTGGATATGGAAGAGATTCAAATTCCGCCCGGCCCGCGATTGGGCAATGTGGTGGTGGAGGTTGAGCACCTCACCAAGGGATTTGGCGACCGTGTCCTCATCGATGACTTGTCCTTCACCTTGCCGCGCAACGGCATCGTCGGCGTGATCGGTCCTAACGGTGCTGGTAAAACCACGTTGTTCCGCATGATCACCGGCGAAGAACAACCCGACGAAGGCTCCGTCAAGGTCGGCGAGACCGTGAAGACTTCCTATGTCGACCAAAACCGTGGCGGCATTGAAGCCGAAAAGACACTGTGGGAAGTCGTGTCCGATGGTTTGGACTGGATCAAGGTGGGCAATGTTGAGATGCCCTCGCGTGCTTACGTCTCGGCCTTCGGATTCAAGGGCCATGACCAGCAAAAGCCGGCTGGTGTTCTCTCGGGTGGGGAGCGCAACCGGTTGAACTTGGCTTTGACCCTGAAGCAGGGTGGAAACCTGTTGCTCTTGGACGAACCGACCAACGACTTGGACGTGGAAACGTTGTCCTCGTTGGAGAACGCGTTGTTGGAATTTCCAGGTTGCGCGGTGGTGGTCAGCCACGATCGCTGGTTCCTGGACCGAGTGACTACCCACATCTTGGCCTACGAGGGCGAATCCAAGTGGTTCTGGTTCGAGGGCAATTTTGAGTCCTATGAAGCCAACAAAATTGAGCGCTTAGGTCCTGACGCGGCGCGTCCGCATCGCGCGACGTACCGCAAACTCACCCGCGGCTAAGGCTCACCGAGCAAAGCGGCCCAAAGAGCGCGAGACTGGGGTCATGGCTGCGATCAAGTGTGTGGTTACCGGCGCCACCGGCTATGTCGGTGGGCGATTGATTCCTGAACTCTTGGCTGCCGGTCATGAGGTGCGCGTCATGGTGCGTCACCCCGAGCGCCTTCGCGATTTCCCCTGGATTGATCAAGTGGAAGTCGCTGTCGCTGACGCCACAGACCAGGAGGCCGTGGAGCTCGCGCTCGATGGCATGGATGTGGCGTATTACCTGATGCACTCGCTGGGAAGCGGTCCTGATTTCGAAGCGACAGAAACCACAATCGCGCAGACGTTTGCTGCAGCGGCGCAGGAAGCCAGTCTTGCTCGGATTGTTTATCTCGGCGGGCTAACCCATGACGAGGACTTATCGGCTCACATGCGGTCGCGACTTCAAGTCGAAGATATTTTGCTGTCTTCCACCGTTCCCACGATTGTCCTGCGGGCCGCGGTCATTATTGGGTCTGGTTCGTTGTCATTCGAGATGGTGCGCTATCTCACCGAGCGATTGCCAGCGATGGTGACCCCAAAGTGGGTCAACACTCGAACTCAGCCCATTGCTATTCGGGATGTGCTGCGCTACTTAGTGGCTTGTGCTGCACTCCCTGGCTTGATTAATCGTGCGTTTGACATTGGTGGACCTGATGTCTTGACGTATCAGGAGATGATGCAGCAATTTGCTAGGACGGCCGGCTTGCGTAAGCGCCTGATCATCAATGTCCCAGTGCTGACCCCACGTCTGTCAAGTCATTGGGTGGGCGTAGTTACTCCTTTGCCGGCGCCAACAGCTAAACCCCTAGTGGATTCCTTGCGCAATGAATCGGTGTGTCAGGAGCGCGACATTGCTGCACTAATCCCTGATCCGCCCGAAGGTCTTTTGGGGTTCGCTGATGCAGTTTCCCTTGCCTTGCAGCGAGTCAAAGATATGCAAGTGCGAACCCGCTGGTCTCAGGCGTCAGTTTCTGGTGTCCCCTCTGATCCATTACCCACCGACCCTGACTGGGCAGGTGGTTCGCTGTATACCGATGAACGTGAGTGCGAAGTGCAGGCTTCGCCAGAGCAGTTATGGGCAGTCATCGAAGGCGTGGGTGGCGACAATGGGTGGTACTCGTTTCCGTTTGCTTGGGAAATCCGAGGCGTGTGGGATCGGCTCATGGGCGGCGTAGGACTTCGGCGCGGTCGCCGCGACCCTCGCCACCTGATGATTGGTGAACCCGTTGACTTTTGGCGCGTGGAGGAAATCATTCCAGGTCAACTTTTACGCTTGCGAGCTGAAATGAAACTTCCTGGCTTGGCGTGGCTTGAACTCGAAGTTCGCACCAGTGCGACTGGCGCAACGCTGTATCACCAGCGGGCGTTATTCCACCCACGTGGTTTGGCCGGGCATAGTTACTGGTGGTCAGTTTCCATATTCCACGTCTTCGTTTTCGGAGCGATGGTACGAAACATCGCCGAGGCCGCACGATCGGTGAGTGTGCCGGATTAGTAGCCCGTTGGGGAATCGTTGACGCCGAGTGGACAATAGAGACGTGAGCGATACATTCTTTGACCGTTTCGGCGGGGCAGAAGCCTTCAGCACGATGGTGCGCGGGTTCTATGACGCCATCGCTGAGGATGAACTGATCCGACCGATGTACCCCGACGCGGATTTGGGTCCGGCCGAAGATCGGTTGCGCTGGTTCCTTGAGCAATATTGGGGTGGGCCCAAGACGTATTCGGAACAACGTGGGCATCCACGCTTGCGCATGCGCCACGCAGAGTTTCCGATCACTCCAGAAGCGCGCGACAAGTGGCTTGATCACATGCGTAAGGCCGTGGATTCGATTCGGCTTTCCCCTGAGCTCGATGAAGAGTTGTGGGAATATCTCGTTGACGCTGCGTATGCGATGGTCAACTCACCTGGCCCTGACTCGGGCCGTTGGGCTACGTAACGTCCAGACCGAGTTCATGTGCAGTAAAGGCCAACGTATCGACGGTGAGGCCGATGCTGCGACTCAACGATCGCGCACCGTGACCCACATCGCTTTCTCGTCGTAACAAGATCGGATGGTCACCAGTGTTGGCATGTTGAAGCGCGGCACACATCTTGCGTGCATGCATCGGGTCAACGCGAGTGTCTTGATCAAAGACCGTGAAGAGAACGGCTGGGTAATGCGTTCCCTCCCTCACGTGGTGGTACGGCGAGTACGCACACAGCCACTCGAACTCCTCGGCAATTGACGCGCTGCCGTATTCAACATTCCAGGTAGCACCCAGCCCAGAGGTTTCAAACCGGATCATGTCCAACAGGGGCGCCGAACACACCACGCTGCGATACAGATCGGGGCGTTGAACCAGGGCGGCGCCGACGAGTAGGCCACCGTTTGATCCACCGCTGATCCCCAGTTGGCTTGGACTGGTCCACCCTTGGGCAATCAGGTACTCCGCGGCAGCGTGGAAGTCATCGAAGACGTTTTGCTTGTTACCCAACATCCCGTCGCGGTGCCACTGTTCGCCTTCCTCGCCGCCACCACGCAAGTTGGTTACTACATACACGCCACCGGCTTCAACCCAAGCCAAGATGCTGGCTGAAAACCCAGGGGAGAGTGGCAAACCGAATCCGCCGTAGCCATAGAGGATGGTCGGCCGCGGCTTGTCGGGTGTTGTGCTCGGTGAGATGACAAACATGTGCACCGGTGTGCCATCTTTTGAGGTGTACACGACTTGTTGAGTTGACACGGAGGGAACGACCACGGTGCCGGGTGCGTTAGCCCACAACGATGTCGTCATCGTGCGCGCATCAAAGTGTTGGATGCTGCTGGGTGTGGTGTAGTCGGAGTAGCTAAACCAGGCTTCGTGTCCACCTTCGGGTCGTTCAACGATTCCGCCCAGAGTTCCCACTCCTGGAGCTGGAACAACGCCGGTTTGCTTCCCGTCAATGAGGCGATGAACCGTGATCTCGCCAACGCTGTGACGAGTCCAGGTCGCCAACATCACCGGCTCGTCAAGCTCGGGCCCATCCAAGATGCCAAATCCATCCAGCACGGCGATGTCATCTTGAGAAATCAGGTCACGCCAGTGGTCAGAGGTCATATGGGCGGCATCGGTGACACAAATGCGCCCACGCGGTGCATCAAGGTCAGTAAAGACATAAATGCGCCCGTCGCGACCAAATTCCAACCCAGTTTGAGCATCAACCCCGACTTGAACTTCTCGAAGTTCGGGACTTTCCGGTGCGCAGGTAGAAAGATCCGCTACCCACAAGTCATTGCGTGGGGCTGTTCCTTCGGCCGCTGAGATCTCTAGCCAGCGACCGTCACGACTGACACCCACCCCGTAGTAGTTGGTGATGGTCTGGCCGGCGCCAAAGATTTCAATGTCGGTGTCGGGATGTTGTCCAAGCGTGTGAAGCCAAATGCGACGGTGGTACTGCTCTTCCTCAGCAGGAATGGTGCTGGGATCAACGCGACGTACGTAGTAAAACTTTTCCTCGCCGGGCAACCATGCAACCGGTGAGTAGCGCGCCCGATCAATCGGCCCATCGACGATGGTGCCATCGCTGACGCGCATGACACGCAAGATGGATTCCTCGTTACCACCTTCGGAGACCTGGTAAGCCAAGAGATTGCCCTCTTTGGACGGCTGCCAGGTATCCAGGGTGGTCAGGCCGTCTGAATCCAACTCCATCGGGTCAATCAGGACGCGCTCGGTGCCATCTGGATCGATGGTGAGCAAGAGGGCGTGTTCTTGTTCGGCTGTGCGACGCATAAAGAAAGCGCGTTCGCCACGCCAAATCGGGGGCGAGATAGCGCCGGCCGACGTTAGATCCCGCAAACGCGATTCCCAATGGCTCGACGTGCTCCACTCGGCACAGGCTTGAGCCACCAAGGTGTCTTGCGAAGAGAGCCACGTGATCGTGCGCTGGTCCTGAGCATCCTCAAGCCAGCGGTAGGGGTCGGCTACGTCGGTTCCGTGCAGGTTCTCGACCAAGTCAAGACGCGGAGCATCCGGATAAATCACGAAGCATCACATGCGCGAGCGTTGAGCGCACGAACCGTGGAGTCGCGACCTTCGCTGACCAATCGACGCACGGTGGGCTCTAGGTCAGTGCGAGCCAGAAAAGTATCGGCAGCAGCAACCGTGGATTGGTGCACGCTGTAAACCGGGTAGAGCCCCATCAAGATGTCTTGCGCAATTTCATGAGTGCGCACATTCCAAATGTTGGCG
>Ga0209596_1004086_pt1 | contig 11236 bp, 14 predicted proteins | sample M_130807_MF_Meta_FD_187314 | JGI IMG/M metagenome (GOLD analysis project Ga0209596, IMG submission 187314) | Freshwater microbial communities from Lake Montjoie, Canada to study carbon cycling - M_130807_MF_MetaG (SPAdes) (version 2) | ecosystem: Environmental > Aquatic > Freshwater > Lake...
GTAAATATTTTTAAAATTTTGATAAAAAGATTTAACTATATAAACATTTTCTGAAATTTTATTTATATAACCATCATATTCTGTCGATACAAATAATTTATTCAAAAGTTCAATTCTTTCATCAAAAGTCATACCGATTGTTTGTACACCGTTGTAAACCAACACGTCAAAGATAACTAATTTTTGGTTAAACACGTTACCTTTTTGATTTATTTTTGATTTATTCATATACTCACCGTTAAGTACAAACCAACCATTACCTCGATATAAAGATAAAAATTCGTTATTAGGCATTTTAACGTTACTTAAAGGGCTGTTGTGGCGGTTATATATATGTAATTCGGTCCCATTAGTGAATATAGTGACATTGGAACCGTTAAGTTTGGGTTGTCCTACCCACAGTCCATTATCATATTTATCCAACTCTGACGAAGGTAAATTGATTTCTGGACGTGGTGGGTATATGTACCTGAAAGACTTATAATTTATCATATTGTAAAATTATGAATTTTTTTGATACAAATAAAATATTTATTAAAAAAGATTTCACCATATTTTAAAGTTATACATACACATCTAATCTAAAATTCAAAAAATTATAATAAAATGAGAAATATTTTGCTTTTAATAATAATGTCTATATTTTTTAACAAATATAGTAAGGCTCAGACTTGTACCAACCTTATTAAATATGATTATATAGAAACATGGGATTGGTCTAGTGGTTGGTCGTTAGGTCCCAATACAGGATATTATAATAACGCCTTTGTTACTTCAACTTCTAGTGCCGCTTTGATAGGGGCGGGAAGTGGTACATCTGGAATAGAGTCAGGATATTATGTTTTACCTAATATTACTGGGTTAAACTCTAGTAGTAGTTATATGTTAAGTTTTAAACTTGGTTCATATAGATTCACAAGTACTGGAGCAACTAGTGGAGTAGATGTTCCAGACTATGTTGATTTACAGTTAAGTACAAACGGTGGGGTAAGTTATGTATCTGAGTTAAGAGTAACAGGAAATAATAATGCTTATTGGGGTTACGCTAGTACTGCTATCGCATCTAAAACAGCAAATGGTTTATTAACAACTTTCACACCTGGAGGTGGTGGGGACAGAACATTGACTGGTGATGGATATTCTAATATAAAATTAACACTACCCGCCGGATTAACTCAATGCGCATTTTACATATATTGTAGGGTTAATTCTACTGGGGAAGAATGGTGGATAGATAATATAGAATTATTAGAGATTGTTACTTGTGACCCATTACCAATTGAATTAATATCATTTGAAGGGTATAAATCAAAACTTTATAATAATATTGTTTGGGTAACAGCCTCCGAAAATAATAATGATTATTTTACATTGGAAAGATCGTATAATGGGGTTGATTGGATTATTGTTACAGATTTAAATGGAGCTGGTACTGTTAGTACTCCTTCACTTTATGAATACAAAGATTATGAATTTATAAAAAATGTTTATAATTATTATAGGTTAAAACAAACAGATTTTAATGGACAATATAAATATTTTAATATGATATCTATTAATAATCTAAATAAAGAAACCCCAAAACTTATTAAGGTAATTAATATCTTAGGTCAAGAAGTTCCAGAAAGTTATGTTGGGTTAGTAATTGAAATATATAGCGATGGTGAGGTAAAAAAAGTTTATAAGCAATAAAAAAACCCACGTTAAATGGGCTTTTTTATTAATTTTTCTTTGGTGATGGTTTCTTTTTAGGTAAAACTCTTTTTTTAAAGTTTTCTTCTTTAAGTAACATTTGTTCTTCTGTATAACGAACTTCTTCAGGTACTAATGAATTCCATTGTTCTAACGGTTTCATAGTTTTTAAAGTATCCATTAACTCTTTTGAATAAGGTTTAACTACACCGTGAACATTAACAACTTTACCTGTTTTAATGTTTCTTACAACAGGTACAGAAGTTTCCCACTTACCTTCATTATCCCAAAATTCCAAAATTTTACCAACCATTAAAGGATGTGGTTCATTGGAACGGCATATTACTTTGTCACCAATTTTAAAAGTGATTCCGTTAATTTCATACGTTTCTTTAGAAACATATTTTTTCTTTTTGGTTGGATTTTGTTTATCCAACACGATTTTAGCAAAAGATTCTCTATCTTTTTGCGTGATTCTAGGTTCTACCTTTTTCTTAAAAGGGTTTTTGAACCAACTTAAAATGCTCATTTTTTAATTAATTTATATACAAGGTGTATGGGCCATGTTAAAAGTATTAACACGGTACCAATCACATTATATTCATCGACAAGATTTTTTGTCGTAATGTAGTATAACCAAGCCAAGCCTAAAAAAACGTATACCATCCAAAATAAAAACAGTGTCATCATTATTTCTTTTTTTAGGCCTATCCTTTACTAAGGATTGTAAGCTCATTTTCTGTTAAACAACTTCTATCGTAGTTATTACGAGAAAGTTTGTCCAAAATATCGTCAATAGAACTATATTCTTCTGTAACCTCTGTAACAACTTCTTTTTCTAGTTGTTCTTTCACCATACTTCTTTTAGTGGGTGGTGTTTCCCACTTTTCTTGTATTACTTCCATTGTATTTTGTACTTCAGGAAAAATACCCATGTAATACTTTGAAGGTAAATTAACTGCATAATTTTCGTTTTCGGTAATGTCAAACACCATTATGGCTGGTCTATGTGACATTTTTTCATGAATCTCCGTTGCCGAAAAAGGACTATAAAATGTACAGATAAACATACCCTTACCATCTACAAAATTAACACCAGTTTCACCGTCAGCAATAAAATTTAAATCTTTTTCTATACCTACTGTGGTTCCAAGAACCAATAAAAGAAATCTTCTGTTCATAGTCGTTTTTATTTATAAATATCTTCAACAAAGATAATGGTTATTTTGAATTAGTCAAAGAAGAAATGTTATTTACTTTCTCAATAGTAATTATGTTGTTTGACCAATCCTTAACTAATGGATTATGTGTAATTAAAAAGATATTTTCAAACATTTCAGAACATTTTTGAAAGAAATTTCCTACTAATTCTAAATTCTCATTAGCTACTTTACCCATTACTTCATCAAATACGATGATGTTTGGTTTTGGTAATGTACTAATTCTTGAAAGAACGACTCTTAAGGCTAATGAACCCATAGTTTTTTCAAGACCACTACCTTCAGTTAAGAGATAACTAACTGTATTACCGTTTTCATCTTCTTTTTCTAAAGTAAAATCAACTTCCTGTTTAGAGTTCATATCTACAGTTAACTTAAAATTAGCTGAATCTGAAAGTAATCTATCTAACTCTGAATTTAATAAAGGTATAACATTTTTCATTATTAACTTACTGATACCATTCTTACCAACCATTCTAATGTAAATTTCAAAAATAATCTTAACTTCTTCTTCAATTTTGATAACTCTAATAAGTTCTTTATTTTTAGTTATGGTATCTTCAGCTCGTTCAATGTCTGACTTATTTTTTTGTGTTCTTGTGATATAAACATCCCTATCCCTACCAAGTCTATCAATTTTAGCTGAGTAACCTAATATTTTAGAATCCAAATCCTTATTTTTTTCAATATTACCAATATTATCTTCATATCTTTTTTTAAGGTCTTTTCTTTCTTTTAACTGTAATCTTAGATTTTCGATTTCAAGTTCTATTTTATCAATCATAATAGAAGTTTTATCGTATTTATCAACTTTAACTTTAATTTCTTCAAACTTTTTAATCTCTTCTTTAGTTGAAGAAATTTCAACATCTAAATCTTCTATTTTTTTAATCAACTCATCTAAAACAACTTTATTAAAGTTTATTTCTTCTGAATGGTCAACATCTTTTAATGGTTGTTTACATAAATTACAAAATTCACCTTCTTCTAAATTTTTAATAAGTTTTTCTGTCGCATCTTTCTTAATACTGTTATGTGACTTAGAAATATTTAAATCACTTAATTGTTGTACCCATTGTTTATGTGTATCAATATCGTAATCAATTTCACTTAATTTTTCAAACTCTGATTTAAGTAAATCATATTTTTCTTTAACCTTTTTACCTTTTTCGGTTAATGTAACAATTTCATTATCAATATCTTCAGGTCTTAATTTAATGATTTCACTGTCAATAGTGATTTTTTGTGAGATTAACATGTCTTTAATACTGTTAGCCTCAGTAATCTCATCCTTTAATTCTAATAGTTTATCATCACAAATAGTTATATCATCGTTTAATTCTACTACTTTAACCGTTAAATCGTTTATTTCTTTAGATAAATCACCAGAATTATATTGGTCTGATTTAAGATTTTTAGCCCATGCAGATTTAATTTCTTTAACAATTTCTTCTTTTTGTTCTATAATCTCTAACCCAATAAACTTAGAAAGAAGTCTACCTTTTTGTGTTGGTAATGTGTGGATTAAATCTTCTAAATTATCTGAAGTTGCTATAATAGTTAATAAAAAATCATCAACATCACCAATAGATTTCTTAATAAAATCATCTGTTTCTCTACGTTGTTCACCTTCAAGATTTTGTATACTTCCATCAGCCATAACTTTTTGGAAATTTAAATCTGTTTTAACCGTATAACCTTCTTCCGATTTCTTTTTGGATCTAGTTAAAATTCTTTCAATAATATAATCACCACCATCAATATTAACTTTACCTTTTACTCTAACTTGGTTTGTGTCTCTAAATTTATTAAAAATTTGTGCAGTAACCTTTGTTCTTGTTGTTTGGTTAAAGAATAAAAACAATAATAAATCAACTGATAACGCTGTTTTACCACCTTGGTTTGCCGGATTAGATGATATAACACTAATACCTTTTAAATTATCAAAAGATAGTTTATTACCATCACCATAAGATAAAAAATTATCCCATTCCAATTCTTTTATAAACCAATTACGATAACGATAGTCTATATCACGTTGTTGTTTTAATTTATCGTTAACTTTATCATCAAGTCTAAGTATCCTTTCCCAATCAACATCAATACCGTTACCATCTAACCATTCTTTAAACAATCTACGTTGGTAGTTTACATCCATTACGTTATCGGTAATGCCCATTTCTACCTGTCCGTTAACTGTATCAATTTTTTTAGGTTTAAATATTACTTGTACCTTATCTACAGAGTATTTTTCTGATATATATTGTTCAATTCTTTTTACCCTATCTTTTGTATAATTTTCAGGTGCATCCTCCCATAATACTCTAACAGATGCTTTAGATGGTATTTTAACTAGTTCTTTTAATTTTGTCATTATTCTCCGTATAAATTATTTTTATCTCTATCTTCTTTACCTACCCAATTAATAGCGTTTTTTTGTTTATCACCAAAAGGGTTTTCAGTTTCTACTTTAACTTTATTTCTATTTTTTTCAACAGCCAATAATGTTTCTAAATTTTGTATTTTTTGGTATAGTTTACCTAATTCACTGTTAGTGGTTTTTTCTTTTTCCAATTTTAAATCACTTTCAAGTGTTTCAAGTTTTACTAAAAGTTCTTTAACTTGTGAATCGTCTGTGATTATTTTTTCAATAATTTTTTCAACAGGTACCTCAATAATTCTTTCTACGATTTTTTCAACAGGTACCTCAATAATTTTTTCTACAATTTTCTCAACTTCTTTTTCTATTATTTGTGGTAATATTGGTGATGTTCCGTATTTTTCAACGGCATAACCTTGTTTAAGTAAATTAATAGTAAACTCGTCAATGTTGGTTATACTATTTAATCTACAATAATCCCATATTTCGTCTTTTAAACTTTGTGGTACATTAACTATTTCATTTTTACTCATAATATTTTATGTTGTTTTATAAACATTTTAATACCCATATCGGTTTTTCTACCCTCAATCAAATTTTTACGTATAACCACTAATCTCCTAATATTAACGTGGTTACTATCAAAAGGGTGTCTACTAGGGTCTCCATTGCTTATTTTATTGTTTAACCAAGTTATAGCCTGTTCATAAGTTAATGGACTGTCTTCTAACATAATTTTTCCGTTTCTGTTTCAATATCTTCAATAGATTTTATTTTAAATGTATAGAAACCGTAGTCATTAGGTAATTTTCTTAATTCATGTTTTTTAGTTTCAATGTCCCATATCACATATCCATGATTATATGGGTCCTCACCAAAGTCTTGTTGAATCATAGAAGAAGGCATTACAATCGGTGTTTTACGATGATTCATAACTTGGTACTTGTGGATATCACCACACATAACTAAATCACATCCTTCAAAAATAGAAATGTCTTTACCATCCTCAAATTCAAACCCAACCGATGTTTTTAACCCAATTAAAGGGTCATGATATAAACCAATATAAGTTTTTTCATCGCCATAAAATTCTCTTGCTTCTTCAATATTAGGTCTTTGTGAATCTTCTATATGTCCATAAACACACCAAACAACATTTTCATCCACATAACATCCTGTGTGTTTTAAAAACAAAATATTAGAATTATCCATTGTAGATATTAACGGTGTTAAAGCATCTAATCTATCTTGATTATTGGCTAAAAAATCGTGATTACCTAATGTAACAACTGTTTTGGCTATTTTAGAACATCTTGTTAAAAATGTTGTAACCATATGAATAAGTTCTGGTGTCATTTGATTTTTAGAATGTACCAAATCACCAACAACAGTTATTCTATCTGGTTGTTCTTTTTCACATTCTTTAAAGAATTTTTCAAATTGTTCCATATATTCTTCATGTCTTTTAAAAAGACGTATATGAATATCTGCTGTATGTATTACTGATTGTATCATATTTATTAATATATTTGTAATAATGATAAACTTTTTAAAACTAGTTGTAAATGGAATCGTATGAAGATGATTATAGTTGGGTACCTTCAACAGATGATGTTATAAATTTTGTTGTGGGTGCTAAATACCACATTAAATCTGGTAATAATTGGGAAACTTACACCTATGTTGGTTATGATCCTAAACACACTATAAGTTCAAGAGACCAAGAAGATGGTCTTACATACCCTGTTTATATCTTCCAAGCTGAACACGGAAAATCTTTCAAAAGTGAAGGTTATGTTAAGGACTTGGTGTCTCGTGGTTTAATTAGATCTTACGGTGAAGATTTTAGTTATAGTAAAGAATTAAACATTAAGAAAGTTAATATTGATGGTATCAGACCTAATTTTGTTATTATATTTGAAAATGGTGTTGATGTCGAAGAAACCTATGGTTTACAAGAAAGACTTTTAGAAATGGGTTATACTTGGTATAGTAAAGGTAAAAGGTTGATAACACCAAAAGATGTTAAAGATAAAATTTTTACCATTGAGTCTGTGAATTGGGATATTTCTAATAATTTATATTCACGTATGGATGCAACCTTTGGTGATAGAAAAATATTAATGATGTCAACTTTTGAAAACCTTAAAACTGAAAACGATAAGGAAAGACGTTTGAATTTTATTCTTGATCACCCACAAGTTCAAGTTATTGACGGTGATAATTTATTAACTAAAATTTAAATTTTAATAAATTTTCTTTTGGTTTAAAGTCTTTGGGTTTAAATACTTCTGGGTATTGTCTATACAATTCCTGTCTAATTAACTCCCTATAACCCTCAACTTGACTTTCATACGTTACACCCCAACCTCTTAAATCGTCAGCCAATTCAGGTGTTAATTTAATTCTTGTAAAGTATCCGTTTGGGAGTACGACCTTTTTATATGGTGAAAAATTATATGGGTCATAAACTGTATTTGACAATGTAAGTCCGTAAGGTCCAAATTCTTCTAAAAACCATTCATTCATTATAAGTTATGTTTTGATAGATATTTCATTGGTGTTATATTATCCTTAAACTCTTCTATATAAGTGTTACAGTAGTTACTTATTTCTTCCGCCTCAACATCAATACCATTCATAGCCGTTTTCATAGCCAATTCAATTCTTTCATAGTTAGCATCATACCAATTATTAAAATGATTTGTTAAATGGTTAATATTAAAATGTTTATAACCAGTGAATACCCTACGTATTACTGGAAACATCAGTGTTTCCGTATTTATATTACATAAACCCAAAAGTATAACTTCTTCATATTTAAAAGCTAGTATATTACGTTGATATTCATCGGTTATTCCATATAAAAAACCATAATCATACCATTTTTTAGTTATTTTGTTCATTATACCTTTTGTTTAATATTCTCAATTCTTTTATTAGCCCATCTTTCTCTCCAATGGTTAGTTAATGTTTCAATACTTAAATCTTTTGGTTTAAATTCTATGTCAATACCTTTTAAAAACTCTGAGGTATTTTCACCCCTATCACACCAATAAATTCCTCTACGATTACCGTGAGTTGTTAATAATCTAGCATCTATATTTAAATAATCACATGCCTTTCTAATAATATTAATACGAGAGTTTTTACCACTTGTAAATTGGCCACCTAATATCTCCCCTTCTTCTTCTTCAACTATCAATCTCATTTGTTGGTACAGTCCTTCGTCTATTTGAACGGTTCCTTGTCCTTGTGTTAGACCTAAATAATTAAAGTGTTTTAGTCTGTTATATTGTACTCCACGACCATATAAAGATGTTACAGTAAGTCCTGCTAAGTCATCATTATACTTTTCCTTCCAATGATTACCGACCACTTCAGAAGCTGCCAAAAGAGTTAATAACTTACCACCACACATGTTATAACCAAAATGTCTAGTAGGTACACAAACTGAAATGTTTGCTATATTTCTGTTTCTAAGAATCTTATCAGTTTTATTCCAACCTATGTATTTATCTCTTGGTCCTAAAGCTAAAAAATCGGCCGCAACATCTATAATACCTAAATTCATACCATCGTATTGGTTTCTAACTAAAAAATAGTTATTACGACCTGGACTACGTCTAAATGGAAAAGAAGAAACATGTTCTTCAATACTCTTCCATTCTTTCCACAGTTTTTTACTAGTTGAATCGACTGAGATTAATTCAGGCCAAATATTATTAGGGTCTTCAACCAAACTTTCATTAATTAATAATGGGTTTGATTTTTTAACTTGTCTTTCTTTTTGTTCTTCTTGTGATAAGAACTTAAATCCAGTTAAATCTTTTTTTAATTTTTCTCTATCTACCATTTTTTAAAAGTAATAATATATATCTATATTGTAAATTGTGCGTATTTATATATAATGAAAGTTTATATAAAAGAAGAAATATTAAGAATAAAATCACTCATGGGGTTAACTGAGATTTCTAACCCATACTCTGTTAGTTGGGTGCTGCCAGATGAAAAATATTTTAATCAGGAGTTATCAGAACTATTAGGTAATAGTATGAGGTTTAGTGCTAAAGAGTTTTTTAACCCACAAAATTATGATTTAATATATTCGTTATTACCAAATACTTTTAAATTGATTGCAGAACATGTAAAAGGTAGTGAGGTTAAAAACAAATTGGAGATTAAAGAAATATTATTAGGAAAAGAAGTTGATGAATTGATGAATGATTGGGGGGAATTTAATGATGTCTTAATTAACAATTCTAATGCTAGAAAAGAGGCTTTAAATCTATTTAAAAAAGGTAAAATGGAAGAATGGGATGATGGTAAAATAAGTCAAACTCGTGGTATGGGTAAATTAACAAATCAACAACCTCATATTAAAGATACGACATCATTAGGTTTGATTAAACAAATGGGTGATAACCCAAACTTACAAGGATATAAAAAGAATATTGAAGATTTTAGAAACGAAAGACATAGAGAACTTCCTCCACCATTTGTTATGAGATTACAATCAGGTGGAAGAGATGGAAAAGAATATACATTAATAGGTGGTCATAAAAGAAGTACAATTGCATCACAACTAAATGTGCCTATAACCGCTTGGTTTATTGATTTAAGTTAGTCTATAAAGGTATATATGATGCCTGATTATTCATCGCTGGAGCACCAAAAATGGAAATACCAATCAAATCATCACCATTATATAAACCAAAACAGTAACTAATCCTAAGACCGTTAATATTTCTAGAATAATGCCATGTTTTAACAAATGGTTCAACTAACTTTATTCTAAAATCCTTTATTTCCACTAAATCTATGTCTTTTAATGAATTTTGGTATCCAATTTTCGGTTAACCCTATTTTGAACCCATTATTTGTCATGTATTCACTCCAATAATTTAACACCGATTCTCTTATGTAATCAGCAAAACCGCCTTGTTCTATAAGCCTTCTTTCTGTCCAAGGGTTTACAAAATTAATTTCTATATTGTTTTGTCTACAGTGATTAACTATTATATCAATACTTCTTCTTTGTAAGCCAAAACCATCACTAGCCGGTGTTGTACAGTAATAAGCATTTTCAATAACATTACTATGTATTGGATGTAATAAATTACTTGGTGGTAAAAAGGAAAACTCGTCAAAAAACCAATAATTTGGTTCCCTATTGTATTTACCAAATAAATTACCACTTAAAAAATTTACTCTATGAACCCAATCATCATCAATTACTATGTTTGAACTATTAATTTGACGTGAGATTTTTTCTTTTAATTCATTTTTAGCCCTGTTATTAAAACCCACAACAGCTACAGTGTGTTCTGTATTTTGTTGTAAGTAATTAATGACCGCTTGAACAAGTCGTGTGGTTTTACCTGATTGTCTTGGTGAGATTTCAACGTACATATTAAAATAAACTACCTAACCATATCGACATTACCTGATTCAATACGTTCTGCTGTATAGATTTCCATTTCATGTCTTAAACGATTTTCATTTTTAAGTGTTTCAAATCTTTTTTGGGCTTTTTTCTTCCACCACTCAATCATATTCTCCAAACTATATTTATCAAAATTCTCTCTTTTGATTAAAGGAATTTTACCGTCAGCAGCAATATATTCAAAAGCGTTCTCATAACCATAAGTACTATAATAGTATCTCTTTTTGGTTTTAGCTTTCATATGTGACTTGGTGAAATCAAAAAATTCTTTGAATTTTAATGGGTTTTGAACCTTTAAATGGTTCTTAAGTATAGAGATAATCTTATTAAACTCTCTCATTTTAGGCCCAGAAGGACCAGGGTCAACCATTGACCCACCCCATTCTTCTTTACCGTAAATTGGTCTTAAAACGTTTCTAATACTCATAAATATTTCATCACTAGGGAACATAAATAAATCCGATTCAGTCATACTACCATATTTCATAAAAGGTTTAA
>Ga0209596_1004087_pt1 | contig 11235 bp, 7 predicted proteins | sample M_130807_MF_Meta_FD_187314 | JGI IMG/M metagenome (GOLD analysis project Ga0209596, IMG submission 187314) | Freshwater microbial communities from Lake Montjoie, Canada to study carbon cycling - M_130807_MF_MetaG (SPAdes) (version 2) | ecosystem: Environmental > Aquatic > Freshwater > Lake...
TTATATTTGTTTTTTATATTTGTTTTTTATATTTGTTTTTTATATTTGTTTTTTATATTTGTTTTTTATATTTGTTTTTTATATTTGTTTTTTATATTTTTTATATTATTCTATTTGGTATAGGAGTATATGTTATGGTTTCTAAAAAGTCAACCATATCATAATCGTTTTGTTCTTGAGCATATTCGGATTCTTCGTCATTAAATAATTCTTCAGGTTCATCATCAGTAATGCCTAATATCATTTTACGAATACCCTCATTATACCAGTCGTATTGATAAGTGCCGTCATCATTTTCATGAATAACGCGTGCGATGAGTTCAGAGTCTCTGCACTCAATATTTAAATACATAAATCCATCTTTAATATAGAATCGGGAACCATTGAGAATGTTAACCTGTGGAATTGGTGTCGTGTGTAATTGAAACGTATCGTCATCGGATACATTTAGAAATTCGAATCCACGATGCCAAATATATGAAGATGTTCCATCATAATTTAGACGAATCCATCCTACTTGGTCGGATTCATTACATTCATGTGTGTAATATAAATAATCGCCAATACTATATAATATTCGTCCATTTATCTCATGAGTTTGTTCATATCGCCTAGGTTCTTCTGGAAAAACCTCGCTAGCATAATCATTGGTGACGTCCATTACAACAGTATTATCGTTTTCTGGTTGATTCGTCATTATTGAACGACGACATATAGGACAACTATTTTGAGTTGTACAACACACCAATAAACACATCAAATGAAAGTGATGACCGCAATTGGTAACTGCGTGATTTAATTCTCCCATTACTTCTAAACATATAGGGCATTGGTGTGACATTTTATCTTAAATTTATTCTTTTTAATAGAGAAACAAAATAAAAAAGCATTTCATTTTTTTTATTATACACCCCATATTTAAATACCTAAAATACCTAAAATACCCTCTATAAATTATCATAAAATTCCTTTACCTTACGATTAATTTTAATGCGTGTTACATCAAAAGATGTTAAATAAATCCCATCGAGTGATTTAACGCGGGATAACGCAACATAGGTTTGTCCGGCTTCAAATATTCCTCTGCCAACATCAATTTGTGCCATATCTAAAGTAGTTCCTTGAGATTTGTGTATGGTAATTGCCCACGCCAAAATTAACGGTATTTGTGAAACACCAATTCCAGGAATATTTTCGCTCGTCCAAGTATAATAATTAATAGACACTTCATACCCATTATTAAATCTAACGATAGGTAATCGGGTTATTTCACTAAATCCAGTAATAATTCCCTGAGACCCATTACATAAAACAATATCGGATGATATTTCCATATTTACAATACACATAACATATGCCCCAACTTTTAATTTAAGGGTTGGTTCACATAATAAATTTGTTTTTATGTGTTGTAGTTCTATATCAATCTCAACCTTACCAATTTTATTTCTTTTTCGTTTGTCTTCGTCGCTTAATAAAGGTAAATTAGTTAATAGTTGTATTTCAAACGTGTGTTCTGGAGTGGTTAATTCTTTCATTTTATTACAATTAATGACTTCAACGCTATTTCGTCTAGGATATAATTGGGTTATAACAGTTCCTTCAGGAGGAATTAAACCAACCCGACTCTTTAATAAGTCATTAGAACTGCGTTTTACGACTCCTTCACGAACTTGATTTAAAATAGAAATGTATTTATTATCTGTTTGTCTGAATATTTTGACTAATTGAATCTGACAGTTCTTTTTAAAGACATTATTCCAATCTTCGCTTTCAAAACAAAAGCGCATAGTATCCACATCGTTGTAATTACCGACTGGAGGTAATTGGTAAAAATCTCCCGAAAGTATGACTTGAATTCCTCCAAAAGGTAAATGGTTATTACGAACGCCTCTTCCAATTGCGTCTAAGGTATCGAATAATTTAATAGACATCATGCTGACCTCATCAATAACTAATACGGATATCTCGGTCCACGCTTTTTTTTTATAAATATTTTGTTTTATTTTATTAATTAACACGTCAACGGACGCATTTCCAAGACCTATACCGCTCCAAGAATGAACCGTTTTTGCTTTACAATTTAACAAAATAGAGGCACAACCTGTTAGGGCACAAACTTGGATTCCTTTTCTGTTTGAAATACAGTGTCTATAAATTTTTCGGATTAATTCAGATTTACCAGAACCTGCCGAACCCGTAACGAATACATTCTCGCCAAGTATAAATTTATCGAATGCGTTTTGTTGTTCTAATGATAATTCCATATTGGGGTTTATTGGGGTTTATTGGGGTTTATTGAGTTTATTGAGTTTATTGAGTTTATTGAGTTTATTGAGTTTATTGAGTTTATTGAGTTTATTGAGTTTTATTAATATATATGTTTATGATTATTTACAAATCAATTTTTTTGTGAACCAGTTATCAATTTAAAATATTCTTTGTCCTTGTTTTTTCTCTGACTCTTGGAAATACGCGGACTTCTCCCGAAACTCTCACTTCTCCTGAAACTAGGACTTTTCGTGATACGCGGACTCTTGGAAATACGCGGACTTTTCGTAATACGCGGACTTCTCCTGAAACTCTCACTTCTCCTGAAACTTTTATTTTTAATCGGTCTTTGTCTGGCACTAACGGTTTTCATCGGTCTTTGTCTGACAAATGCCGATTTCCTAGGAATTATCCTGAAAATCATGTTGGAATCTTTCAGTTGACTTTTAGGACCTTGACAACTTTGATGATTTATGTCACGGTGATAACTTTGATGGTTTGGATGAATTTGAAAACCCTGATGGTTTGTGTCACTTTGGAGGGTTCGACTTAATTTAGGAATTACACTTGCGGTTATATCAACAATTAATTGTTTTAAAGGAGATTTTCGAACAAAATCGGTTTCAAGTCTTTTGTGTAATGGTTCGTTAACAGAATTAACTTCTAATAAACTAAGCAGGTCGTTATTATTTAGTCGATGGAATTCCATTTAATATATACATATAAAATAATATATCAATAAAATATATAACAATGAATGATTCATACGAAGAAGATGAAAACTCCCCTGATTTCGAAAAAGACCAGGATTATATGGAAGAACCTTTGGAAGAAGTCGAAGAAGTAGAAGAATTCGAAGAACCAATGAAAGAAGACTCAGACTCAGATTCTGACGAAGAAGAAGAAGAAGAAGAAGAAGAAGAAGAAATGAACGGAGGAAGACGAAAGAAATACACGTTAAAAAAAAGGAAATCAAAGAGAACTAAAAGAAGTATGTCTAAGAAAAGGAAAACTAAAAAAACCAAAAAAACCAAGAAAACCAAGAAAACCGTCTCTAAGAAAGGTAAATCTAAGAAAAGCGTGTCAAAGAAACGACGGTATAAGAAACGAAAACAATTATAAATTATACTTATTGAATGGGTCAATTAAATCTTCAATAAATGGGTTCAACTTTTCAGGATTAATTAATTTTAAATTATTAAACAGTTTGTGTTGAATCCAATTCTTTTTAATCAAAAGTGCGTTTTTCATTTCTTGATGAAACATTTGGTCTATAACAGAATAAGATGATTTAAGCATTAATATTTCCTTTATAATTGTTTTTTTAAGATTAAATAGATACGTCAATTTTACAGAATGTAGACTATTATTATTTAAAGTATTAACGTATCGAATTTCGTTTTTAACGTTTGTCAACAACGAAATTTTCTTTTTCTTTTTATCATCAATTTTTTTAATTAATGAAAAAATGTTTGTATTGTAAATTACCGAATATTGTGAACGAATCGTGTGTGGTATAATAAATTGGTTTGTTTCTTTTATTTCTGAAATTTTTTTCTCAACATCATTTATTTTTTTAAATACATCAATGTGTTTGGTATCTTCATTCGAAGGGGTTGTGTTTTTAAATAACAATATAGTTCCAGAGGTAAACTCGACGGTTGATTGTAATTTATCGTATTGGTGTGCCGACATTTTATGTGATTCTGCTGCCGCATCAAACTTAAAATAACTTACCAACGCTAATAAAAACGCAATTAAACCATTAACTCCAGATAATATAATAGGCCCGTTATTGTAATACATAACATTTGCCGATAAAATCGTAGCCGCAGTTGAAAGTATTATTGCGGGCATCATTAATTTATTTAATTGGTATTCGCAGTAATCTTTTGATTCCATATATATGATTTTTTGTCCTTTTAAATAACTTGCCAGAACATCTAATGCGGATGAATATTGATGATTAATGTCGAAATAATACTTATCTATTTTATTTTCAACGTTATGATAATTTAACCTGTTATATTTTGGTTTGGCGTCGTTAATTTGAATACACACGGACCCATTATTACTATGGTCCAATTCACTATCACTATCACTAAAATCGCTATCGTTATCATAATGTATAATATTTTCAGTTTCTAATACCTTTTGAGATTTTGAATTGAATTTATTAGAGTGGTCTTTTAAAGTATTAAACGCAGTATGTAATAATTCTATATTAGACTCATGTGTGTTCAGTTGATTTGTTAACATAATATAATAATATATTATTATAATGAGTAAAACACGTAAAACGAGTAAAACGAGTAAAAATATACATTGGGAAGGTTGGAGAAAGGAAAGACCCGAATATCACGAAAGAACCGTAATGTTGAGAAAATGCGGTAAGAAATGCTTTTTAGGAACAAAACGGTCGTTTCCGATTTGTAAAAAGAATACGTGTAAGGTTAGTAAAAAAGGCGTTTATGCCGCATATATTCGGTCACGAGAATATAGGAACAAAAGTGATAAATACCGAAAAATTTCGGTTAAGGCACATAACCTATTAACCAAAATGTAATACCAAAATGTAATAAAAAAAAGATTTAATAATATATAAACTTTTGTATAACAAATATAGTAAATGGATTTTCAAAACGATGAAGATTGGGGTTTCTTTATTGATTTGGAATTGGATAACTTTTATTACCCACACCAAGAAAATATTTCCCAACACGAAAGTCTAGTAAATTACAAAACCGTTATTGATATACGCGAAATTGATGAATACAACTACGATTATCCGCCACAACCAATAAAACTCATAAATGTTACACATAAAAAAAAACAAGAACCAACTAACCTTATGATGAACGTCTTTTTAATTTGTATAATAGTTTATGCGTTTAATTTATTAAATTTCATATTTAATTAGAGGTGTTTATTTTTTCGTATTTAACCCGATTAAGGTATTGGGTTAGGGCACCCATCTGAAACAGTCCCGGTAATAGTACCATTATTAGTAATGGTAGCCGTTCCACAATCCCCAGTTCCATTCGCATTAATAATATTTCCAGAGGAGGAAGTAAGTGTGACTCCTGTATTTATGGTAATTATTCCAGATTCATAGTTATATATTGAACCGGTATTGGTTAAATTCGTAGAAATATTAAATTTTCCTGTAGATGTTGAATTATAAATAGTTCCTGAATTTGTTATAGGTTTATCAGTAGTATAACTAATAGTAAAAGTTCCATAGTTTTTTATTATTGCATTATTGATGAAACTGTTATAGGTTGTTATAACATTTCCACCATAATTATAAATGATTCCATATAAATTATTTAACCCGGTAGAACGTCCATTTATATTAGACCCGGTTATAACAGCAGACCCGTTATAAATAGTTCCATAATTATAAATACCTCTACCACATTCAAGAGTACCTCCATAGTTATAAATTATTGAGTTTGAATTAACATCTGTTGTCCCATTATAAAAAACTAAAAATTTATTATTTCCAATCTTACCATTTGTATTATTATATATTGTTCCATAATTATAGAAATAACATGTAGGAAATACTGTCGTTATTGTTCCAGTATTTATAAAATTAGTAGAATAATTATTAATAACCGAGTTTTGATAATCCAAATTATCAAGTGTTGATAATAGTATAGTTCCCGAATTTGTTAATGAACCCCCGGATAGTATATTTAGAATACTTAATACAGACCCATCTGAAGACAACGATTTAACGTATATGGTTCCCAAATTGGTAAGACTTCCATAATTATTAAAGAGTTTTCTTGTATAGAAATTCACGGAATAATTAGTAAAGGAAGCATCAAACGCGTTCGTGAATAATCCATAATTATTAAAACTACAATCAACAGGAATATTAAAAGTTCCTAAGTTGGAAATAGAACCGCTAGGGTCAATAATAAAATTACCCTTTGACCCAGTAATGATTCCTGTTCCCGAATTGGTAAATGTTCCGTATGAAATATCTATAATTCCCGAATTATTAAAATGGGAAGAAGAATTAGTAAAGGAAGCACCAACCAATGCGTTGGTGAATAACCCATAATTATTAAAACTACAATCATCCGAAATAATAAAAGCACCTGAGTTGGAAATAGAACCGCTAGCATCAATAATAAAATTACCTGAGGAACCCGTAATGATTCCCGAATTGGTAAATGTTCCGTATGAAATATCCAGAATTCCATAATTATTAAAATGAGAAGAAGAATTAGTAAAGGAAGCACCAACCAATGCGTTGGTGAATAACCCATAATTATTAAAACTACAATCATCCTGAATAATAAAAGCACCTGAGTTGGAAATAGAACCGCTAGGGTCAATAATAAAATTACCCTTTGACCCAGTAATGGTTCCTGAGTTGGTAAGTGTTCCGCCGTAATTATGAAATTCATAATAATTATTAAAACTTGCGTCGATCGTGTTGTTAAATATCCCAGAATTTGTAATATTATTATTGTTTTCAACTATATAATTATTTCTAAAGATGCCAGAATTAGACATAAATCCAAAATCTCCTATTGTAACATTAGAATTGTTAACAAATGAACCGCTAGCATCAATATTAATGTTACCGGAGTCTGTATCACATATAATAGTTCCCGAATTGGTAAGTGTTCCATATGAAATATCCAGAATTCCATAATTATTAAAATGGGAAGAAGAATTAGTAAAGGAAGCACCAACCAATGCGTTGGTGAATAACCCATAATTATTAAAACTACAATCATCCTGAATAATAAAAGCACCTGAGTTGGAAATAGAACCGCTAGGGTCAATAATAAAATTACCCTTTGACCCAGTAATGGTTCCTGTTGCCGAATTGGTAAATGTTCCGTATGAAATATCCAGAATTCCATAATTATTAAAATTCACGGAATTATTAGTAACAGAAGCGTCAACCGATGCGTTCGTGAATACCCCCGAATTATTAAAATTGCAATCAATCGGAATATTAAAAGTTCCTAAGTTGGAAATAGAACCGCTAGGGTCAATAATAAAATTACCCTTTGACCCAGTAATGATTCCTGTTCCCGAATTGGTAAATGTTCCGTATGAAATATCCAGAATTCCTGAATTATTAAAATTCACGGAATTATTAGTAACAGAAGCGTCAACCGATGCGTTCGTGAATACCCCCGAATTATTAAAATTGCAATCAATCAGAATATCAAAAATGCCTAAGTTGGAAATAGATCCGCTAGGGTCAATAATAATTTCACCAGTCGAACCAGTAATGGTTCCTGAGTTGGTAAGTGTTCCGCCGTAATTATGAAATTCATAATAATTATTAAAACTTGCGTCGATCGTGTTGTTAAATATCCCAGAATTTGTAATATTATTATTGTTTTCAACTATATAATTATTTGTAAAGATGCCATAATTAGACATAAATCCAAAATCTCTTATTGTAACATTAGAATTGTTAACAAATGAACCGCTAGCATCAATATTAATGTTACCGGAGTCTGTATCACATATAATAGTTCCCGAATTGGTAAGTGTTCCGTATGAAATATCCAGAATTCCATAATTATTAAAATTCACGGAATTATTAGTAAAGGAAGCGTCAACCGATGCGTTCGTGAATAACCCATAATTATTAAAACTACAATCAACAGGAATATTAAAAGTGCCTAAGTTGGAAATAGAACCGCTAGCATCAATAATAAAATTACCTGAGGAACCCGTAATGATTCCCGAATTGGTAAGTGTTCCGTATGAAATATCCAGAATTCCATAATTATTAAAATGGGAAGAAGAATTAGTAAAGGAAGCACCAACCAATGCGTTGGTGAATAATCCATAATTATTAAAACTACAATCAACAGGAATATTAAAAGTTCCTAAGTTGGAAATAGAACCGCTAGCATCAATAATAAAATTACCCTTTGATCCAGTAATGGTTCCTGTTGCCGAATTGGTAAGTGTTCCGTATGAAATATCCAGAATTCCATAATTATTAAAATGGGAAGAATTAATGGTAACAGAAGCGTCAACCGATGCGTTCGTGAATAACCCATAATTATTAAAACTACAATCATCCGGAATAATAAAAGTGCTTGAATTCGTGAATGTTCCCGAGGTATTAAAATCTCTAAATATATTAAACGACGCACCCGTATAATTATAAATATTTCCGGAGTTATCCATAGGTATTATTCCATCATTTCCAGCATATAGGTTTAATATTCCGTAATTATGAAAAAATCCTGAAGTATCATTAGAAAAATCTCCATTAAGAGAAATCTCTCCTGAGTTGTCTATTGTTCCTGAATTAACTAACGGAGAATTACTTTCCTTAATCTGTATGGTGTTATCAGTATAATTATATATAAATCCTTTATTTATAATTCCGGATGATGACCCGATATTTATATTAGAATTAGTTGTTGTTTCTGACCCATTATAAATAGTTCCACTTCCATAATTGGTAATGTTCCTACCAGAACTAATATCTTTTAAGTTATAAATTGTTCCAGAGTTATTAATGTAGAATAACTGGGCGTAATTAAACCCAATTGTGTTATAATTATATATTATAGCATTTACGTTGTTATTAATATTGGGATGTCCATTCCCATAATTAGTATAATCTATTAATCCATTGTTTGTAAAATTCATTGAATAATTGTTTATATTAACCTCTGTGTTGTCATTCCAAATACTTGATAAATATAAATAACTATTATTATTATTTTCAAATGAACCTGATTCATAAATGTTTAACACGCTAGGTGAACCCGTATAAATTGTATTTAGATTAATGATTCCTGAATTGGTAAGTGTGCCGTATGAAATATCTAGAGTTCCATAATTATTAAAATTCACGGAATTATTAGTAAAGGAAGCGTCAACCGATGCGTTCGTGAATAACCCATAATTATTAAAACTACAATCAACAGGAATATTAAAAGTGCCTAAGTTGGAAATAGAACCGCTAGCATCAATAATAAAATTACCTGAGGAACCCGTAATGATTCCCGAATTGGTAAGTGTTCCGTATGAAATATCCAGAATTCCATAATTATTAAAATGGGAAGAAGAATTAGTAAAGGAAGCACCAACCAATGCGTTGGTGAATAATCCATAATTATTAAAACTACAATCAACAGGAATATTAAAAGTTCCTAAGTTGGAAATAGAACCGCTAGCATCAATAATAAAATTACCCTTTGATCCAGTAATGGTTCCTGTGTTGGTAAGTCTTCCATATGAAATATCAAGAATTCCATAATTAATAAAATGGGAAGAATTATTAATAATAGAAGCGTCATCCGATGCGTTTGTGAATACCCCCGAATTATTAAAACTATAATCGACTAGAATATTAAAAGTGCTTGAATTCGTGAATGTTCCCGAGGTATTAAAATCTCTAAATATATTAAACGACGCACCTGTATAATTATAAATATTTCCGGAGTTATCCATAGGTATTATTCCAGCATTTCCAGCATATAAGTTTAATATTCCGGAATTATTAAAAACCCCAGAAGTATCATTCGAAAAATCTCCATTAAGATAAACATTTCCTGAGTTATCTATTGTTCCTGAATTAATTAACGGAGAATTACTTGCCGTAATCTGTATGGTGTTATCATTATAATTATATATTGTTCCAGCACTTATAATTCCTCCTGAGCTCCCGATACTTATATTAGAATTAGTTGTTGTTTCTGACCCGTTATACCCATTATAAATAGTTCCAGTTCCATAATTGGTAATGTTCCTACCAGAACTAATATCTTTTAAGTTATAAATTATTCCAAAGTTATTAATGTATAAGAATTCGTCGTCATCACCCCCAATTGTGTTATAATTATATATTATAGCATTTTCTTTGTTATTAATATTGGAATGTCCATCCCCATTAATATACCGTATTATTCCACTATTATAAAAATTATTGGAATAATTGTTTATATTAACCTCCGTGTTGTAGTCACCGTTAATACTCGATAAATATAAATAACTATTATTACTATTTTCAAATGAACCTAATTCATAAATGTTTAACATGCTAGGTGAACCCGTATAAATTGTTTTTAGATTAATGGTTCCTGAGTTGGTAAGTGTTCCGTATGAAATATCTAAAGTCCGATAATTATTAAAATTCGCGGAATTATTAGTAAAGGAAGCGTCAACCGATGCGTTCGTGAATAACCCATAATTATTAAAACTACAATCATCCGAAATAATAAAAGTGCCTAAGTTGGAAATAGAACCGCTAGCATCAATAATAAAATTACCTGAGGAACCCGTAATGATTCCCGAATTGGTAAGTGTTCCGTATGAAATATCTATAATTCCCGAATTAATAAAATTCACGGAAGAATTAGTAAAGGAAGCATCCAATGCGTTGGTGAATACCCCTGAATTATTAAAACTACAATCATCCGAAATAATAAAAGTGCCTAAGTTGGATATAGAACCGTTAGCATCAATAATAAAATTACCTGAGGAACCAGTAATGGACCCGGAGTTGGTAAGTGTTCCGTATGAAATATCTATAATTCCCGAATTAATAAAATTCACGGAAGAATTAGTAAAGGAAGCGACAACCGATGCGTTTGTGAATAATCCATAATTATTAAAACTACAATCAACAGGAATATTAAAAGCACCTGAGTTGGAAATAGAACCGCTAGGGTCAATAATAATTTCACCATTAGAACCAGTAATGGACCCGGAGTTGGTAAGTGTTCCGTATGAAATATCCAGAATTCCATAATTAGTGATTTTTTCTTTATTATAAATATTAAATGGTCCTCGAGATATGATGGAACCATAATTAATTATATTTCCGATTGTTTCCGTTGAATTAATAGTTCCAATATTTATAATTCTAGCACCTGAATTTAAAACCGTTCCATTATTAACGGTTCCATTATTATTAAATGTATTGTTACTGTAATTAGTAATGGTCCCTGAATC
>Ga0209596_1004088_pt1 | contig 11234 bp, 10 predicted proteins | sample M_130807_MF_Meta_FD_187314 | JGI IMG/M metagenome (GOLD analysis project Ga0209596, IMG submission 187314) | Freshwater microbial communities from Lake Montjoie, Canada to study carbon cycling - M_130807_MF_MetaG (SPAdes) (version 2) | ecosystem: Environmental > Aquatic > Freshwater > Lake...
ATAGATATTTCAAGTCGTTCATCATCTAGGCGAGCAGACTCTTGACCGCCCCATTCGATAACAATGACGGCACTTTCTCGTTGTGAATCTAAATCAAGATCATCTAAATAAAGGTTGGGATTTTTTGAATCGACTAGGCGATATGCATCAACATGGATAAGAGAAAGTGCGCCTTTATGTACTCGCGAAATAACGAATGTGGGCGAAGTGATATCGCTGTGGCCCAAAGCCCGCCCAATACCTTGCGCTAATACTGTTTTTCCAGCGCCAAGTGGGCCATTGATAAGTATGAGATCTCCTGCTTTTAGTGATTGCCCGATGCGTACACCTAGTGCATGCATATCAGCAGGTGTTACAACAGCGATCATGGGCTAAGGGTATCGGCAAAGAAAAAAGAACAGGGCCCCGGTTTCCCGAAGCCCTGCCCTTGATATTTTCTACTTAGCTCTTATATTTCAAGAGATTTGGTAGGAAGTCAGGATCTGTACTTAGATTCGGATCAATCTTGGCAAAGATTGATGAGGCAACAAATTTCTGACTTGGCGCCTTACCTGTCTTTGCAGATTGTGCCAATAAATTAACCCAACCCATCATCTGAGCTGTGGTAAATGATTGGTGACCAACACCTGATTCTGCAACTGGACCTGCCAAATCAGGAAGGCCTGCATCTGAGAACTTGGTATAGGTCTCTGGAGTAAGTGCATACATAGCAAATGTATTCCACACTGGCTTTGTACCTGTTCCAGCCTTGTACTTAGCAAGACGTGCTTTGTAGGAAGCGCGCGCATTTTCAACATAGAGCGCACTGTTTCCTGCAAAGACAAGACGATCTGCTTCGTTTGAAAGCAAGATTGTTGGCTTATCAGATGAGTAGTTGATTGCATCTAGTGCCTTGAACTTTGCAACTGCAGCAGGGTCACCCTTAACGCGTGGCATCATGCTGAGAACGCCAAGCATTGCTGCAATCGCATCATCACCTGATAGACCCAAGTTATAGCGGCCAGAATCAGCAGCGCTAAGAAGTGCGAACCAATTTGTCTTGGTATTGTCATAGAAACCCGGACCTACGATTTCACCAATTGCTTGGCCAGCAAAGGTTCCGGTTCCAAGTGCATCTTGTGAGTTTTCAAGAATCGCAACTGTTGCATTGATGCTGTGTTCAGCAACTACTGCAGAAGTCGAGATTCCATCCATATGTGAACTCTTCGTTGGGATTCCAACCATCAAACCTGCAAGGAGCAGAGCTGAACGTTGCGGAATTCCTGCAGCAGCTAATGGTGCAGGGTATGCAAGTGGCTTTGCGCCAAGATCTTTGCTCCATGCCGATAGAAGTGCTCCAGCTTTTGCGAATTCACCAAGGGATGCCATATGTCCTGCAGCTCCCTTTGCGACGCCAAATGCTGCGCAACCCTTGATGGTTGGGTCAGCAAAGACACTGAGCAGGTAGAAGTAATCACATGCAGATTGAATAGAGGCAGATGTAGCTGAAAGCCCTGCTAATAAGCCAACAGCATCAGCCTTATCTGGATACTTCTCAATGAATTGATTGATAACTGGTGTAGCACCTGATGAGCCGTACACAACTACCTTTTTGATATTTGTGACTTTAGCGCGAGCTGTATCAACCATATCTTTGAGCATCTCTACGCCATCAGTTGTGTTCCAACCATGTAGTCCACCAGTAGATACGCGATCATATGATGCAATGCCGTAACCGGCTTTGAGCATTTCTGCTGTGACATCTGCTTTGCGATTAACGCTATACGGAGTTAATTCATCAACACCTGTTGGGGGTGTGTAAGTAGGGTATGGAAATGATGGACGGAATCCATGGTTCCAGACGAAGAATGTGCCATTGAAGTTTGAAGGCACCTTCATTGTATAAGCAGCACCGTTCGTGAGCTTTCCATCAGTTGTTACAACTGTTGGAGTTGCAGCATTTGCTGAAGGGATGAGTGTGAGCGTTCCACCAACGATTAGTGCAGTTGCACCAAGAGTTGCGATGAACTTACGCATTGATATTTTATTCATGGTTGCTTATGCACCCTTCGCAATTGCGTCTGCAGGAAGCGCAGGACGCACATAATTTGAAACAGTAACTGGTCCAGCACCTGAATCAGTTGTGTATAGGACACGAGTGCCATCAATAGGCTTTAAAACAGTTGCGCCGTCATATGCACCAATCCAGAAGCTCTTGAAAGCTTCATGAGTCGTTCTGGAATAACTCAGTGGTGATAAGGCTGCACTACTAATATTTGGACCATTGTTTTCAATGTATGAAACAAGGCCCTTGCGAGTTAGGTCCTTACCAACACCAAAAAGCGCTGAAGTAGCCATATACGCAATATTCATTCCCTGAAGAACGTTGTTATCCCAACGCTTATCTGGACCCTTGTTGAAATCATCATTGATCTTTTTGAATGCAACTACATACTCATCTGTGGCTTCGCCAGGTGATGGAGCATGTGATGCACTGATGATTCCGGCGAGCATTCCTGCAGAGACTGCAGGTGTAATGCCCTTAGATCCAAGAATTGTCTGGAATGTTGTTGCATCAGAGCCAACACTTGTTACTACCCATTTTTCTGGCTTGTAACCAAGTTGTGCCGCAGTTGCAACTGCGATTGCTGTTGCTGATGCGACAGCGGCAACAATGACGATTTCAACTCCGTTTGCCTTGAGGGCTGTGAGTTGGCTTGCAAGACCGAGGGAGCCTTGAGTACCAGCAATGAAGTTCACTGCTGTCTTCTTGGCTTCAAATGTAAGTCCAGCTGTTGTGAAACCAGCGAGCGCGTTGCGACCAAAATCGTCAGTTTGGTACAAAATACCAATCTTCTTTGTTGGGTATGTATCTTTGAGGTACTTTCCAACAATCTTTGATTCAACAACATATGTTCCGAGAGCAGCAAATGAATTTGGATACACGGTTGGATCAGTGTAGAAACCGCTGTAGCCACTATTTACGAAGAGGTCAGGAATTCCACGACGGTTGATATCTCCAATAACTGAGATATGTGTCTGCGTTCCGACGCTTCCAATAAATGCGAAGACCTTATCTTTATTGATAAGCGATGATGCGCTAGAGACAGTTAGGCCTGCCTTGTATTGATCATCTTTGACTACAAGGCGAACTTTGCGTCCATAAATTCCACCTTTTGAATTCACATAATCAAAGTAACCGCGCATTGCATCATCTACCTTGTTGTAACCAGGGCTAGCCGCACCTGACTGTGGCAATTGCATACCGAGGACAATTTCGGTAGCGCTTACGCCAGGATCACTTGCAGCAGTTGCTGGCAGAGCGGTAATAGCAAGTGTGCTCACCGCAACTCCGGCAACAAATGCCAACATTCCTCTGCGAGTCAGAGGAGAGAATGTATTTCTTTTATTCACTGCGTTCACTCTTTCTTTTGCACTTTACTGAGTAGTAGCACGAGGGTCTCGTACTCAGTAGCTGGGTCACAGGCGACCCAGAACAGACTGAACCTAACACGCAGGCTCTTCAAAGTGAATATGAAATGAACAAAACACACCGTTGAGGCGCTATTTCCTCAATGATGCCTCTTCTTATGGTGCAGGCCGTGCGCTATTCCCCCAGGGTTGAGGACCACGGTCAAAATCAGCAAGATGCTCGAAATCATCGCCGGCAGATAATTGGCAATCTGCTCCGATGGGGAGAAAGAGCCCGAAGCCCACTCAATGAGGTCAGGTAAAAATACAACAAGTATTGATCCGATGAGTGCTCCAAGAATGCTACGTATTCCACCAAGTACTGCGCCAGCGAGTAACAATAATGATAGAGATATTGGATAGACACTTGGTCCAACGATTCCGCGAAGTCCATAGAGAACACCTGCAAGACCAGCAAATCCAGAACTAATGACAAATACAAAAATTTTTGTCTCCGAAATCTTTATCCCGGCAAGGGATGCTGCAATTTCATGATCACGAAGTGCTCGCCATGTGCGGCCAGTGCGGGAACTCAAAATATTTGAAGTAAAGAAAAGTGCAAGTGTTGCAAATGGAAGGGTTGCAAGTAATTGCCATTGCTCGTATCCAACCTCGCTCATTAGAGAGGTGAGCCATGCTGGAGGATCTCCGAAAGCAATATTAAGCCCAACATCTCCACCAAATACAGATTCAAATCGCGTAGCAAGTGATGGAATAGCAAGTGCAATAACAAGAGTTGTTCCTGCTAAGTATGGTCCTGATAAACGTGCAGCCGCAATTCCTAATAACAAACCTGCAAGAAGTGCGGCGATAATGGCCAGTGCGATTGCAAGCCATATTGAAAGACCAAGATTTAGAATTCCAAGTGCTGCAGCAAAACCACCAACAGCCATAAGTGCGCCTTGACCAAGTGAAATTTGTCCAGAAGTACCAGTGAGCAAGACAATAGAAAGGACACCAATAAAAACCATTAGAGCTACTGCTAATTGACCCTGGTTGTATGGATCGAACTTTATTGAAAGAAAAAATACCACTGCTGCAAAAAGAATTGAAATGATCAAGTTCGTGCGTCCATAAGAGTGAGCTTTAGACACGACGAACCTCCTTGCTACCCAATATTCCTTGAGGCCGAATAATGAGGACGGTAAGGAGGACAACTAGAATGGCTAAGAAAATATCCTCTGGTGCATCGTAGACATTGACGAATGCGACTAATAACCCAAGTACAAAGCCACCAATAACTGAACCAAGTAAACTATCGAGACCGCCCACAACTGCTGCGGTAAAGCCAATAATCAAAATCAAATCCAGAGTATTAGGTGAAAGATTTGCGCTTGGCGTTACCAATAAACCAGCCAAAGATGAGGCAACACCAGAGATTACCCAACTCAAGGTACGTACAAAGCCGATTCGAATTCCACTCAATCGCGCCACTTCGGGATTGAGTGCGCTCGCGCGCATTGCAAGACCCATTCCTGTGCCCTTGAAGAAATATGTTGTTGCAACAAGTGTTACAAAAACTATTCCTATAACAAATAGGTCAAATGCTGTAAATGGCATTATTTTTCCATTTATTACAAGACCTAAAGAATTTACTGGGGTTGGAAATCCGCGCTCCTCCGCCGCCCAGATCATTCCTGCAGCGGCTTGAAGCACTCCCAATATTCCAAGGGAAGCAATAACGGGCACGGTGGAGCGCATTGCAGGACTATCTAGAACACTCGAGCTTCTCTTTCTATTCAGTGGGCGCATGACTAACAGATCTACTAGCGCACCAAGTGCTCCACCAGAAATAAGTGCGACAACGAATGCAATCCAGTACGAATAATTCTGTGCAATGAGAGTAGAGGCAATATAAGTGGAGAACATTGCTTGACCCATTTGTGCAAAATTAACAACACCAGCGCCACGCCAAACAAGAACTAATCCCAGGGCTGCAAGTGCGTAAATTGCGCCGCGCGAAGTTCCTGCAAAGATTGCTGATAAGAAAATATCCATTAGTACCCCAAATATGCCGCGCGAAGTGCGACATCTGCTTTCATCTGGGCTGCGGGTAAATCAGCGACGACGGTACCTAAGGATAAAAGAATTCCATGATCTGCAACACCTAGTGCTGTATTTGCATTCTGTTCAACCAATAAAACAGTGAGGCCAGTATTTCTACAGAGATCGTTGACGGTTTGAATAATTTGTTCAACAACGAGTGGCGCAAGGCCAAGGGAGGGTTCATCAAGTAAAAGTAGAGAAGGGCGAGAAACTAGTGCTCGGCTTATTGCAAGCATCTGGCGCTCTCCACCTGATAGTGAGCCAGCTAATTGCTTCTTTCGCTCTTCAAGTCTAGGAAACAATTGATATATCTCTTGGATCGCTATGCGCACATCGGCCTTATTACTACGCATGCGAAATAGTGCGCCCATCTCAATATTTTCTTCAACACTCAATTGCGAAATAACAGCATGGCCTTCAGGCACATGCGCGATGCCTAAGCGCACAATCTTTTCTGGAGATAGTCCAACTATTGACTTATTTTTCCAGGAAATACTTCCTGAAGAAGGATGCTCAAGGGCTGAAATAGTGCGAAGCAGCGTACTCTTTCCTGCACCATTTGCTCCAATGACTGTGGTGATCTTTCCTTCATGAGCAGAGAGTGAAATACCGTTGAGTGCTTTTACGCTGCCATATTAAGTAACTAAATCTTTGATTTCAAGCATCAGAGTTGCCCACCATGATTACTTGAATCTGTACCTAAGTAAGCAGCAACAACTGCTGGATCACGTTTCACTGTCTCAAAACTTCCACTAGCAATTACTTTGCCAAAATTGAGAACATAGACCTCATCCGAGATATGACTTACAAAATCAACATGATGTTCAACAATAAGAATTGCACATTTGCGCTTGAGATCTTTGATGAGTTTAGCCAACGTATCAATTTCATCTTGACCCAAGCCAGCAGCTGGTTCATCAAGTAATAAAAGTTTTGGTTGCATAACCAGTGCACGAGCCATCGCTACACGCTTTGAATCTGGATATGTAAGTTCACTCGGAGAGAGATTACAGAGATCTGCAGCGCCAGCCCACGCAAGTGAATCCATTGCACGGTCTTTGAGGGAACTCTCATTAGATGATGAGAGTCCAAGCATGTCCTTTATAAAATATGAATTTCTGTGCTTATCTGCGCCCATCATTACATTTTCTAAAACAGTGAGTCCGCTAAATAGACCTACTCCTTGTAATGTGCGTGCGATTCCATATTTTGCGAGTTGTGGCGGTTTTGGCCATTTTATTGATTTACCATCAAAGGAAATATCACCTGAGTTTGGTTTTACTAATCCAGAGATTGCATTGAAAAGTGTTGTCTTTCCTGCGCCATTAGGGCCGATGAGGGCAACAACTTGATTGGGAGCAATATCGAGAAAAACATCATCGAGTGCAATCAATCCACCAAAGTTAATAGTGAGGTTTTTGATTGATAATATTTTTTCGCTCTTATCCATGGTCGTAGATTCTAGGCACGCGTGGGCCGATTCGGGTGACAATTTCGTAATTCACACTTCCCGATGCGCTTGCCCAATCATCTGCGCTAAATCCTTCATCGCCAAAGATTGTGACCCAATCCCCCGATTTAGCTAAAGAGTGTGGACCAAGATCGACAACAAATTGATCCATGGAAATACGGCCAATTATTGGTGCACGTTCTCCATTGAAAGTTACTCCCGCATTGCGCGCAATACGTGGAATGCCATCGGCGTATCCGCTTGCAACAACTCCTAGATGAGTATCGCGCGTTGTCTTTTCTGTGGCGCCATAACCCACTGGTGAACCTGCTGGAACGCTCTTTACTAAGTGAAGTTTTGCGCGCAATGTCATTGCAGGAATTAGTCCTAAAGATTTACTACTACCCATCTGCGTATCAGGGGTAAGCCCATACATAGCAATACCTGTGCGAACCATTGAAAGTGCAGATCCATGATCTGCCAAAGTTGCTGCCGAATTGGAAAGGTGTTTGATTGGTGGGCGAACTCCTACTGCTTCAAGTTCTGCCAACATTTCCTTGAAGCGTTTGAATTGTTCACGATTTTGTTGCTCACCTGGTTCATCAGCTCGTGCAAAGTGTGAGAAGAAACCTATAACTTCTACTGTAGAAAAATCCGATTGTAAGAATTCTTGCCATTCATCCAAGAAACCACCACGTGTCATTCCAGTATCAACTTCTATATGAATACGCGCTCTACCTTTTAAAAGTGCGATCTCTTTGAATGCAACAATTGATGAAACAGCAATATCAATATTGTTTGTGACTGCTGACTGAAAATCAGAACCTGGTGGAACAAGCCAGGCAAGAATCGGCGCAGTGATGCCTGCTTTGCGAAGGGTAATTGCTTCTTCTGGCAGCGCAACGCCTAACCAGTCTGCTCCAGCAAGTAGAGCTGTCTTTGAAACTTCTATGAGTCCATGGCCATATGCATCAGCTTTTACTACTGCCAGTAAATCTGTACCTGACTTCTTTTTTAGAAGTTCAACATTTCGAGAGATGGCTTGTAAATTTATATGTGCTTCGGCGCGATTATGCATCATGATCTCTCCACAATCACCATGGCAGATGCTATTCCTGCATCGTGTGATAACGAGAGATGAACATCTGCGCCATCAATAATTTCAGCAATTTCACCGCGGAAAAGAAATACTGGTTTTCCATTCTCCAAATTGAGAATTTCTGCATCGTGCCATGGCAAACCTTTTCCAACGCTGAGTGCTTTAGCAAGAGCCTCTTTTGCTGCAAAGCGGGCAGCGAGGGAGGCGATTGGTTTAGTGCGTTCATTTTCTGTAAAGAGTTTTTCGGATAACCCAGGAGTGCGTTCAAGGGATGACTTGAAGCGCTCAATATCTACGACGTCTATTCCAATTCCATCGATCATGAGAGTTGACTCTTCGATGGCACATAACGGTCAACGGCAATCACAGCGATAAGAATAGATGTACCTATGAATAGCCCCGCAAGTAGGTCGGTAAACCAATGCGTGTGACGTATCAAAGAAACGATGCAAATAGTCAGAGATAAAAGAACTACCCCTACTGATGCTAAACGACCTTGATATCTATCTACTTTTGCATAGCGAAAAATAAGGTAAGCCAAAATCCCCCATGACAACACTGCATTAGATGCATGACCACTGGGATATGACATTCCACCAGCATGAATTAAATCAATACCTAGCCGCGGTTTAGTTCGTCCTAGCAATAGTTTGAAAGATCCAACAATTAAATTGAGTGCAAGCAGAGAAAGTAAAGCTAAGTTCAGTGGTCGCCATGTTTTGAATTTATAAGCAATGTAGGCAGCAGCAATAAGTAAGACTGTTGCAGTCAACCACCGCAAACCGAGATCATCTATTCGGCGGAGTAGGAAGCCAGAAAAACCATCGAATCGGGGACGAGGTGTCTTATTGACTTTTTCGTCCCACGTGATGAGCGGACCGTTACGCAATACCTGAGCAGATATGAAAAGAAAACCAATGAATAGTAAGACTGACCATCTAAGAGCTCGATTGAATTGAGCCTTCCGTTGATCAACTAGTTGTTCCACTTATTCAACCGTTACAGATTTAGCCAAGTTACGTGGCTGATCAACATCATTACCTCGACAAATAGCCATTTCATATGCAAAAACTTGCAATGGAACTGTCGCTAGTATTGGTTGAAAAATTGCTGATGTGTGAGGAATTCGAATTATGTGCTCAGCGCCCACAACTGCATCACTTTCTTGTGCGATAACAATGACACGAGCACCTCGCGCTTTTACCTCTTGAATATTGCTGAGCATTTTTTCATCAAGTGCGTGTTCATGACTTGCCGGTAAGATTGCAATTACTGGTGTGCCTTTATCAATGAGGGCAATGGGGCCGTGCTTGAGTTCGCCACCGGCAAAACCTTCGGCATGCATATATGCCAACTCTTTGAGTTTGAGGGCGCCTTCTAGTGCAACTGGATAACCAATATTTCTTCCTAAGAAAAGAACAGATTCGGATTGCGCAAAGCTGCGAGTAAGAGTGCGAAGTGGTTCTACAGTTTCAAGTATTTGTTCAATCTTTCCTGGAAGTTCGAGCATCTCGTAATAGAGCTGCGCAACTTGTGAATCCTTCATAACGCCGCGAACCTGAGCCAAGTGCAGGCCGATGAGATACACGGCAATTACTTGAGTGAGGAATGCTTTTGTAGATGCGACAGCGATTTCTGGGCCCGCGTGGGTATAGAGCACTGCATCAGATTCGCGAGGAATAGTAGAACTATTTGTATTACATATTGCTAAAACCCGAGCACCCGAAGATTTTGCATGACGGATTGCCATCAATGTATCCATAGTTTCACCTGATTGCGAAATTGCTATAACGAGTGTGCTCTTTTCAATTATTGGGTCGCGGTAGCGAAATTCACTAGCGATTTCAACTTCTACGGGAATCTTTGCCCACTTCTCAATAGCATATTTTGCAATCATTCCTGCGTGATAAGCAGTGCCGCAAGCAATAACTAAAATCTTCTTAAGATCCTTTATCTCTGCAGCGCTCATACGAATTTCATCTAGAACTATCTGGTTGTTATCGCTGAGGCGACCAATCAAAGTATCGGCAACTGCTTTTGGTTGTTCGAAGATTTCCTTTAGCATAAAGTGCGTAAAGCCACCCTTTTGTGCAGCTTGGGCATCCCAAGAAATTTCATATTCTTTGGGAGCAACTGTTTTTCCTTCAAGATCAGTAATTGAAATTCCTTGTGGAGTAATTGTTACAACTTCATCTTGGCCAAGCTCTACTGCCCGCTTTGTATATTCGATGAAGGCTGCAACATCGGAAGCCATAAAGTTCTCGCCTTTGCCAAGACCAACAACAAGTGGAGAATTGCGGCGAACTCCAACGATGACATCTGGTGCATCAGCATGAATTGCAAGAAGTGTGAATGAGCCACGAAGTAGTTTTACGGCTGCGCGCATTGCAGCGGTGAGATCACCTTTATGTTCTTTGCGTAGATCGCTGAGTAAGTGAGCAACAGATTCGGTATCTGTTTCAGATTTGAATGTATGTCCACGAGATTCAAGTTCGATTTTCAGCGCTGAATAATTCTCGATAATTCCATTGTGAATAACTGCGAGCTTGCCCTCGTTATCAACGTGTGGATGCGCATTGCGATCAGTTGGTCCACCATGTGTTGCCCAACGAGTATGTCCAATTCCTGAGTGAACAACTGGCAAAGATTCATCAAGGGATTCTTCAAGATTGACTAACTTACCTGCACGCTTTTCTATAAAGAGAGTTCCGGGGGTTCCAAGTGCTATTCCTGCAGAGTCATAGCCGCGATATTCAAGGCGGCGAAGTCCTTCGATAAGTGGGGTGACGGCAGATTGCGGACCTGTGTATCCCACAATTCCGCACATGTGATTATTACCCCAGTTCGCCTTTGACTACATCTGCAAGTTGCTGCGCAATATTAGTAGCGATGTTATCACTCTGTGCTTCAACCATGACTCTAACAAGGGCTTCAGTCCCTGATGCTCGCAATAAAACTCGGCCATTACTACCTAATTCATCCTGTGCTTTCTTGACCGCTGCAGCGATAACGGCGGAGCCATCTAACTTCTCTTTTGCAACATCTTTTACATTGATGAGAACTTGAGGAAAGCGCACCATCGATGCAGCTAATTCTGCAAGTGTTTTGCCTGATCGAACCACTTCTTGAATCAACTGCAGGGCTGTAAGAATTCCATCGCCAGTATTTGCGTAGTTGCGCATAATGACA
>Ga0209596_1004092_pt1 | contig 11228 bp, 8 predicted proteins | sample M_130807_MF_Meta_FD_187314 | JGI IMG/M metagenome (GOLD analysis project Ga0209596, IMG submission 187314) | Freshwater microbial communities from Lake Montjoie, Canada to study carbon cycling - M_130807_MF_MetaG (SPAdes) (version 2) | ecosystem: Environmental > Aquatic > Freshwater > Lake...
TGGAAACCAGGATTTCTCATTTCTTCCTTTGTAAAAAGCACCGGAGCCTTCGGATCCCAAAAAGTACAATGCATTAATAAATCACAAGATTCTGAAAAAGAACTTGGAACTGAAAACGTTGAATCAAATTGTTCTGGATGATGATAAAAATTATAATTACTCCAAGGAGATCCATCTTTACTTACATGATAATCCTCTGAGTGCAATTGCACGTACACCGGCTCACGAAAAGAATAATTTAAAAATTCATATGGAGTAACTTTTCGCATTCCTAATACTCCTAAAGTTTCAATTGCTCCATTTGCTACTCTGCCACCACCAGTTATTACAATTTTAATGTTTGATAAATTTACTTTCTCGAGTTCTTTGAAAAGCTCCTTTTTATCATGACAAAGTTGAGCTGGTTTTAAAACGTACAATCCATATTTTAACCCGTATGCCATAAGTCCATTATAGGCTCCAACTATTCCTGCATAACGCCCAAAACCTATTACTCGATGCTCTTGCTTGTCTGTTAAACATTCATAATCGATTAGTTGAATATTTTTCTTGATGATCTCTTGTAATAACTTTCTATTTTGTGTCTGTTTTTTTATTGTATGAGAAAAGAAAAGATATTTTTTATTTGCTATTAAAAATTCTTTAGGTACTTCTTTTATTCCCAATAAAATATCACAATCACTTAGATCCTCTTCCAATTTAATTCCATGTGCACGATATTCATCATCAGTAAAACATCTAAAAGAACTAGGTTGTATTTTTAATTCCAAATTGGAATGTTGCTCTAATAAATATTTACATTGCAACGGAGTAAAGGGAACGCGTTTATCATGCGGCACTTTTTCTTCACGTATTATTCCAATTTTCATATTACAGCAAAAATAAGAACTTTTATCTAACAAAAACTAACATCTATGTAACATTGGGTTTAATCCCAATGTTACAACTATCAGTTTTTTTTAGAAAACATTGGGTTTAATCCCAATGTTACAACTATCAGTTTTTATTAAACACAAATAGATCAGTTTCAGAAGTGATAAAACAAGCTAAAGATAAAACTTCGCATTACATTAATAAACAGAAATTGACTATTGAAAATTTTTATTGGCAGAGAGGATTTACTGCATTTACAGTAAGCGAAAAAGGAGTGAAAAAGGTCTATCAATATATTAAAATTCAAAAAATGCGTCATTTACAAACAAGAATAGAGAAAGAATTAATATCACTGAAAATCGTTTAAATTAAAGTCTACATAATTAATCTAACAAAAAAAACTAAGATCTAATACCTCTTCTATTTAATTCCTTTTGAAATTTACGAGCATTTTGCAAATGCTCCTCATAAGACTTTGCATAAGCATGATAACCAGAAAAATCCTCACGGGCACAGAAAAAAAGAAAATTATGCTTTTTATAATTTAGCACTGCTTCTATAGAGGAAACAGAAGGCATACATATTGGACCAGGAGGCAGGCCAGCGTGCATGTAAGTGTTATATGGTGAATCAATCAATTTATATTTGTTTAAAACCCTACGAACAGTAAAATCTCCTAGTGAATATACAAGAGTTGGATCCGCATCAAGCTTCATTCCCTTGTTAAATCTATTCATATAAATTCCAGCAATTATTGCTTTCTCATCTTCTTTACGTGTTTCTTGTTCTACAATGGAGGCTAATGTACTAACTTGTGATTTTGTAAAACCAATATCCTTAGCTTTTTCAACTCTTTTTACATTCCAAAATATTTTATACTCTTTCAACATTCGACCATAAAATTGCTCAGCAGAAGTATTCCAATAAAAATCATATGTATTTGGAATAAGTACGCTTAAACTATTTTGAGAAGTAAAACCATTATTTTCTTGAAACTTAGGATCCTTAAATAACAAGGCAATAGCAGAGGAATCTACTTCCAATCTTAATCCAACTACCCCAGCTAACTGTTCAATAGTTCTAATATTACTAAATGTTAACTTAACAGGTGTTTGCTTCCCAGATCGTAATAGACTAATAAGTTGTTTATTATTCATATTTCCTCTAACAGAATACTTTCCAGGCTTAACATTGGCCTTATAATGCATTTGCTCCGCTAACCACTCAAAGGATGCATAATTATTTAGCAAACCTTCCTTTTGTAAAAGTCGCATTAAATCATCAAAGGAATATCCTGTAGGTATGTAAAGAAATTGGGTTTTATGTTCTCTCAAAACAACATTTGGAGCGAATACTTTTTCGTAAAAAGTATAACAAGTAATAGCAGTACCCAAACTAATTACAATAGCAAAAGCAATTAATGTTTTTTTAAATTTTGAAATAGATTTTTTATTGCTTTTTCGAGCCATATTTTTTATAAATGAAGGTTAAATTGCCTTAAAGCAATTTTAGCTTGCTCATTCTTGGGATTGCGTAATAATATTTGCTTTATTAATTTAACAGCTTCTACTCTATTTCCTTGAAGTAGAAATAATCCAGCTTTATTAAGCAATACTGGCTCATAATCTGGATCTAATGCTAGCGCTTTATTATACAAGCTTAATGCTTCTATTTGATTTTTATCTATTGCCAAAACTAAATAACCTAAATTGGAAAAACCAGGGGCAAATTCAGGATGCTCTCTAACTAAATTTGAAAATACTTTTTTAGCAGTAATTTCTTGATTTAGATTCACTAAAACACTTCCGTATTTGTTTGCAAACTCAGCAGACTTCGGCAATAAATCAAAAGCTAATTTAAACCAATTAACCGCTTTTTTAAATTCTCCAACTTGACTATAAGATTCGGCTATTCGATAACTTGTCCAAGCATTTAAATTATCATATTGTGCGTGATTTAATTTATTTGGAAGATCAACAATTTTTTCACTTAAATTAATTACTTTTTTAAAATCATTTTTTAAAAAATATACATGAACTAATTTGTTAATATTATTTCTGATTTCAAGAGTAGTATTAGATGGCAAGTAACTTAAAGCAGAATCAAGCATTGCATCGCCTAATTCAAATTTTTCATAATAATTAATGTATGCTTGGGCAATAATTGTCTTAGGCGGATTAGAATTATTAATACAATTTATCCCTATAAACTTTTTAATTTCATTGTGATTAATTTTTTTTGTTGGAATTGAAATTTTATGATCATGAACACTTACGTGGGGAATGTCAGTGGCTCCACTAAAACTCATATGACAACTCACACAATTATTTTTGGCTTTCGTCAACAATGATTTTTCATTCGTACATAATTTTTCTTTATTATCTTGGTGACAATTTTTACATACGGTATTAAAAACTTCATCGCCTGTATATTTCACAGAAACATGCGGATTATGACAAGTAACACAAGTTAAAGCATTTTTATATGGTTTTAATCCAACATTTATTTTTTGAGAATTATTGTTTAATCGATTAGTAGTAGTTAGGTAACACTTGCTTTCTTTCAACCGTTCGGCATGAGAGGCCATAATATGCTCTTGCTCTCTTCCTTCATACACAGGCATAAAAACATTCATCACATCAGATAGTTTCATGCCAGGTCGAAAATCAAAAAATGATTTACCTTCATTTAAAACGGCATTCCCTTGAATGTGGCATCTTTGACAAGCATCGAATTGCAAATCGATAGGTAACTTTGCAGGATTAACTATTGAATAATCAATATATTTACTTGTATCAATTACTTGCCCTAATGATTTCTCATGAACATGAATGCTTCCAGGTCCGTGACATCTTTCACAATCAATTCCCTGTTTAACAAGATTATATTTATTTTCCGAACCTAATTCAAACTCTGGATATCCATTATGGCAAGTCATACACTCTAAACCAATCATTCGATTGAAACGAGAATTGTTGCCATTTTCAAATCCAGGAGGCAAATCCCATTTTTGCTTCTGCGTATAGAAAGTCATTGGTGCTTGGTAAACATATCCATTTGTTTCCCATAGGTGAGAATTAGTATGTTGGCCCGAACCAACAATATATTTTATAGTTTGAATTCTTTGATAAATAGTATCAACACCTTTTAGTCGAAATTCCTTAAACATAAGACTATCGCCAACCCATAAAGGGGTATAATAAAAATCTTTAAATTTATCATAAACAATTGGATGATGATCGAAATTAGCTGATGATTTTGTTTTTGAAGCGTGATCAAAAGATTTACCCATACCAGTGTGAATAAATGTTGAATGAATATCTGAATGACATCCTTTGCATGTTTGAATTCCAACATATTTTGCAGAATCACTCAGCCCAGCATAGGTGGTTCTTGCAATAACTTTTATTTCAGGATTACTGCAATACCAATTCATCCCTATTACCAAAACACAAATAAAAGACAAAAGAATAAGTTTACGAGACTTCATTTGATCACAAAATTGAATGAGGTCGGATAAATTGCATCATAGTTACATCATGCCACTCGCCATTATAAGCAATCCATTGATGTAAAACGCCGCAAGTACGAAAACCCGCCCTTGCAAATAAACGCAAACTTGATTCATTATTATTCTGAATATGACAATAGATTTGATGCAAATTTAAGGTATCAAAACAATGCTTTGTTAACAAGGAAACAGCTTCTAAAGCATAGCCGTGTTTACGGTAATCCTTATCCCCAATTAGAATACCAACACCAGCTCTTCTATGTTGTGGATCAAAATCAAATAAATCGATAAATCCGATTGTTACGCCATGGTGTGGAATTTCGGTTATCAATTCTATTGCAAGTCGTAATTGTTTAGCAGTATAAAGATCCTGAGAAGCATTTTTATAATATTGCTCTAATGTGTAACGAGAATAAGGAGAAAGCGTACCGCTTACAGGCCATACCTCTGTATCATTCTCGAAAATCATCATTAAATCAACATCCTTAGGCTCTAAAGCCCTCAGCAAAATACTTATTCCACGAATCATATATTATTTATCGAACCTTCAAATACAAATTCAGCTGGTCCTTCCAGCCAAATATTTATAAAACCGTTATTTTTTCTTTCAAATTTAACATGTAATTCGCCTCCTCTAGTCATTACATCCATTCCTAACTTATTTAAATAATTTTTGTTTGTTTTTACAGCCGCTAAAACTGATGCAGTAACTCCTGTACCACAACTTAAAGTTTCGTCTTCTACACCACGCTCAAAGGTTCGTACATACAAATTCGAATCACTCAACTTAACAAAATTAACATTTGTTCCATTTTGCTTAAACTCGATACTATTTCTAACAAACTTCCCTTCAGCAACCACATCAATTATATCAAGGTCATCTACCCAGCGCACAATGTGAGGGGAGCCAGTATTAACAAAACAATCGCCACCCTCTCTTATTTTAATTTCTTCAACATCACCCATTTTTAAAGAAACCCAATGGCGGATTAAATCAAGTTTGGCAGTATGTTCACCATCAGTAGCAATAAAGCTCGTTTGTTCGTTAATATAGCCTTTTTTGTAAGCAAATTGCACTAAACAACGTCCACCATTTCCGCACATAGAACCCGGTAAGCCATCCGAATTATAATAGAGCATTTCAAAATCATAGTTAGCATGCTTCCTAAGGATCATTAAGCCATCAGCACCAATACCAAACCTCCTGTTACACAAGCGCTCAATTTGAAGAGTACTTAATTCAGTTAATTCATTCCAATTATCTAAAATCACAAAATCATTACCAGTACCTTGGTATTTATAGAAATGTAGTTTCATCGATGTAAAGTTAATTAAAACAAAGATTAGTTAGAGATCGTATAAAAGTGAAATAGTGATGTTAAAATGTGGTTAAATTCATAAATGATTCACAAAATGGATTTTAATTTTGCCAGACGAAAAAAAATAACTAAATTTATGTTAAGTAATTTCAAACTCATCTTAAAAAATTCAAAAACAAACAAAATGAAAAAGTATGTTGGAGTTTTCTTGGTTGCGTTAACCGGAAGTTTATTAGGAACTGGATTATTTAATCATTACTTTAATGAAAGCCAGATTCAGCATGGAAAATCATCAATTATAAGTACTAATCCTTTCCAAAATGTTAATTACACAGGAACAACGTCGTCACTGGGAGATTTTACTGCGGCCGCGGAAGCAACTGTACCCACAGTAGTTCATGTTAAAACGACCTATGGTCGCCAAGTTGGAAATGGAAATATTGACCCTTTCAGTTTTTTCTGGGGTGCACCACAACAACAAGGAGGAGCTCAACAGCAATCAACAGGTTCGGGCGTAATAGTTTCTGAAGATGGTTATATAGTTACTAATAATCACGTAGTTGAAAACGCAGAACAAGTTCAAATAACACTTGATGACAAACGAACTTTTGATGCAAAAGTAATAGGCACAGATCCGTCGACTGATTTAGCTTTATTAAAAATTGACGCAAAAGGACTTAATTATGCAGGTTATGGGAATTCAGACAATGTTAGAGTTGGAGAATGGGCTTTAGCTGTTGGAAATCCTTTCAATTTAACGTCAACCGTAACTGCGGGAATTATTAGTGCAAAAGCCAGAAATATACATATACTTCCAGATCAGAAATTCCCTATTGAATCCTTTCTTCAAACTGATGCTGCAGTAAATCCTGGCAATAGTGGAGGCGCATTAGTAAATACAAAAGGTGAATTAATTGGAATAAATGCTGCTATCGCTTCAAATACTGGCTCTTATTCTGGTTATTCGTTTGCAATTCCAGTTAATATCGTTAAAAAAGTGGTCAATGACTTATTAGAATTTGGCTCTGTTCAACGTGGATTTATTGGCGTAAGTATTCGAGATATCGATGCTGAATTTGCAAAAGAAAAAGATATAATTCTAAATGGTGTTTACGTAAATGGTCTTACAGAAGGGGGTGCTGCAGCATCTGCTGGATTAAAAGAAGGAGATATAATTACTAATATTAATGGTGCTGAAATAAAAACAACTCCTGAATTACAAGAACAAGTAAGTCGATATAGGCCAGGGGATAAATTAACAGTAGTTGCTATAAGGGATAAAAAGGAACGTACATTTGAAGTTACCCTTAGAAATAAAGATGGTAACACAAAGGTTATTAAAAACGAAGTAATTAATGTTCTAGGAGCAAAACTTGAAGCAATTAGCGATGACGAAGAGCAAATGTTAGGCTTAAAAAGTGGTGTTAAGGTAAAAAATCTTGACAGTGGGAAACTTAAAAATGCTGGGATAAAAGAAGGTTTTATTATAACTGCAGTCGATAACAAACCTGTAAATTCCGCTAATGATGTAATTAATTACTTAGATCAGAAAATTGGAGGTGTACTAATAGAAGGCATTTATCCTAATGGAATGAAAGCATATTATGGTTTCGGCATATAAATTGTGTAACAAAAAAAGGGAGGAACAAAATTGTTCCTCCCTTTTTTTTTGAAAAAATATGTTTATTCCTTTTATAAAATATAGACACTTAACACTACATTTGTTATACACAATAGTAAAGTTCAAGACATTTATCGATTAATAAAAAATCGGATATGCGTCAACTTAAAATTTCAAAATCGATTACCAATCGAGAAAGCGCTTCGCTTGAACGATACCTATCTGAAATTAGTAAAGAAGGTATGATCAATTCAGAAGAAGAAGCTAGTCTAGCGCGATTAATCCATGAAGGTGATCATGAAGCTCTTGATAAATTAACTAGAGCAAATCTTCGTTTCGTTGTTTCAGTTTCGAAGCAGTATCAAAACCAAGGTTTGAGTTTGCCTGATTTGATAAATGAAGGGAATCTTGGCTTAATAAAAGCAGCGAAACGTTTTGATGAAACAAAAGGTTTTAAATTTATTTCGTATGCTGTTTGGTGGATTCGACAAAGTCTTATGCAGGCAATTGCTGAACAATCACGAATAATAAGATTACCACTAAATAAAGTTGGTTCGATAAGCCATATAAACAAAGCATTTAGTCAACTAGAACAACTTTTTGAAAGAGAGCCTTCAAATGAAGAGCTTTCTGAAATTACAGAAATTTCTATTCATAAAATATCAGATGCATTACGTGTTTCACGACGTCATGTTTCTATGGATGCGCCATTTGTTAATGGAGAAGAAAACACCTTACTAGATTTAATTGAAGATTCTGAATCTACAAGGGCTGATGCTCACCTAATGTCGGATTCATTAAAAAAAGAAATTGAACGTTCGTTAAATACGTTAAACGAACGTGAGCGAGAAGTAGTAAAATTATTTTTTGGAATTGGATTAACTTATGGGTTAACACTTGAAGAAATCGGTGCGAAATTCGACCTAACTAGAGAACGTGTTCGGCAAATAAAAGAAAAAGCAATTCGAATATTGAAGTATAAAAATAGAAGTGGATTATTGAAGTCTTATCTTTGCGACTAATAAACCGCCTAAATAAAAAACCGAATTGAAATATACATACTTCAATTCAGTTTTTTTAATCAAATAAGATTAATAATAAGTTAAACGAATTACTTCGGCTAAGTATTTTGCATAACGAACTACCTGGCGACTATAACCATATTCGTTATCATACCAAATATATAAAACCAAACTCTTTTTATCTTTTGAAACAATTGTAGCAGGGCTATCAACAATTGATGCACAGGGATTACCAATTAAATCACTTGACACAAGTTCATTTGAAGATGAATATTGTATTTGTTCGATAAGAGGTCCACGAAGCGCAGCATCCTTTAAAATATCGTTAATTTCATCTTTCGTTACTTCAGCCTTAACTGTTAAATTTAAAATCGCTAATGAAACATCTGGCGTTGGTACTCGCACTGCATTTCCTGTTAATTTACCTGCAAGTATTGGAATCACTTTGGCAACAGCTTTATCAGCTCCAGTTTCAGTAATTACCATATTCATCGCTGCTGAACGACCACGACGATATTTATCGTGATAGTTGTCAAGTAAATTTTGATCATTAGTATACGAGTGAATCGTTTCAATATGTCCACGTTCAATTCCTAAAGTTTTTTCAATTACCGATAGAATAGGAACGATAGCATTTGTAGTACAAGAAGCAGCAGAAAAAATTGTTTCTTCGCTACCACCATCTCTTTCGTTTACTCCATATACCACATTAGGAATGTCTCCCTTTCCTGGAGCAGTTAACAATACACGATCAACACCTTTTGCTTTTAAATGTTTTGATAATCCTTCACGATCACGAGAAACCCCTGTGTTATCAATTAGTAATGCATTACTAATGCCGAAGGCAGAGTAATCAATTTCTTCTGGTTTCTTAGCATCAATCACATAAATAGTATGACCATTAATGATCAAAGCATTTTTATCGTAATCTTCAATAACGGTTCCTGGAAAAGGACCATGAACAGAATCGTTTCTCAATAATTCAGCTCTTTTTGATAGGTCATCTGTTGCACGACTTCTTACAACAATTGCACGTAAACGTAATTGCTCGCCTTTTCCTGCTTGGGCTACGAGCTCTCTAGCTAAAATACGTCCAATACGTCCAAACCCATAAAGAATTACATCACGAGGAATCATTACTCGTTTATCCTTTCCAATTAAATTATTCAATTTACTAATTAAAAAAGCTTGAGGATCATTTTTAAAATCACCCATCTCACTAATCCATTCAGCACCCAAACGACCGATATCAATACGAGAAGGAGCTAAATCCATCGTTTTAATTAAACGGGCCAACATCAAAGTGTCGATAACAGAAATGGGCTTCTTTACAAAGTCTTTTGCATATTGATGCAGGTTTAGAATTTGACTAGCACTTCGATCAACTAATTGATTTCTAAAAACAATTAATTCAACTGACTTATCAAACCACAAATCACCTGTAATATGAATCAACTCGATTGCCGCCTTTTCTTGCTCTATCCAGTCACATAATTGGTTTTGATAGGTCTGTTGACCTGTTTCACTTTTTGTTGATATAGACATAAGAGTTGTTTTTTATAAAACACAAAGATAACCAGTGGGACAAAATTGGAAAGCAATATTGCATATAAAAATTTATAGGGTGAACTTATTTAAAAGATAAATGAAATAAAAATAATAAAACCAGCCTTTCAAAGAAGAAAGGCTGGTTTTTAATTTGGGTGAAAGACGGGGCTCGAACCCGCGACCTCCTGAACCACAATCAGGCGCTCTAACCAACTGAGCTACAATCACCATAAGGAGGGCGCAAAAATAGCACATTAAACAATGCAGCCAAATAACAATCGCTGATTTTATTTTTTAAATAATTAATAGCCTTCTAATAAAACGAATATAACGAGATTGGAAACACGAATGAGCCACAAGGATTACTTAACTTCGCAGAATAATGGCTGAAAAAACACTTTTAACAGTTCAAGGAATGACTTGTAGCAGTTGTGCTCAGGGAATTACGCGTCACCTTGAAAAAAAAGGACTGAGCAACATTAATGTTCATTTTGAATCAGGAGAAGTAGAATTTGAATCGACAAGCAAATTGGGAACTAAGGAGGTTATTAATGAAATTAATAGTCTTGGTTATAAGGCTTCTCTTTGGCAAAAACCAATCTCATCTGAACAACAGGGTTTGAAATTTACCAATTTAGAAGTTCGCTTTATTGTCAGTCTTTTATTTACAATACCACTTTTACTACATATGGCACTAAATTGGGAGCTACTTCATCAGGTTTGGTTTCAATTCTTATTATGCTTGCCAGTGCTTATTATAGGGATTATCCATTTTGGAAAAAGCGCATGGGGTTCATTAAAGGCTGGAATTCCAAACATGGATGTTCTTATAGCATTAGGTTCAATTACGGCCTTTATTTATTCACTTTTAGGATGGTATTTTCACTATGGAACTCAGCAAATTCAGGATTTCTTGTTTTTTGAAACCAGTGCAACCATCATTACTCTTGTTTTACTTGGTAATATTATTGAACAAAGGAGTTTAATAAAGACGCAATCTGCATTAATTGAACTTACGAAATTACAACCACAAGTAGCTCATATAATTTCTGATGCTTTTACTGAAAAAGAAAACATTCACGACATAAGTGCGGAACAATTAAAGGTGAATGATTTAGTTTTAGTAAAAAGTGGTGAACGAATACCAGCTGATGGGCAGATTTATTGGGGTCACGCAAATATCGACGAATCCTCTATGACAGGTGAAAGCATTGATGTTGAAAAAACAGAAAATGACACTATTCTTGCTGGAACAATTATTACTGATGGCAGCATAAAATTTTTCGTACAAAAGGCAGGGAATGACACAGTGTTATCAGCAATGATTGAATTGG
>Ga0209596_1004101_pt1 | contig 11219 bp, 22 predicted proteins | sample M_130807_MF_Meta_FD_187314 | JGI IMG/M metagenome (GOLD analysis project Ga0209596, IMG submission 187314) | Freshwater microbial communities from Lake Montjoie, Canada to study carbon cycling - M_130807_MF_MetaG (SPAdes) (version 2) | ecosystem: Environmental > Aquatic > Freshwater > Lake...
TAAAACATTATGACACTATTATATATTGTACTTGGAATTTGGATTGGAATGATAATCACTTATTTTGAGTGGTACGTACCAATGTATAGAAAAATTAAAGACCTTGAAGAAGGTATGAAAGATTGTATTAAATCGGGATTGATTGTTCCAACAACCAATGGTTCCCAAGAAAAAGACATGGACTAAAAACAAATAAAAGATATGATAACATTTCAGGAAATTGAACGTAAATTTTTATTAAAGAGATTCCCACGTCTCGCCAAAATCAATACTGTATACCAAATTGACCAATGGTATCATGCAGATGGTTTTAGATATAGATATCAAATTGAAATTCCAACTGGTGAAATCCATATTTTTAAAACCAAAAAAACAAATATATCCAAAGGTATTAATACTGAGGAAGAAACAACTTTAACACCTGAAGAGTTTCAACAACTTGATTTGGCAAATTCACTTCATATTAAAAAGACCCGAACTGTTGTAAAACATAAAAGTCATAAATTGGAAATTGACAAATATGAAGGTTTGAATATTGTCATCATGGAGATTGAACTTGGTGATATTAATGAAAAATATTCATTGCCAAAATACATTGAAAAAGAAATCCTTTATGAAGTAACAGGTATAAAAGAATTTAGTAATAAAAGTTTATCAGAATGAGAAAAATAGTGGACAAAGTTATTATTTTTTTCTTATGTTTAATACCAGGACCGATAATCATGCGGTTTATTAGAAACGATAAAAAAGACAATTGGTTAATATGACAAACGAAGAATGGATTGAAGAGTTGTATTACTTATCAAATGAGATTGGTAAGTTAAATGAAATGCATGGTAAAGTTAATGAATGTAGAAAAAAACATCCTGACTTAAATACGGTTGAATGTGCCGAATTGGCATACATTGAATTAAAAAGACAATATGAAGAGGAGACTGTATTAAATGAACAAGATTGATATTGAAAACATGAGTAACAATGAAAAATCTGCATTAATTTCTAAATTGGATTATGAAATAACCAAAGCAGTTTTAAATGGACACAAATCTGTTATGGATGATGAATTCCAAGGACACAGAGATATTATATTAAAATTACGACAAGAGTTATTCCCAAATTCAGTATGGGCTTTAGGAACAAAACAAGATTAAAACAATGAATATAGAAACCACACCAATAAAAGACCTATTAATAATCAATCCATCAGTATATAATGATGAACGAGGTTATTTTTATGAGAGTTATAACCAACGATTTTTAAGAGAAAAAGGGGTTTATACAAATTTCGTACAAGATAATCAATCATACAGTACCAAAAATGTTTTGAGGGGTTTACACTTTCAAAATATGGTACCACAAGCTAAGTTAGTTAGATGTGTTGTCGGTGAGATATATGATGTTGTAGTGGATTTAAGAAAATCCTCAGAAACTTACAAACAATGGTTTGGGATTAAATTGTCTGATGAAAATAAAAAGATGATGTTTATACCCAAAGGATTTGCTCATGGGTTTTTAACACTGTCAGATTATGCAATATTTCAATATAAATGTGATGAGTTGTATATGGCAACAACAGACGCTGGAATTAATTTTAGAGATGAAGATTTAAAAATAGATTGGGGTATTGATACCAATTTGATTATTACATCAGAAAAAGATAGGATTTTACCAAAACTAAGTGAAATAGAAAAAGAGTTAAAATTTTAAAATCCCGACGCAGTATTTTTTAAGAATATCTCCAAGAAATCATAAAGTTCCATATCCTTTGTTGTTTTAGAATCAGCCATACCTCTCATGATTATGGTTTTGTTAGGCTTTAACAAAAAAGAAACTGTTTCTTCAATACTATCGGTACCTACTAAGTCTTCAATTCTTCTATTTAATTCATTGTTATTTTCCAAAAATTCACTCAACTTATCAAACGACCCAGATGAAAAATCTTTTATATATGAATCATAATTTGACTCAGGTTGTTCAATCAACATTAGTTTTTTTACTCTTTGGGAATATTCAAATAAATTCATAGTATTATAATAAGTATTTCGTATTTATAAAATAATCATTTTTAATATAATTTAAATATGCAAAATTCAACAGAAGAAAATCAAAAAGATTGGTATAAAGCTTCCATGATATTCGCCAAAGCTTTAGGAATAATTTTAGAAGAAGAACAAGGTATCATTGTTGACCTTGACGATACATTGGCAATACCAGGTATTGATGATGTTAACAAAGTAATCATTTTTAAAAAAGAAAATCAAGTTCATATCGCACCTTGTGATGATGATATTCCTCAAGGAAGTACTGTAACATTGGGTGTACCAAATGATTTAACTGACGAAGGTTAATTTGTAAAACACTATGCGTAAGTTCCTGACATACTTAGTTGTATGGGTTGCAAGTAACTTATCAATACCATTTTGGGTTGTTGGTCACATACACCTGACAATGAATGTATATAAAGACATATATGAAATACTAATGTCTTCAGGAATGAACCTGATAGTTGCGACAGGATTTTGGATAGAATGGAAAAGATATAAAAAAGAGAATCCTCACTAATTGTGGGGGTTTTTTATTTACATACTATTTATATACTATGGAACACCAAGATGGTAAGGCGACTCAAATATTTAATTCATTATTAAAGAAATATATTCCTGACAACTCAACATTTGAAACTTGGTTTTCACAACCCTATGATGATAATGAACGAGTAGATGTTTACATTGAATATAGTTTTGATGAAGAAGATACTCATTTTTGGAAAACAGATGTCCAAGAAGACGATGAACCTCAAAGATATGAAGGTACAATTTATTTATTAATCAATAGATTAATGATAGGTAATGTAGAGGATGATACATGGGAAGATGTTGGATATTATGATTTACCTGATTATATTTGGGAAGATGATTTTAACACGTCAGTATTTAATAAAATACAACCAATATTAAAATCATTCAATTTAGATGTTGATTTTGATTACAAATTTATTGAAGAAGAAAAATAATGAAACTTATAAACCAAACAAAATACTCTCTGTTTTATTCAGATGGTACAAGGCTTACATATGGTAATTGTTTAATTGCCTGTGTTGCTTCATTGTTGGATGAACCAATTGATGAAGTACCTAATGTCTACACATTTTATGGGTTAGATGAAAAAGACAAAATAACTGAGGACCATGCTTGGTTTAAAGTTATGAATTTATGGTTAGACTTAAAACATCAAAAATGTATTAAAAAACATTCATTAGATGATGTAACAAAAGAAGAATATGTAATTATGAGAGGTGCTTCCCAACGAGGAAAACCACATTGTTGTATCTTTAAAAATGAAAATGGAACATTTTTACCATACTTTGACCCACATCCAACACTTCAATACCTGCAACAAAATCATTATTACTACACAATAGAATCAAAATATAATATTTACATCTAACGTATCACTATCGTATATTTGCGTATCATTGCGTATCAAAATAAAAAAAGAGGAGTAGCGAATTCCTCTTTTTTCTGTTACCGAAACGGTAACGGTCCTAAAACACCCTGATTACAGGGAGGCTGAATCATCATCACCAACTATGAAACGTATCATATGGGTTTTGATTGATAAATAACGTAACACCTCTTTGATTTCCCAATCTATATTAAGTTCGTCATCATCGTCATGTTCCTTAAGATAAGCATAAATCTGAGGAATTGAACCCATTTTGTCGGTATCATAAGCACGAACATCAAATCTAATTATGTTTGGATGTTTTGGTTTGATTAACTTATCTAAAAGTTTTTTTACTGCTAACATCTTTTCTGATTGATACATAAAGATAAATATTGTATATTAAGATAATGTCAAATAAAGAAAGATTAAATTGTCTATTATGGTTGGTATTAGCATTACCACTTGTACTTTATTATATGATATTCAAAACAAAATGGGGTAAGTAATGATATTTAATAGTAATGGACAGTAGTCAAGTCGCAAAACAAATTAAAAAATTATTATCACGTCTTATTTTTGATAAGAAAGGTGTGGAAATAGACGTTATACCATTCAAGGAAGGTGAACCAAGACATCATGAATTTCCAAGTTATAAAAAATATATTATTGATGTTCATGTTAATCCATACAAATTCAATAATGTGAATGACGAATTTGACCAAAGTTATTATGATTTTATGAATATTACTGATGATATAGTTGATGATAACGTAAAGTACTTAGGTATTGAACCTGAAGATATTGCGGTTAGATATATTATAGACGACCAAGACAAGTTTATTTCAATGATGGAGAATATTATATATGATAAATGGCCTGAAGTTGAAAGAGAATTTATACGAAATATTGAAAATAGAGTATTATTAGATGAACCTGAGTTAACAGAAGTATCAATTAGACAAAGAGGTCCAAGATACCCTGAATTTACACTTTATTTGGGAACAAAGGCTAAAGAACAAGGTGGTAACGAACAAAAACAACGCATTTCTAATGAACTATTATGGAATGCAGTACATGAAATATTACCTGTAGGTGAGATGTTTCTTGAATTGGTATAGAAACTTTTTTGTATCTTTGTGGTATGGATAAGATACTTACATACCTGTTGATATTAGCAATCACCAAAGATGAGAAGAAGGCCGAAATGATTGTAGATGTACTATACAATGACAAACCAAGAAACATCACATCCAAGACTCAAGGTGTAAGAAAACCTGCACCTGTAAAAGAAATTGTTCCTGTTGTTAACACCAAACAAAAAGAGATTATGGATGCAATTGGATATCTCAAGAGCAAACCAAAGAAGACAAAGGATGATAAGGATAAAATTCAGATGTTGGAAGTAATCCTTAAATCCATGTAGTTATATTTATAGATATGAAAATTATTATCACGGAGAGTCAACTTTCCAATTTAATGACCGAAGACAATCACTACAATGTCTTAAGTCATTTCTTTGATAAAGTATTAAAAGACTTTGTTGTTGAAAATGATGGTGAAGGTTATGTTAGATGGTACCCACCTGATAGTAAATCATATTCTTTCCATAAAAATAGGTGGGGGAATCTTTGGGTTGCAAATTGTGGTGATTGGAAACGATTAACACAATATGGAAGGTCTTTCGGTTTGTCTAAAAAAGAAATTATTAAGGTAATAATTGATTATTTTAACGATAGGTATTCCAATAAATTTACTGGCGGTGATATGATTAAGGATATTAAAGATGAACACTATTGTTAATATGAAAGACTTGATTAGAAAAGTATTAAGGGAAGAGACTGAATCCAAAAAAGATGCCATCAAATCCATGATAAAAAAATCAGGATTAGAAACTGCTGCCAGAGTTATGGGTGGAGTTGAAAATTTAATTAAAATTGTTTATGATGGTGACCTAATAAAGTTCAGTGAAGATACGAATACTCCACTTGCTTATATGTCTTTGGATAGAATGAATTTATATTTACACAAGGCGTTAGTTGATGAACTTGGAATAAAAGAAAGTAAATCTTGGTATTCGGGTGAAAAAGAATTGGGGAAATTCAGATTTGGTTCAAAAAACGGTCACGAATTTAATTTTAATGCCAGATTGAGACCACAAAGACTTCATGACCAAACATATTACAAAGTTTTGGGGATGAGTGGAGATTCAGGATTTGGTTATAGTGACATTACTAAAAAAAATACATTGGGTCTAAGATATAGACAACAAATCTTCAAACAGATTATAGATAAATACAACTTATCAAAATACATGGGTGTGAAGACTTTTTATTAATTATGAAAGATTTGATTAGAAGAATAATAAGAGAAGAACTTACACCGTCAATAAGACGCAGAATAGATTTCAGCAATATTGATAGTATAATTAAAAAACATAGAATAGGTGCGTTTCAGAAAGAGGAACCAACAGAATTAGATATGGCCACAATTAGAACAATTCAAAAAGCTATGTATGATATTATGCCAAGAGAATTTGAGGAGTATGATGATGATTATCATAAGGCTTGGGATAAAATAAAACAGTATCTAAACGACAACTATGGTGAAGAACTAAGACAATACTTTGAGAAGAGACGAAGGGATGTGGATGAAGATAAAAACCCATTAGGAATTAAATATATCTTTGTTAAACATGACAAACCTTATTACAATAGTGGATGGAGAGGATTCGCAGATGGTTTTGATTCGTTTGATGAAATGTTAACAAAGTATGGTGATTATGTTGATGTTGATTGGGATGAAATAAAAAATAAATTGGATAAAATAAATGATTATCCTGAGCCAACATTTGCCGGTACAATGAATAGCCGTCCATTAAGAATATCAAGTATTGGTGATGAAGGAAACTATTGGGGATATAACTTTTCAATTATTAAACAAATACCAAAGGATAATTTAGATAAGACTAAAGGTATTCAAGCAGAAGAAAACAATGATGAACTTGATGAATACGCAAGAACATTAAAAAACGCAAGACATACTTGTCCATAATTGTAATTCTATTTATTATTTCCATCTTCATCCCTAACATATATTGTTACAAATGTTTTGTTGATACCCAAATACTTCATAGCATTTTTAACATCAGCTTCAATCTCTGTATCCATTTGGTCTGAATAATCATAGTCACCTGCGTGATATTTCGCCCAATACCCAGCAATATCAAATATAACATCTATCATGTAGTATTCTACACCTGTATCATCGTGTGTAGAAGGTTCAATCTCATATTCCACAATACCATTCCACTTAGGTGAAACCAAGTGTTCTAATACTCTTTTAATCATTTCGGTGGATGTTTCCATAACTATAAATATACGTAAAAGTAAATACAATAAAAAGGGGTAAGGGATAATTAGTTCCCGGCATCAGAGATATGTTTAATAATATGGTTTCACCACAAAGGTAATGATAATATTTCAAATAATAAAAGGGAAAAAAATTCTTAAATAAAGTTTTCTAATCTATCCAAATATTTTTTAATCATAGGATGGTCTTGAATATCGGAATATTCACCACCTGATTTTTTAATTTCTTTAATCATATTCACAATTATTTTTAATTGTGATATAACCATTTTGGATGATGATGGGTAATTTTCTATGTATGAGGATAATTTAAAATGTTTTTCAGCGGCCTCAATTGGTATTCCGAGTTTGACTACAAGTTTGGAAATCATTTCTTTTCCAAATCTATCAGCATCTAATTCTAATTCCCAATATTGTCTTGCAATTTTTTCAAAGTCATCCAAGTCATAATCAGACAAAGGATTATCTAATCCCAATTTTGACTTGTCCATTTGTTCATCGTGTCTTATTTCATGAAACACTGTATAAATAAAATCACCCAAAGTGGACATTGAATGCGGTGAACAAATAATAATTTGGTCTTTAGTTCTAACACCAGCAAATCCTGTAAAACAAGAATTAAGAAATTTGACAGTATAGTTGTGGTCTTGTATATAATTTACAATAAATTTTTCAACCATATCAATTTTAGGTTTCAATTCATCAGGAAAACTCATTTTAAACTTTTCCAATAACCTATTAAGATTTGATTTAGATTTTTCTTCAGATACTTCTCTGATAATTTGTCTGATTAAATTTCTCATTAAATATAAATATACATTTTATAATAAAAAGGGGTAGGGGATAATCAGTCCCCGGCATCAGAGACATCATAAAGTAAAACTATTCACTCAGGGTGTGTCACTCCGTTCCACACATTCGTTCATACTTTTACTTTATTCTGTTTATAGTAAACTAACAACTATAAACCAATCGGATATTCATTCGTATATATACGGATAAATGCGTATATAAGTTCAACACCTTAAAAGTAATATTATGCGAAAGGTAGTGAAAAATACTACTTTAGGCAAAAAATCTATTCTTAAAAACTATTAACCCACAACCTTATATTGATTAAACGGGGGAAATATATTATCATTAACACTATGGATAAAGAATTGTATTCAAATATAGAGGATTTAATTATTAGATGGAATATAGATGGTCACAAAACAGCAGGACATCTAACAAGACAGATTATGGAATTAATAGGTGATGTAACATTAAACTCATATAAGACATTAGAAGATAATGGTGTATATATTCATTACGTTCCTGAACATTATACCAATGGTTCAAACCTAAACTTCTCTATAGAGTTTACTAAGTATAAAACCCAAACAGGATGGTACAATGATGACCATGAGTTCGGTAATGTATATGATACTAAGGTTAAGTCAATCAAACTTGCTCTATGGTACTTAGAAGACCCTAAGAGAATAGAACTTATAGATTGTAGTATGAAAGACCCTGAGTGTATAAAATATCTTAATGACCTATGTAACTTCTTAGAATCTATCGTAACACCCATTACGGTAATGGGCATTACTAAAGGATAATTTTATACCTTTGTGTATAATACCATTTGGTATTATTCCCCCACCACAAGAACCCCCACTTGTAGTTTGTCCCCCATTATAAGATGGATAACTATGAGATGTTATATAGTTGTCTGATATTATATGTAATCAGATATAATCATTAAGATACATGAGAGATTATATGTAAAGACATATAGAATAGACATAGATTGTGGGGGACACAATTAGTTGTATCGTAAATGTCAGGTTTCACCTGATTAATGAGATACAATACATAATGTCCCACTTTCTCCCACCATACATAATATCCATATAAACTAAGGGGACAGGAATATAATACACCACTAAGTTGTCCATTAGTTGTCATCTTAGATATAGACTTCGTCCTCCTTGAAGGGGTATTCTAAGACACTAATACTTCACTACGTTCCGTATGGGAGTGTCCCCCGCACTCATAGTCCATAACAACTATTATTCTCTGGGTTTTACATATAGTAAAAAAAGTGGTCCTGTAGGGGTCAACAGAGGGGATAAATTGGTCCTTACGCTATTGTCAGGGGGAATAACACTATGGTAATATACACCTGTGGGAGAAAGTGGGGGATATTAAATACCCGTAAAGGCATTATCCCCATGCGAAAGAGGGAACTGACATTTTGACAATTCCAAATTTTTACCCCCAAAGTTATCCACAAACCCATATTTTTTTATGAACTGACAGGGTGTCAGGTATGGACAAAAGTGTGGATAAGTATATATTTATCAACAATATGAGTGAAGACCAACCGATATACGAAAGACAGATGGGACCATCCAATGTTACGGACGATAACATAAGATTAATTGTACGTAAATATTTTACTCCCCAAGTGGATGAGAACTCCAATGGTATAATACTTAGGTTCGTTCCAAACAGGGGGAATAGTTTACCTGAGGCAATAGTATGGTTTCATAAGGGTAAGACAGGGTTCAATAAGAAACCCCTTAGTCAGAACGTGTGGATGATGGTGGACTGTGATTTAAAACCACTACATGAATTACTTCACAAACACTTCCACCTGAACGAGGGGGATTTCAATGTGACAAGAACAACCCTATCATCAATTGCTTATGAGGCTATTTCCGAGTGGGCCAAACAATCTTAGTCTTACCAAGTTCATAGTACTTAATCCCAAAGTGTTTAAGGAATAGTTTAACACCCCCATGAGTAATACTATATATGATGGAAGAGTTAATACTCCTAACTCTACGATGACCCCTATAGATGGGGTATGCTTCATGGTTACCATAATGTCTTTTACCTGTACACTCAGTGATATTAAACTTAAGGTATAAATGGGGGGTTGTATAATCGTCCCCCTTGTTAGCATGAAGGGAGTAGTAACCCTGAAGGTCATCAAAGTAATAAGACTTGACACCACAGGTAATAACCTTACCCTTCATAATCTTATTAAGTCTTTTAATCTGAGTGGGGGAACTAATTAACTTCATCATCATAACAATACAAAGGTACAACATACCTTTGACAATTCCTAACACCTTATAAAAAAAATATAAGGCAGGTTGGAGTCTACTCTCCCGTGACCACTGAAAGCCCCCACGCCCAAGTTCAGTATACAACTGAATCATAATACAAAGATAGGTATTATATCTGACACTACCAAACCCCCACCTTTTTTTTAGGGGGGAGTTATCCACATGACACTATGACACATGGGGAGGGGGACATAAGTTATTCACACTATGCCCCCGTGGCATACCCCCTTAACCCCCCTATGTGGGGGTCCCCCCTCCCGTATCCCCCCCTATATGACACTTTGACAGGTGGTTTTGGGGGTACAATACTAACGATGAAATTTTCTGGAAATTTTTTAGGGAAAGGGGGTATTTATTGAATATGGAAATTATTATCACTGAATCACAATACAATTTACTTATTGAAGCAGCAAATCCCGCACAACAAGCGGCAATTGCCATCAATATGAAGAAGAAAGGTATTAAACCTAAAAATGAAACATTATATGAAGATGGATTTGGTTCTGTGGAAGAGACCGACTTTGTTATTGGTGATTTATTAAATGAGGCCGAATATCAGGGAAGAAAAGTTCAGTTGGGTAAAATAATGCAAGGTGACGTTAAAAAGTCCAAAGTATATGTTAAGAACGACAAAGGTAAGGTTGTTAAGGTAAACTTTGGTTTTGGTGGAAAATCAGCACATGGTAAAATAATGAGGATTAAGAAGAATAATCCTGAAAGAAGAAAGAACTTTAGAGCACGTATGAATTGTGACAATCCTGGTCCAAGATGGAAACCAAGATATTGGGCGTGTAGAACTTGGTAATTATACCCCCCACTCTCAACCCTCAACCTCAATAACTTAATGACCCATACTATTTGTAGTGTGGGTTTTTTGTTGTATATTTGTGAGATGGAAACTAAGGAGGAAGTTTTACATAGGGCTCATTTAAATTCTTTATATGGTAAAATCTATAACGATAAAGATAAGGCTTACATACATTACGAATATATGAGAGAGATTGCGTTTCTCCGTGAAAGAAAAAAGATGGATGGGAACAGGGGGATTCATTTAGTTGTTTCCCCAGAACAAGACCCCCTAATTCAAGAAGGGGTCAAATTGTGAAAAAGAATTTTCTGGAAAAAACTTCATAAAGTCGGGTTCATACTTTATATTTTGTTTGTGACTTATTTCGTTATTTTTATATTTCAATTATTGTTTAACATATTCAAGGTTTTGGAAATCAAGTATACCTATGAAAATAAATTGATTCCTTTATTACTCAACACAGTATGGATAAATCTA
>Ga0209596_1004102_pt1 | contig 11218 bp, 16 predicted proteins | sample M_130807_MF_Meta_FD_187314 | JGI IMG/M metagenome (GOLD analysis project Ga0209596, IMG submission 187314) | Freshwater microbial communities from Lake Montjoie, Canada to study carbon cycling - M_130807_MF_MetaG (SPAdes) (version 2) | ecosystem: Environmental > Aquatic > Freshwater > Lake...
GATTCGAACCTGTGACCTACGGTTTAGAAAACCGTTGCTCTATCCTGCTGAGCTACAAGGGCATTTTATTTAAATATTACTTGAATTATAATAATCATAACCGCCAAAGTCAAACTAGCCCATGTTTTTGCTGACATCCCTTGATTTAGAAATAAATATGTTAAAATCGCGTACATTACAATCCCAATTGAAAATCCCAAAAATCTTTGTGGCCACATTAAACCCATGAATGCTTTTTCACCGTAACCTGTTGCCAATATAAAAAGATATGTAAAGGGTACACCTACAAAAGACATAATTAATGTATTTCTTTTTGCCCAATCCCACATAAATTGAGCATTCAGTTGAAACCATATTCCAGTTTGACCTATTAAGAAAAACAAACAAGTGAGTAAGAAATACTTTAAATTAATATTCATGTGATACAAAGATAAATCAAATATTTGACTTTTTCAATGAATACACCTATTTATGTCTAAATGAATATCACGGCAATGAATATTGGGCAAACAGAGATTGTGTATCTTAATGGTACGTCTTCGTTATTGTTTGATAAACCTATGACCTTTTTGAAACGCCGAACCATATATTAAAACGTGTTTAGAAGGGTCCTGAGAAATCAGGACTTTTTTTTTACACATAAATTTTGTAAATTTGTAAAACATATTGTAATGGATAAAGTATTAGTATTAAACTCAGACTACACACCCTTGAACGTAACTTCGGTTCGTAAGGGATTTGTATTGGTAATAAAAGGAAAGGCTGAGGTATTAAAACAAGACTCGCAAAAATTATCATCATCAGTTAAAGAATATGTTAAACCATTAATTATTCGTTTATTGTCTTATGTTAGATTTAAAACACGAAGTGTGCGGTTAAACAGAAAACGTATCTACAAAAGGGATAACAACCAATGTGTTTATTGTGGAAGTGAAAAGAATTTGACAATTGACCATATTATACCTCGTTCACGTGGTGGAAAAAACAGTTGGGTTAATTTAGTAACTTGTTGCTCATATTGTAATTTGAAAAAGGCGAATAAAACACCTGAGGAAGCTAATATGAAAATGAGATACAAAGCGTATGAACCAACTGTATTCTCGTCCATCATCAGTTTTGATGTTGAAATTTTATGGGATGATTTTAAAGAATCATTTGTATAATTCAAAAATTGTTCTTATCTTTGTATAACAATGCCGATGTGGTGAAAAGGTAGCCACGCAGGACTTAAAATCCTGTGGACTGTAAGGTCCGTGCCGGTTCGACTCCGGCCATCGGTACAAATTATATAAAATATGGATTACGGAAACGATTTCAAAAACTACTTTACCAAACACTTAGGTAAAAGTTCTCTCAATCTTCATCATTATGATAAACAGATTGAAAATTCAATGACTCCTTACATTTTGGAGGAAAGAGAAATGAGGGTAACTCAAATGGATATTTTTTCTCGTTTAATGAGAGAAAGATTATTATGGGTCGCTGGACCTGTAAATGACAACATGTCAACCATTGTACAAGCTCAGTTAATGTATTTAGACTCGGTTGAGGGTACTGACATCACAATGCACATTGATAGTCCTGGTGGGTCAGTAAAATCAGGTTTATCTATGGTTGATGTTATGGATTACATTCGTTGTGATATTCGTACAGTAAACACAGGTATGGCAGCATCAATGGGTTCAGTTTTGTTAGGTGCTGGTACAAAAGGTAAACGTTCTTCATTACGTTTTTCTCGTACAATGTTACACCAATCATCAGGTGGTTATGAAGGTAACATCCAAGACGCAGAAATTTCAATGAAAGAATGGAAAAAAATTAATGAAGTTCTTTTTGATTTGTTGGGTGGATACTGCGGTAAAACAACAAAACAAGTTATGAAAGACGCATCTCGTGATTTATGGTTAGACGCCAAAGAAGCGTTGGACTACGGGATTATTGATGAGATTGTTGTCAAAAAAGAGAAAAAATAACCAATAAAAAAGGGTTCCTCACGGAACCCTTTGGTTTTGAAAACACCCCCTTTTATTTAAGTGATTTATATTTACAGGTTCTACCCTGAAAATTTCTTTAAGACATTACTTTTTGTTTAATGTCACTAGCTTTGTCACCCATAACACCAGTTAATTTTGATAATATTGGACATAAGAAATTAATAATTTGGTCTTCTAATTTTTGTATCAAACTGTCTTTGCTATCCGCAAAGTAGGTTACTATCGCATTTCTTATTGCGGATATTACAAATCCACCAGCTCCTGATGTTGAATCATTTTCTTCTTGTAGTTGTCTTAAATAACCATTGATAAGTGCATCTGAAACTTTGTTTGATGCAAATCTACAATCACTGAAGAAAGTATCATAATCACTGAAACTTAAATCACCAATCAATGTAACAATTACGTTTCCAAAATAAGAATCCGCAGAAACTCCCATTTTTTTCAATAACCATGATGAAACATATTCTTTTATTACATTAGGAACTTCAGTCGCTGTTCCACCCAATAGACTTCCAAGCCAACCAAAAACACCCTCCTCATTAATTAATGTTCTATTATAACCTTGTCTTTTTAAATAAGATATTTCAGCAAATAAAGATTCAACAATATAATCACTATCAGTGTCAATATTTAAATCTCTACCTTCACTAATCATCTCAAATCTTTTTCTAATAATATTTGACTCAATTAGTAAATCTTGTTTTTTTTCTTTTACTTCTAACAAATTCTTTTTTAATGATTTTTTTAAACTTTCATTTTGTACAGTTTTATCATCAACCATTTTCTTTTCAATCGCACCTAATTTATTATACGCCATTTTAAAATCTAACGGTTTTTGTTTTTTCATAATACTAATTTCAATTGATGACATATCAGTCAATTTTTTTGGTTCTGTTGATATTTCAGGTGTTTCAGGTGTTTCAGGTGTTTCAGGTGTTTCAGTGTCTACAGCCTTTTGACCTGCATTTGGAAATTGAGTACTTAATTTTTGTGCCGTTTGTGGATAGTGTTTAGAAATGTCAAAAACTTTACCCGTTTTATTATTTTTAGCATACCATGTACCAGTCTGAGTTGAAGTCGCTTCGGCAACAGTACCGGGTACAAATGCGTATGAATACGCTTTATCACCAGGATATTGAAAATCAAATTTTAATGTATTTAACACATTTTTATCAGTAATTGATGGTGTTTTTTGTTTTTGAACATTTTGTTTTTGAACATTTTGTTTTTCAACATTAGTCTTAGTAGTGTCTGTCAATACAGTACCAGTACATTTAAAATTTCCTCTCTTAACTTCACTTCCACTTTTTTTAGTCTCAGAATTATACGAATATTTTGTATAATGATTATCTTCCCACCAAACTTCTAATGATGTCGGGTTAGTATATCTTATAACTTTTTGTCCTTGAAAAGTCCCTTCACTACTATTTCCTTGTTTTGGGAGACAACTAAAAACACCTGTATAATATGGATTATTTTTTATTTGTGCTTGTGCCACTTGTGACTCTAGTGCTTTTAATGCCTCAAGATTTTTTGTCGGGTCACTACTAAATTGTGGTGCACCAAATTGTGGTGCGCCAAATCCAACACCATTACGTGCTTCATCTTCAGAAATAACTTCAACATTTTCAGTCAAAGTTTTTTTCATATCATATTTCATCATAAGAAGGGTTCTTTGTAAGGCTTCTTTTCCTTCTTCTAACATTTGTTTGTTTTTCATAAATTAATTTTATTATAAATATCTTATTTTTTACCAAATTTGATTTGCGGGACCTCTAGTTAATCCAGTATCCCATTTTTCACCTTGTCTACCCAACATATTAGCAGGACCTCTTTTTAATTGGTATGAATCGGCCCATTTTGGTACATTTGAAGTTCCACCACCTGAACCACCACTATCAGTAGTTGCGGCATCATCTTCGGTAAATTCTTCTTTTTGATTTGATAACTGACTAAATATATCAATCATTGTATCCAAACCTAATGATTTAGTTTTCATCTATATAAATATCAGTTAAAATAATTCTGCAGGTGGTACATGGTCATTAATTAAAAAATACTCATTCATAAATGAAATTAATTCTTCTTCATCAACATTTAAATCATCAAATTCATCGTCAGAATATTTATAATCTTCATCATCATCCCACTCATAAATATCAAATAAATTAAAATCTTCAGTTAATATAGTATAACCATATTCTTCAATTTCAGTAATTTGAAATTCAACAGTTCTCATAACTTCATCACTATCGGTATTCAATCTGAATTTTACCTCAATAATTGGTTGTTTTACCGTAGTTTCAATAATTTCTCTAATCTCCATTTTTGTTAAAAAAAAAGTTTATTTAATAACAAATATCAAATAAATCAGTAAAAGATATAGTAAAACAAAAAACCCCCACTTTATGTGAGGGTTTTGAGTGTTAATTATATTTGTTAAATCTTTCAAACATTTCAAGAGTTAACTTTCTTTGTTTTGAAAAATTTTCTTTTAAATCATCTTCAACTTCTTCATCCACGTTGGTATCTTTCTTTTTACCTTGACAATGAGCTTTTTGACTAAATCCTTTTGGATTACTACAATCAATACTTTTTTTGTATTTTTCAGACCATTTTTCTTCAACCTCTTCTTCATCAAGTTCCTCATCACCCTCTCTGAATGTCACACCTGGAGGTCCTCCTGATACAAAGTTATATGCTGGTGTTTCATCGTCAGATGGTTCATCACCGTCAAAATCAGTATTCATTTGTTTGTCAAGGTTTTTAATCATGTCTTTTGATTCTGAATCACTATCGTGTTGAGATGAGTAATCAAACATATTTTGAATGTTTTCAATATCATCTTGGTAACCATCCTGTGGTTTATTTTCGTCATCGCTAAATTGTTCAGGACCTCCACTCATAAAACCATATGCGCTTCTACCTACTGGTGAATCAAATTCAGTTGAGAACACATTTGTTCCATCTTCATCTAATTCATCAACATCTTCATCAATATTATCGGGTAAAATTTCAATTTCGTCATTATCAAACTCATCACCATCAAGTTCATCGCTGTAGTCTAATTCTTCAGTATCAATCATCCAATCTTCATCACCTTCAAGATATCTTTCAAACATTTCAAATAATTTTTCACCATGAACAACTTTAAGATATTCTTGTAATTCATCATAAACATCATCTTCAGTGTATTCCCATGTCAACTCGCTAATAACATTATCAACAAAGTCATATTCATCAGAATATTCATCCATATCTAACATAGATAAAATTTCTTCTAATCTTCCTGAATTGAATATTGCATCACCCAATTCTTCAATTGAAGAAACTTCAATCTCTTCATCTTCATCTTCGGTATACAAACGTGATAAATCTTTTCCAAGTAATGCCATACCTGTTCTATCTTTTCTTTGGAAAGAATGGTGTGGTTCACCAAATTCATAATTTACAGGACCAGTGTACTCAAATTCACCTTCTTCATCATTATCATCATCAAAATTTGGAATTTTCATTTTATAAGAACCACCTTTTTTCAAATCATGGTGTTCAATTTCTTCCATTTCGTTTTTATCAAATTCAGTTTCTTCCATATAATCACCTCCACATTCTTCACATGTTTCGCCCATACCTTCTTTGGTTTCAACTTTATCGTCTTCATCATGACCTAAACTACTTAAAATTGCATCTAAATCTTGTTGTCTTTCTTTTTGTTTTTTTTCTTTTGTTTCTTCATCTTCTACGTCAAAATAGAATTCATCAACCTCACCTTTTTTCATTTCTTCATCAGCCAAGTATGGTTTTCTTTTTTTGGTTTCGTTTATACCCATATTGGTATAGGCTTTAACTTCACCTTTATTATTAACAACCAAACCTTCTTTGTCGTTTGCAAAGTCTTGAACATATAAAGGCTGTTCATTTTCAACAGGATTTGGGTTTAACGTTCTGTATCCATTATAAACATGTTTGTGTTTATTTAAGATATTTTCACGCTCTTCGTTTGATATTGGGAAAAAATATGAGTTCATAATCTTTTTTATATAAATAGTTGTGCAGTATGAAAAAAATTGTATCTTTGTATAACAAATGACCACCACCATGACAACAGAACAAAAAGTCCGCAACTACCAAGGTAACAACAAATTCTTGAACAGTCTTAAAGAGTCTTTGACTCGTTATTCATCTTTAACTCAACGTCAATGTGATATTGCTGAAAAATCATTGAGAAACCTTGAACGTAACGGTGAACTTGTAATTGAAAATCTTTCTGAGGATTTGCAGTTGATTATGAATTACACAGGTTCTAATGAGTTTATTTTGAAGATGAAAGACCAATATACTCAATGGAGAAATTTGTCTGACCGTCAGATTTCAGCGGCAGTCAAATCAATCAAAAAAGAAAAAACACCCACAATAGAAATTCGTGTTGATTTAAAAAACGAATCCATCCGTATCAAACGTGGAATCGCTCTAAAAATCAAAGAAGAATATGGTTTGGAGTTCATGCCAATCTTGGTTGACTTGGTTGGAACCACTCACATCAGTTCCAAGGCGGTACGAGTTCGTGCCAAATTGACTAAAGAAAATGGTGATGTATGTCGTTGTTGTGGAGCGGAATTGACGGATGAGTTTTCAATTTTAACTGGTATGGGTCCAGTTTGTGCCAAACATTTGAAAGTAAAATACATCAAAGACAAAGTTGAGGTGGCTCGTTTCCACGAAGAATTGGCTCTTCGTGTTGAAGAAATTGGTGAGTTTGAGTTCTGGCTTCCAAAAACTCAAATCAGGGAATTTGTTCAAAGTGGTCGGTTCAAATTCTTGGCAGAAAGGTTTTATAACTAATGGAGGTTTTTGTTAAAGTATGGTCAGGTGATGACTTGGTGGGTTTCCTCAAATTTCCTGATGAGGAAACCCTTGGTGAAAATTCCGATTTTTTTGATAATATGTTTGACTATGGTTTTAGAATTGAAAAGTCCACAGCAGAGGAATATTACTCATTTCAAGGTGGAGATGAGATAGATGTAGAAAGTTTAAGACGTGGTGATTATTATATTGATGATAATGAACTTGATTAATTAAAGATTTATATGTAGATTTAATAAAAGGTTCTCAAAAAACTTGTTTGGTGTAGTAGTATCTTGGTAATTTATTTAAGCCCTGACAAACATGAGAACCTTTTTTATTAAATCTAACTAAATGAAAAATATACTCTTATCTCTATTATTGTTGTTCTCAACATCATTATTTGGTCAGTATACAACCACAAAAGTTGTGACTAACACATTATCCACTTCAAAAATGATATACAATTATCAGACTCAGAAATGGGATTTTGTTCCAAATGAAGATATAACTACATACCAAAGTCTTTGGATTTTCAACGTTACTAATGAAAATACTGGAATGATTTCTAACGGTGAAGTCAATTATGATATTCTGTCTTATTCAAAAGTTGATGATGCCGCATATTTGAAAGTCTACAATGCAAAAGTTCAAAGGAATATGGAAATCATTATCAAAGTCTTGGAAAATGGTTTGGGTGTTGTTGTATTTGACAAAGAACAAAGGGTTTCTTATTATTTTTTCCCATAATGGAAACACGTCCAATATTAGACCTTGATGAATATTGTGAGGGTTCGGTACTCTTAGATGGATATGAACACGCAATAATTGGTGTTGTTGATTCATTTGAAGGTCGTAGAATACTATATTCAAAAGAACAAATTATTGATAGTTTGTGTAAAGATGGAATGACTTGGTTGGAAGCTGAAGAATATTTTGATTACAACATTAAAAATGGTTACTTTGGGGAATTGTCACCAGTATTTTTAGTACACACCGTAATGCCAATTAAAACACATGGGGAATATAAGTACGAACTTATTTCTTGAAATAAGTTGAGTATAAACTTACGTACATCTCCATAACCGCTTTACAAACTTTTTGAAAAACACGATTGATTGTAAAATCGCTAAACTCCATATTGTTTTCTTCCATAATTCTAATTGTTTCAGAAACCAAAATTTGTTTTACATCATCAACATTTTCAAATAATTCAGGATAATCATCGGGTTCACCATTAAACTTATAAATCAATTTATGTAAATCGTGTGAGTCTGTCATTAAAAATGGCATTGCCTGAAGCATATTAACCAATCCTGATTTTTGAACCAGTTTTAGATAATCAAGAACTGGTTTATAATCCATATTCTTAATAATGTCTTTATGTTTTGATAATGTTTTTAATTCATTACCAAATTCTTCAGTTGTTAAATTTGTCTTTGGTTTAACATCCGTGGCTAATACCCAACTATCAGTATCAGGTAATAAATCTAAGGTAGAACCATTATCCCATTTAATATTATATTGGTATCCCATATCAAATGGAAGGTTAACAATTTTAACAACAGTACCTTTTGTACCCATACGAACCGCACTGTATGGGTCATCCATATGAAGTAAAACTATTCTATCACCTGGTTCTAGTTTTGGATTTAATTGTGACATATTATAAATAATAAATATATCAAAGTATTTATTATTATGAACGTATTAATTACGGAAGAACAAACAAAAGTAATTCTTGTTGAAGGGATGTCAGATATTATGTCATCCATTTTTGAACACAGTGCAGAATTTTCAGCAAATCTTTATAAACGTATCATGAAAAGATACAAATTTAATTTAAAGATTCTATTAACATTTGGTGCTGGTGTTGGAGCTTTAGCAGAACCACTAATACAATTTCTTAATGGAAAATATCCTGAATTAAATAATGACCAAGTAACATTATTAACAGTTGGAATAATTTGTGTTGTGTTTAATGAAGGGAAAGATATATTAAAAAAAGTATTACCAATTATAAAAGAACAAGGATTAACAAATGAATTTAGTACTGGTTTATCTAAGGTTCAAAAATTAATTACCGTATTTAAAGGTTTTATAGCCACGTTAGGTAACAGTGCCGCCTTTATTAGTGACGTTATGTCATATATTTATTTGATTCCCGCATTAGGTCATTTAGCAACATTTTTGCAATATAATGAGTTAACACCAGAACAAATTAATAATTTGGTTGAGACTTTGGCCGCCAGTGGTACGTTACATATTACAACAGCTTTCTTAGAAGAAACTGTTAAAAAGATTTTAGATAATTTGAGAAAGTAATAATAGAACCATTCTATCAATAACCTTGTCAGATATATTCAACATTTCTTTTCTTTTTTCAAAAAAATCTCTAATTACATCTTCAACTGGTCTACCTTGTAATTTTGCCTTTCTTTTGAATCCGGCAATTTGGGCTTCTATCTCGTGAGGTTGTTTGTAATAATTAATTTTTCTTTTATATTTTTTATCGGGAAATTCATAACCGTGTTTGGTTTGTTTAATATGTTCAACTTCGTGAGTTACAACATCATTAAGTTCACCAATTAAATCATAAATAACATTTTTACCAATATTTTTTTCTAAATCAATTTCAATCTCCAAAACATTTAATTCGTCATCCCAATATCCTTCAACATCTAATGGTTTTAAATATTGTGATGGTTCAACATTTTTATTAAAGGTATTAACAGATAAAATAACATCCACACTTTCGTCTAATCCAAAATCATACTCCCCAATGTGAACACGTCTTTTTGTTTTCATGTCATTTTTAACCTCAAACAAAATATTTCTAATAATGTCACGAATCACACTTCTATTAGTCCTTTGTTCCATAATTGTTTCAACAATTTTATCATTCTTCACAAGAATTGGTTTAATAGATTCAACAACCACATCTAAATCAGAAACCAATTTAAGATTTTCTCTAATTTTTTTAGCTGTATTATTTTTAAGTGGGTAAAAACGTATCAATTCAGTATTGACTCCTGAAAAAATTTTAGAATATTCTCCTGAAACAAGACGACCAAGGATAGTATCCTCTTTAACATATAAAGTAACATCAACAAGTGCAAAATCAGTCCAATTACCAATGGATATCATGGGTTTTATTTTATTGATTTGAAAAGTAAAATCGTAACAAACACCTTTTTCTAATTCTTGGTCAGGGTCCCCTACTGTCAAAAAATTACCGCACCATGTAAGTTTTTTGTTTTTGAACGTTTTGTTGATTCTATCTATGAGTGGATTGTCCATTTTATATAAATATCATAATCTAAAGTTATTTCGGTACTGAATTGGGAATGATATACCAAAACCAAAACGAGCAGTACTTGATTGGTAATACGACAACACAATATCAAACGAATATGGGTCTTGACTAATTAAACGAATTGGGTGTAACGCCACACCAAATTCAGGTATTAAACTATAACTACTTGTTCCTGTTGGTGTTATTTTAATACCAGCAGTCGCTCTTATACCATCTTTCATATACCCCTTAGAAATACCCAACCTATTGATTGAGTTGAATGGTGTGTAAAAAATACTACCACTGAATAACCCACCATACTTAACACCCAAGTAAATTCCAAAGTCTTTTTTGTCCAACCCATTAAATCCAGTAATTAAAGATGTGTCACCCTGAACCAAAATAAAATCACACGTCCTACCATTGTTGTATTGCGCCTTGCCAGGTATTGTAAATAAAACAAAAATTATGATTATTAGGCGTTTCATAATACAAAGATACATAATCAATTTGATTTCCACAAATAAATTTATATATTTCTGTCATGGAATTGTTAAACACTCACCCAATCAAAAAATCAGATTTGGGTTTTCACGGAAATTTATTTGGGGGTAAAATACTTGCTTGGGTTGATTCTGCAGCCTCAGGATTATCAATGCAACTTTGTGATTCACCAAGATTGGTTACAATCGCATTGGATGAATGTAGATTTATTAAACCCGGTAAAGAAGGTCAACTATTAAAAGTATATGGTAAACCACTTAAGGTTGGGAACACATCAATCACTCTTTATTTAGAGGCCAGGTCACATAGTGTTTATACAGGAAAACAAACCGTCATCTTACATACACAAATTACCTTTGTTAGAATTGATGATGAGGGAAACCCAATTCCTATTAGTGACAGAGCAAAAAATAGAATTAATCAAATTATTGATGGTAGTCTTGATATTTTAGACAAAACTATATAAATTTGTATTTATTATCACTACGGAGGTTTGGCAGAGCGGTCGATTGCGTCAGTCTTGAAAACTGAAGATGTTGAAAGGCATCCTGGGGTTCGAATCCCTAAGCCTCCGCAAAAT
>Ga0209596_1004103_pt1 | contig 11218 bp, 9 predicted proteins | sample M_130807_MF_Meta_FD_187314 | JGI IMG/M metagenome (GOLD analysis project Ga0209596, IMG submission 187314) | Freshwater microbial communities from Lake Montjoie, Canada to study carbon cycling - M_130807_MF_MetaG (SPAdes) (version 2) | ecosystem: Environmental > Aquatic > Freshwater > Lake...
ACGGCCAGTGCGCACGCCATTCCTCGGCGGTGACGGGGCGCTGCTCCGGATCGCCCGAGGTCGTCCGTGCTGCAGCGATAGCTTCCTCCACCAGTCGCACGACGTCGGCGAACTCCAGCGCCGCGGTGCGTAACTCGTTCTCGGCGTCGTGATCGTCGTCGAGCGCCACCGTCCTCAGGGCGGCCGGGATCAGATCATCCGGTAGCCCGTTGCCGGTGACCCGCGCGATGACCTTCTGCGCCAGCGCCAACGCGGGCTGTCCGGTCGGAATGCCGTCGACGCAGGAGAGTCGTCGGGTGCCCTCAGCCGCCTTGCGCTGCTCCCACTGGGCCAGTTGATCCTCGAGCGTGACCTGCTCCCCGGCCAGCACCGCAGGAACCCGGTGCAGGAGTTTGCGCACCAGAGCGTCGGCGACGTCGTCGATGGTAAACGGCGTCTGCGGCGAATCCTGCGCGATACGGGCGTGAAACAGCACCTGCAGCAACACATCCCCGAGTTCGTCGCGGATCTCGTCGGCATCGCCGCCGTGTACCGCATCGAACAGTTCGTAGGTTTCCTCCAGCAGGTACCGCCGCAGGGAGTCGTGCGTCTGCTCGCTCTCCCACGGGCCCGCCGTGCGGAGCCTGTCCATGATCTCGACCGCATCGATGAGCCGCTCCCCCGGCACCGGTACCAGTGCGCCGATCACCTGTTCCCCGGCGCTGATCCGGGCTGCGACCGCCGGGTGTTCGGGATCCGACGACACCAGCACCGCCGCGGGCTTGCCTGCCGACACCGGACGCGCGGCGGGCAACAAGCCCGCGACGTCACTCATCTCCTCGGTGTACTGGACATCTCCGGCGAGCAGTGCAACGGCTTGGATCGGCACCATGGCCCGGCGGCGTGGATCGACCAGGACGACCGTCATCGGCCCCTGCCCGGTGTCGCCGGTGTGAACGTCGCGATGTCCACCTCGCCGGCCGCGCGGCCGTCCAGTGCGAGCAGCAGGTCGGCCACCATCTGCACCAACTCCAGGTCCCGGATGCGTGGCGCACCCATGGTGGTTCCGGCCCGAGGAATCGGCACCTGCACCGTCGATGTCATCGCCCGATAGGTGGCGCCCGGATAGAGCCGATTCAGCCGGATCTGAGCGGAATCCGCCAGGGTCAGCGGCGAGATGCGAAGCGTTGTCGCAGAACCGGTTCCGGTCGCGGCGACGTCGGTGACGCCGTAGTGCCGACAGAGTAGACGCAGCCGGGCCACGGCGATCAGTCGCTGTGCCGGCTCGGGCAGTGTGCCGTAGCGATCGGTGAGTTCTTCCACGACCGCCGCGACGGCGGCCTCGTCGGCGCCGGCCAGCCGCCGGTATGCCTCCAGCCGTAGTCGGTCGCTGCTGATGTACTCCGGCGGAAGGTTCGCGTCCACCGGAAGGTCGATGCGAACGTCGCGGGGCTCCTCGGTTCCGTCAACCACTTTGCCGTCAGCCGCGGCCCGGTATGCCTCGACGGCCTCGCCGACCAATCGCACGTAGAGATCGAAACCGACTCCGGCGACGTGCCCGGACTGCTCGGCACCGAGGACGTTGCCGGCTCCGCGAATCTCCAAGTCCTTCAACGCAACTGCCATGCCGGCACCCAGTTCGTTGTTCTGAGCGATGGTGGCCAGCCGGTCGTAGGCGGTCTCGGTGAGCGGCGTCTCGCGCGGGTATAGGAAGTAGGCGTAGCCGCGTTCCCGGCTGCGGCCCACTCGTCCGCGCAACTGGTGGAGCTGGGAGAGGCCGAGCGCCTCGGCCCGCTCCACGATGAGGGTGTTGGCATTGGAGATGTCCAGGCCGGTCTCGATGATCGTGGTGCAGACCAGGATGTCGTAGTCGCGGTTCCAGAACCCCTGGACCGTCTTCTCCAACTGCTCCTCCGGCATCTGTCCGTGCGCGACGACCACCCGCGCCTCGGGCACCAGTGCCCGAACCCGGGCTGCCGCGGCGTCGATGGAGCTGACCCGGTTGTGAACGTAGAAGGCCTGTCCGTCGCGCAGCAGTTCACGGCGCAGCGCCGCGGCGACCTGCTTGTCGTCATCCGGGCCGACATAGGTCAGCACCGGATAACGCTCCTCGGGCGGAGTGAGGATGGTCGACATTTCCCGGATACCGGCCAGGCTCATCTCCAGCGTCCGCGGGATCGGGGTGGCGCTCATGGTCAGCACGTCGACATGGGTGCGCAGGCTCTTGATGTGTTCTTTGTGCTCTACGCCGAAGCGCTGCTCCTCATCGACCACCACCAGACCGAGGTCCTTCCAGCGCACCGCGGTCTGCAGCAGTCGGTGGGTGCCGATGACGATGTCGACGCTGCCATCGGCCATCCCGTCGAGCACCGTGCGGGACTCGCTCGGATCGGTGAACCGCGAGAGTCCTTTGACGATGACCGGAAATCCGGCCATCCGTTCGGTGAAGGTCTGCAGATGCTGATCGGCCAACAATGTGGTGGGAACCAGTATGGCGACCTGCTTGCCGTCCTGCACCGCTTTGAATGCGGCCCGGACCGCGATCTCGGTCTTGCCGTAGCCGACGTCACCGCAGACCACGCGGTCCATCGGGACCGGTTTCTCCATATCGGCTTTGACTTCGGTGATCGCGGTCAGCTGATCGACGGTCTCGGTGAATCCGAATGCGTCCTCCATCTCGGCCTGCCACGGGGTGTCGGGTGCGAAGGCGTGGCCGGGCGCGGCCTGGCGTTTGGCGTAGAGCGACACGAGTTCACCGGCGATCTCACGAACTGCCTTGCGTGCCTTGGTTTTCGTGTTAGCCCAGTCGCTGCCACCGAGGCGGCTCAGGCTGGGTTGTTCGCCGCCGACATAGCGGGACAGCTGATCGAGGGAATCCATCGGCACGAACAGTTTGTCGGCCTGTTGGCCACGCTTGCCGGATGCGTACTCCAACACGAGGTACTCCCGCCGGGCACCGCCGACGGTGCGCTCCACCATCTCGACGAACCGGCCGATGCCGTGCTGGTCGTGCACCACCAGATCACCGGCGGTCAGGGCAAGCGGATCGACGGTATTGCGGCGCTTGGCCGCCAGCCGCTTGCCCTCCGGTCCGGAGGCCCGGTTTCCGGTGAGGTCGGATTCGGTGATCACCACCAGTTCCGCACCGGCCACGATGACACCGGCGTGCAGCGGCCCCTTGAGCACATTCACCAATCCGGAGCGCAGCGTTGCGCCAGTCTCCAGCATCGTGGCGGGGGTGTCTCGTTCGCCGAGTTGCTCGACCACCCGGTGCGCTGTCCCGATACCCGGGGCCACCACCGCAGCCCGCCCACCAGTCAGCACGTGGGCGCGCAGCATCGCGAAGATCTCGTCGACGTTGCTCTGTTGGCCACGCGCCGAGGGTGCGGCCCGCAGATCGAGGTTCACCGACCCCGGCTCGCCGAGTTGACTGATGGTCCACCATCGATGGCCTCCGGTGCGTGCGAGGTCGCGCACCTCGTCGAGGTCGCGGAAGCCGGAGCCACCGAGCGCTTCGATATCGATGGGGGCGTCACCGCCGACCGCTGCCACCGACCAGGATGCTTCGAGGAACTCCTGTCCGGTCTTGATCAGGTCTGCGGCGCGGGTGCGGACCTTCTCCGGATCGCATACCAGCAGCGGGGTGCCTGCCGGCAGATGGTCGATCAGCAGACCCAGCCGCTGCGGGTGCAGCACCGGCGCGAGCGCCTCCATACCGTCGACCGGAATACCTTCGGCGAGTTTGGCCAGCATGTCCCCGACCCGACCGGTGATGTGATCGTCGTCCGATGGTGCATCAGCAGCCAATTCCGCTGCACGGGAACGTACTTCGTCAGTCAGGAGAAGTTCGCGGCAGGCTACGGCAACCACGGCGTCGACACCGATCTCGGGGATGGATCGCTGATCGGCGACCGAGAACATTCGCATCTCGGTGATCTCGTCACCCCAGAACTCCACCCGCACCGGATGTTCGGCGGTGGGCGCGAAGATGTCGAGGATGCCGCCGCGCACCGCGAACTCTCCGCGGCGGCCCACCATGTCGACCCGGGTGTAGGCGAGTTCGACCAGGCGTGCGGCAAGGTCGTCGAAGCCCAACTCGGCCCCCACCCGCAAAGTCACCGGCTCGATCTGGGCCAGGTCGGCGGCCATCGGCTGCAACAGCGAGCGCACCGTCGTCACCACCACCGCCAACCGGGGCCCCAGGTCTGGATCGTCCGGGTTGACCAGCCGGCGCAACAGCATCATCCGCGCGCCGATGGTGTCCACACCGGGCGACAGCCGTTCATGCGGAAGCGTCTCCCAGGACGGGAACAGTGCGGCCGCGTCCCCGTACACCCCGCGCAGTTCCGCGGTCAGGTCGTCAGCCTCGCGGCCTGTTGCAGTCACCACCAGCAGCGGGCCACCGCGCGCAAGCGCGCAGGCCACGAAGAGCTGGGCACTGGCCGGGCCCACCAGCGCCAATTCCAGGGGGCGCTGCGCTGCCAACTCGGTCAGCTCGAGGAATTGCGCCGCCTCCAGTACGGCGTCAACCAGAGCCGCCAACGGGCGTTGGACAGGCTGGTGCCCCGGAGCGGTCATGGTGGGCTCATCCTAGGCAGCAGCAGCAAAATCCCTTGCGGCGGGCAATGATTGGCAATCCGTTACTCATCCTGCAATCGGGGGTCGGCCTCGAGGTGGCTGAGGCCGTTCCACATCAGGTTCACCAGATGGGCGACTACGACTTCCTTGGCCGGCTCCCGGGCGTCGAGCCACCACTGCGCGGTCATCGATACCGAACCCACGAGTGCCTGGGCGTACAGCGGTGCCAGCCCGGGTTCCAGGCCGCGGCGAGCGAAGTCGTCGGCCAGAATCGAGGAAACCTGGCTGACCGCGTCATTGAGCAGGCTGGAGTAGGTGCCGGAACTGATCGATGCGGGCGAATCGCGGATCATGATGCGGAACCCATCGGTGCGTTCCTCGATGTAGTTCAGCAGCGCCAGGGCTACCCGTTCAACGCGCACCCGGGAGCGATTGTTGGTCAGCGACGAGGTGATCCGGTCCAGCAGTGCCGACATCTCCCGGTCGACCACGACGGCATAAAGCCCTTCCTTGCCCCCGAAATGCTCGTAGACAACCGGCTTGGACACCCCTGCGCGCTGGGCGATCTCCTCGACCGAGGTGCCCTCATAACCTCGTTCGGCAAACAACGATCGGGCGATGTCGATGAGTTGGTGCCGACGCTCGCTGCCGGTCATGCGGGCGCGCGGTACGCGCGGCTCCTTCTCCGGTCCGGCCACGGCTATCAGGGTATCGGGCTGGGTTAAAGTCTCCTACGGGCAATCCGTCGTGGTGTAATCGGCAGCACCTCTGATTTTGGTTCAGATAGTTCAGGTTCGAGTCCTGGCGACGGAGCGAGGCTCGGCGAGCGACAATCGACCCGGAGCGAGGCTCGTTTTTCCCGCGACCGTGCGGTTTCGTACGGCGCGATCCGCGTGTCGGTCACGAAACCGCACACTCAGGAGGTCCGCGTGGCAGCGAAGAGTGAGTCGGCCGTGCTGGTGCTTGCCGCCGGTTCCGGCACCCGGATGCGCTCGGACATACCAAAAGTTCTGCACACGCTCGGCGGGCGCAGCATGCTGTCGCACGCACTGCACGCCGTCACCAAGGTCGCCCCGCACCATCTGGTCGTTGTGCTGGGAAAAGATCGCGACCGGATCTCCACGGCGATCGGCGAGCTTGCCACCCAACTCGGCCGGCCCGTCGAGATCGCCATTCAGGAACAGCAACTGGGCACCGGCCACGCCGCGCTATGCGGCCTGTCCGCACTGCCGGACGATTTCGACGGCGTGGTAGTGGTCACGTCCGGCGATATCCCCCTGCTCGACGCCGACACCATGGCCGAGTTGATCGCCGTGCACCGCACGGCATCGGCCGCGGTGACGGTCTTGACCACGACGGTGCCCGACGCGACCGGTTACGGCCGGATCCTGCGGACCCAGGACGGTGAGGTCATCGCGATCGTCGAAGAGGCTGACGCGACTCCGCAGCAGCGGGCCATCCGGGAGATCAACGCCGGCGTCTATGCCTTTGATATCGCGGCGCTCCGCTCGGCTCTGAATCGATTGTCGGCCAACAACGCCCAGCACGAGTTGTACCTGACCGACGTGATCGCAATCGTGCGCGCCGACGGTCACGTGGTGCACGCAAAGCACATCGACGACGCTGCCCTGGTGTCCGGTGTTAACGACCGGGTGCAACTCAGCGATATCGGCCGGGAACTCAACCGGCGCATCGTTGCCGCCCATCAACGTGCAGGCGTCACCGTGATCGACCCCGCCACCACCTGGATCGACGTCGACGTGACAATCGGCCGCGACACCGTCATCGCCCCGGGCAGCCAACTGCTCGGCAACACCCGAATCGGCGTCGCGTGCGCGATCGGTCCGGACACCACGTTGACCGACGTTGACGTCGGCGATCGCGCCTCGGTGGTCCGCACCCACGGCCTCGGAGCCACGATCGGCGACGGAGCCGACGTTGGCCCCTTCACCTTTCTGCGGCCCGGGACCCGGCTTGGTGCCGAGGGCAAGCTCGGTGCCTTCGTCGAGACCAAGAATGCGGTGATCGGAACGGGCACCAAGGTTCCGCACCTGACCTATGTCGGTGACGCCGACATCGGCGATCACAGCAACATCGGCGCATCCAGCGTGTTCGTCAACTACGACGGCCAGACCAAACGGCGCACCACGGTCGGATCACACGTCCGCACCGGTAGCGACACCATGTTCGTCGCACCCGTCACGGTCGGAGACGGCGCCTACACCGGCGCCGGGACGGTGCTCCGCGAGGACGTGCCACCCGGTGCGCTGGCGGTTTCAGCCGGCCAGCAACGCATCATCGAAGACTGGGTGCTGCGCAACCGTCCCGACAGTGATTCGGCGCGGGCCGCGGCTGAAGCCAAGGCCGCCGATGCTGGGTCGGCTGACGCGAAGGCCGAAGCAGCCGACTCGGACCGAACCTGAGTGCAGCTCACCGCGCGCCCCGGCACCGCGGCGGCCGCCTGCCTACGTACGATGAAGCCGTAGCGATCCCCGACGGGCGAGGGTAGGGCACAGTGAGCACGGATTGGACCGACAACCGCAAGAACCTGATGCTCTTCTCCGGCCGGGCGCACCCGGAACTGGCCGAGCAGGTCGCCAAGGAACTCGATGTCCATGTCACCGCCCAGACCGCGCGGGATTTCGCCAACGGGGAGATCTTCGTCCGGTTCGACGAGTCGGTCCGCGGTTGCGACGCCTTCGTGCTGCAGTCCCACCCCGCACCGCTGAACACCTGGCTGATGGAACAGCTCATCATGATCGACGCGCTCAAGCGCGGCAGTGCCAAGCGGATCACCGCGATCCTTCCCTTCTACCCCTACGCCCGCCAGGACAAGAAGCATCGCGGCCGCGAGCCGATCTCCGCGCGACTGGTCGCCGATCTGCTCAAAACCGCCGGCGCCGATCGGATCGTCACCGTGGATCTGCATACCGATCAGATCCAGGGCTTCTTCGACGGTCCGGTCGACCACATGCGCGCACAGACTCTGCTGACCGGCCATATCACGGACAACTACGGGTGCGAGAACATGGTTGTGGTGTCACCGGACTCCGGCCGGGTCCGCGTCGCCGAGAAGTGGGCCGACGCCCTGGGCGGCACACCATTGGCCTTCATCCACAAAACTCGCGATCCGCGGGTGCCCAACCAGGTGGTGTCCAACCGGGTCGTCGGCGAGGTCGAGGGCAAGACCTGCGTGCTGACCGACGACATGATCGATACCGGCGGCACCATCGCCGGGGCGGTCAAGTTGTTGCACGACGACGGCGCCAGTGACGTCATCATCGCGGCGACGCACGGTGTGCTGTCCGATCCGGCCGCCGAGCGACTGGCCGCCTGCGGTGCTCGCGAGGTGATTGTCACCAATACCCTACCGATCGATGAGAGCAAAAGATTCCCGCAGTTGACTGTCTTGTCGATTGCCCCGCTGCTCGCCAGCACTATCCGCGCGGTGTTCGAAAACGGCTCTGTCACAGGTCTTTTCGACGGAGACGCGTAGACATCTCCGCAATGAGCGACAGGGTGATCAGAGGGTTGGGTATTGCCGCGGCAGTTATTGCCGTGGCGGTGGGCACTGTGGGCTGCGGTGCGCGAACCGCCGACTACTCCTCGTTCGTCACCTCGAGCGCGACGACCACCGAGAGCACCTCGACCACCCCCACACCGATCGCCCAGTTCCTTGCCAGCGCAGGCGTGACCGGTCAGCAGATCGCGCTGGACAAGCTCACCGATCTCACCGTGACCCTGCCCCGACCGCCGGGGTGGACCACGTATGCCAACCCGAACTTCTCCCCCGGCACCGAGGCGATCGCCAAGAACAACAACTATCCGACCGCGCTGGTGATGGTGTTCAAACTCGACGGGGAATTCGACGTGGCGCTTGCACTGAAGCACGCCGACGCCGACGCCGAACTGTCCAAGAACTTCACCAGGCTCAATTCGTCAGCCGACGATTTCCAAGGCTTTCCGTCGTCGATGATCGAGGGCAGCTACGACCTCAACGGCATCCGCGTGCACAGCTACAACCGGGTCGTCATCCCGGTCACACCCGCGCCCAGATTTCAGCGCTACCTGGTTCAGCTGACCGTGACGACACTGGCCGACCAGGCCGCCGCCCAGGCACCCGACGTCGGGCAGATCATCAACGGCTTCACTGTGACGGTGAAGTAGTGACCGCCATGAGTTGGACCGCAGCAGACCTTCCGTCCTTCGCCGGTCGGACCGCGATCGTCACCGGAGCCAACAGCGGCCTGGGGTTGGTCACCGCACGTGAACTCGCCCGCGTCGGGGCCCGGGTCATCCTTGCCTGCCGCGATGTCGACAAGGGCACAGCCGCGGCCGCCGACATGACCGGCGATGTCCAGGTCCGCCGACTCGACCTGCAGAACCTGGCGTCGGTCCGGGACTTCGCCGACAGCATCGCCATCGTCGACGTCCTGATCAACAACGCCGGCATCATGGCCGTCCCGTACGCGATCACCTCCGACGGGTTCGAGAGCCAGATCGGCACCAATCACCTGGGCCACTTCGCGCTGACCAACCTGTTACTGCCCAAGCTCAACGACCGGGTGGTGACGGTGTCGTCGACGGCGCACCTGGCTGGCCGGATAAGCCTGCGCGACCTCAACAATAAGGCGCGGCCGTACTCGGCCTGGCTGGCGTACGCCCAATCCAAACTGGCGAACCTGTTGTTCACCAGTGAATTGCAGCGCCGCCTCACCGCGGCCGGGTCATCGCTCAAGGCTCACGGCGCCCACCCCGGTTACTCGGCGACCAATCTGCAGGGCCGCACCGGCAATCGGTTCGGCACCCCGTTCTGGCACGGCGCCAACCGGGTTTTCGCCACCCCGGCGGAGTTCGGTGCCGCACCGACGCTGTACGCGGCGTCCCAAGACCTGCCGCCGGACAGCTTTATCGGGCCCAGGCACGGCGCCCGCGGTCCGGTCAGCGAGGTCGGCCGCAGCCCACGGGCCCGCGACACCGCGACCGCCAGGGCCCTGTGGACCTTGTCCGAGCAGCTCACCGGCATCGAATTTCCGCTGTAGGCACGCAATCGGCTAGTCTGCAAAGCGCGTCACGGCGAGGGTGGTCCGACCACCGTTATCGGCGAGGCCGAAGCGTTCACTTGCGTTTCACGCCCGCCTTCGCCGTGCGATTACCACCAGAAGGTAGGAGCAGCATCATGGCTAAAGGCGCCACCACCAACAAGCTGAACGTCGCAGTGCGCACCCGGACCGGCAAAGGCGCCTCGCGTCAGGCCCGCCGAGACGGCAAAGTCCCCGCAGTGCTCTACGGCCACGGGGCCGATCCACAGCACATCGAACTGATTGCCCGCGACTACGCCGCAGTGCTGCGCAATTCCGGAACCAACGCCGTGCTGAGTCTCGAACTCAACGGCACCGAACAACTGGCGCTCACCAAGGCCATCTCGATTCACCCGGTACGCCGCAACATTGAGCACGTCGACCTGATCGTGGTCCGGCGCGGCGAGAAAGTGACTGTCGAGGTCACGGTCAGCGTCGAGGGCGAGGCTGCGTCCGGCACGCTGGTCACCCAGGACGCCACCACGATCGAGATCGAGGCCGAGGCGCTGTCGATTCCCGAAGGCCTGACCGTCTCGGTCGAGGGCGTTGAGGAAGGCACCCAGATCCTGGCGAGCCAGGTCGAACTTCCCGCCGGCGTCACCCTGGTCAGCGATCCGGACATGCTCGTGGTCAATGTCGTCGCGGCGCCGACGGCCGAGGACCTCGAGTCCGAGGGCGGTGGCGAGTCGGTGGAGGAGCAAGCCGCCGAAGCCACTGCCGAGAGCGCGGACGAGGCCGAGGGCGAGGGCGATTCGGCCCCGGCCGAGTAAGTCGAGCCACCAGTCACGCAGATGGCCGCACCATTATTGGTCGTCGGCCTGGGCAACCCCGGACCGCAGTACGCCAAGACACGGCACAACGTCGGGTTCATGGTGGCCGATCTGCTGGCCGCACGCCTGGGTGCACCATTCAAAGTGCACAAGCGCTCGGGTGCCGAGATCGTCACCGGCAGATTGGGAAATCGTTCCGTCGTCGTGGCCAAACCGCGAACCTTTATGAACGAATCCGGCCGCCACATCGGACCGCTGGCGAAGTTCTACTCGGTCTCCCCCGCCGACATGATCGTCATCCACGACGAACTCGATATCGACTTCGGCAAGATCAGGCTCAAGCTGGGCGGCGGCGAGGGCGGCCACAATGGACTGCGCTCGGTAGCAAATGCACTGGGCACCAAGGACTTTCAGCGAGTAAGGATCGGCATCGGCCGCCCGCCCGGACGCAAAGATCCGGCGGCATTCGTGCTGGAGCCGTTCACTGCGGCGGAACGCTCTGAATTGGCCACGATCTGCGAGCTGGCGGCCGACGCCACCGAAGTGCTGGTCGAGGCCGGGCTGGAACCGGCCCAGAACCAGGTGCATGCCTGGTAAAAAAACACACGGCTGATCCGTTGGGATCAGCCGTGTGTGGTGGAGCGAATCGCGTCAGCGACGACGTCCGGGACTGCCGAGCCACGGGATGTGCGGAATGTTGGCGGGGGGTGCCACCGTACCCGGCCTTGCCTTGATCGACACGCTGCCGTTGGTCTGGCAGATAGTCTGGAAGGGCGTGCTCTGACAGGTCGGTCGGGCACTGGCGGGGGG
>Ga0209596_1004106_pt1 | contig 11212 bp, 9 predicted proteins | sample M_130807_MF_Meta_FD_187314 | JGI IMG/M metagenome (GOLD analysis project Ga0209596, IMG submission 187314) | Freshwater microbial communities from Lake Montjoie, Canada to study carbon cycling - M_130807_MF_MetaG (SPAdes) (version 2) | ecosystem: Environmental > Aquatic > Freshwater > Lake...
CACATCTGGACGCTGCGCAAGGAAGCGCAATTCCTCCCAGCCAGCTACGGCGGCGACATGGCCAAAGAGGCGAAGCAATTTGCGGACCTTGGCGTGGACGGCATGTTCACCGACTTTCCGGACATCGCCGCGAGCGCGCTCGGCCGCGTCGTCAGGAAGTAACTCATTCGCCGTATTCCTGTTACACGCCCACACTAGTCTTCTTCGAACATGAAGCGATTCTGCCTCGCTCTCGCCCTCGCGTCTCTCAGCGCGGTCTCTTCTCTGAATACCGCTGCCGTGACGGCGCAGGCGCCTGCCGGCGCTCCAGCCGTCGCTGCGGCATCGCGCAAGACGCCCGCCCTGGTCGTCCTGCTCGTCGTCGATCAGTTCCGCGCCGACTACATCAGTCAGTACGGCGGCCAGTGGACGCGCGGATTGCGCCGACTGATCGACTCGGGCGCCTATTTCCGTCAGGCGGCGTATCCCTACTCAGCGACAGAGACCTGCCCTGGCCATGCCACTGTGGCTACCGGTGCGCTGCCGCGCTCACATGGCATTGTGGCCAATGGCTGGTACGACCGCGCGACACAGCGGCCGGTCGTCTGCACGACGGACCTCGCCAAGCCTGTGGCCATCGCCGGCGGTGATGTCTACGAATCGCACGGACCGGCGTTCCTGCGCCTGCCCACGCTGGCTGACGAATTGAGAAACCAGTCTGCCACCGGTGCACACGTGGTGTCGCTCTCACTCAAGGCGCGCGCGTCGATCGCGATGGCCGGCCACGGCGGTGACGCGGTGGCCTGGCTCGAGGACGCCGGCTCGTGGGCGACCTCCACGACCTACGGCAAGACCGCCCCGGCTGCCCTCGATGGTTTCGTGCGCGCCCATTCGATCGATCGCGACTACGAGCGTTCGTGGAATCTGCTGCGTCCGGCAGCCAGCTATGCGTTCACTGACGATGGCGTCGCAGAGCAAGTGCCCGAAGGTTGGACCGCGAAGTTTCCGCATTCCTTGACGCGCCCGGCCGGGCCGGATCGCGTCTTCTACGACAACTGGCGCCGGACGCCGTTTTCTGACGACTACCTCGGCCAAATGGCGCTGGCGCTCAGCAAGGATCTCGGCCGCAGCGCCGGTACCGACATGCTGGCGATTTCATTTTCAGCGACCGACTACGTCGGCCACCGTTTTGGTCCGCGCAGCTTCGAAGTGCAAGACACACTCGCGAGGCTCGATGTGACGATCGGCACGCTGCTCGATGCGCTCGACGCGTCAGTCGGTCGCGGTCGATACGTCGTGGCGCTGACTGGCGATCACGGCGTGGCGCCAATCGCCGAGCAGCAGGCGCCGTTCGGGATCGATGCGGGCCGCGTTGTGGTCACCGACGTGCAGGCCGCGATTGAGGCGGCGTTGAAATCCACGATTGGCTCGGCGCCTGTCTTCATGCCGGGCAGCACTGAGGCGGGCAACAATTCGTCGGATATCTACTTCACGGCCGACACGCTGGCAAAACTGATGGCCACGCCGACCGCACGCCGTGCGGTGACAGATGCGGTCGAGCGCGTCCCGGGAATCGCGAAGGCCTACTGGGCCAGCGAGGTGCAGAACGCGGGACCAGGCAGTGGGGCAGACTTGCGCAGCATCGCACAGAGCTACAACGCTGACCGCAACGGCGACTTGCTCATTGTGACCAAGCCCTACTGGGTGCCGGGCAGCGGCGGCACCGGCCACGGCACCGCCTACGCCTACGATCAGCGTGTGCCGGTCCTGCTTTCGGGATTTGGCATTCGATCTGGCCGCTACGACGACAGTGCGACACCTGCGGATATTGCACCGACGCTCGCGCACTTGGCCGGCATCACGCTGCCGCGTGCAGATGGACGCGTGCTCGATTTCGGCACCGGAGTGCGTGAGTACTCCGGGTTGTGTTCCCGTGCCGGCAGCTTGACGGGCTTGTGCTTGATCTCTTCGTACGGAATCTGCTGCAGCAGATGGTGGATGCAGTTCAGCCGCGCACGCTTCTTGTCGTCTGCGTCCACGATCCACCAGGGTGCCTCCTGGATGTGCGTCCGTTCCAGCATGGCTTCTTTCGCCTTCGTGTACTGCTCCCACCGCCGCCGTGATTCGAGATCCATCGGGCTCAGTTTCCACTGCTTGAGCCGGTCGTGGATCCGGACCTGGAATCGGTGGTACTGCTCATCGTCGCTGATCGAGAACCAGTACTTGAGCAGCACGATGCCCGATCGGACGAGCATCTTCTCGAATTCCGGCACTGAGCGGAAGAATTCCTCGAGATCTTCGTCGCTGCAGAAACCCATCACGCGCTCGACACCGGCCCGGTTGTACCAGCTCCGGTCGAACAGCACCATTTCGCCCGCAGCGGGCAGGTGGCTCGCATATCGCTGGAAATACCATTGGGTGCGCTCGCGCTCGTTCGGAGCCGGCAACGCCGCCACCCGGCACACGCGCGGATTCATCCGCTGCGTGATTCGCTTGATCACGCCACCCTTGCCGGCCGCATCGCGACCTTCGAAGATCACGACCACCTTCAACTGCTTGTGCACGACCCAGTCCTGCAGCTTGACGAGCTCGGCCTGAAGTCGGAAGAGTTCTTTGAAGTACTTGGCTCGCTCAAACGTCGACGTGCCGTCGTCGATCTCCATTTCGAGTTCTTCATCGAGCGAGTCGAGTACTTCGTTGTAGACCTGACGATAGGTGGAGTCGGACACGGTGAAAAAGCCTATCAATATTCGGCCGGTACTCGTGTGACGAACGTGTAACACGTGAATGAACGGCCGTGGTATACCACTGCCATGCGCCACACGCTGCTCAAGTCTCTCGGAATTCTCGCGGTCCTCACGGCCTCGCTCTCGGCGCAGAGTTCGGCGCCGCCGTTCGTGCGGGTGACGCCCGATGAGCTGAAGTGGACCAAAAGCGCCAACGGCGTTGAGACCGCCGTGGTGATCGGCGATCCGTCAAAGCCGGGGCTCTACGCGATACGGCTGAAGTTTCCGTCCGGGCTGAAGCTCCAGCCGCACTTCCACCCAGAGCCGCGCATCGCCGTCGTGCTGACCGGGTCGATGTACTTCGGTCTCGGCGAGACCTTCGACGAGAAGGTGCTGAAGGCGATGCCCACCGGCAGTTCCTGGATCGAGCCTCCAGGCACTGCGCACTTTGCGTTTGCGAAAGACGGCGACGTGGTTCTGCAGGTCACGGGCATCGGCCCCACCGGCACGACACCCGTCGTCAAGTAGCTCCGGACCCGGGACCCTGGACTCAGGACCCTGGACTCTGGACTCAATGCCCTCCGGGCATTTGACCTTCAGACAACAGCGCCGTCAGTGACAGCACGACCAGGATGGCGATCGTCACCTCCGCGACAACGATCTTTAGTCGCGGTCCACGCCAGTTCACGAAGCCGAGGCTCGCGACGATGAGCACGGCGGCGAGCTTCGCGAGCAGCACTTGACCGTATTCACTGGTCCAGAGCGTGGAGAGTGGCTGCAGATGGAGCCACGCGAGCGTCAGGCCGGATGCGGCGATGAGCAGCGCGCCTGTCAGTGCGATGGGTGCGAAACGGCGCAGTGACAGCAAGAGTCGTGGCGGATCGCTGAATCCGGAGGCGAGCGCGACCATCAGTGTTCCCATCCAGAGGCCGGCGCCCAGCAGATGTGCGCGATGCAGGATCGCGACCCACGCATCATGCGTGCCGCCGTGACCAATCAGTGGAGCCGTCAGTGCCACTGCGACGGCGGCAACGCCGCTCAGGTAGATCCACAGACCTGGTCGGCGTGCAGCCACGATAAACAGCAGGGCCGTGGCAATCGCGACGCCCGCGAGCCACGTCCAATGCAATCCCCACAGTGTGATGGACAGCATCGTCCACACGTTGGCAGGATCGGTGAAGCCCGCAGCGCCGAACCAGTTGTTGAGCTGCGCGGCAATAGTAAGAACGCAGGCGAGGATGAGGCCGAACGATGCGCGGCGCGCGACGCGGATCACGCGCGCAATGGCCGGATCACCGGAAGAGTTGAGGAGGGTGGCGCCGAAGGCGCCGATCACTCCCAGCGCGCTTACCGAGAGCGCCCATCGGGCGAACAGCATCGTTACTTTGCTGCGATCGTGAACGCGATGTCGCCTTGCTGCACGTGACCGTCGTCGCCCGCGCCCTTCCAATGAATCACGTAGGCGCCCGGCGCCAGCGCGCTCGCCAGTTCGACGATCATCGATTTGTCAGCGGCCGCGACGACGGTCTTGCCGATCTCAACGTGCTTGCCGTTCTGCGATAGCGTGACCGTGCTCACTCCGGCGGCGGGCACCTGCGAAAACCACAACTGCAGCTTTGACGGAGACATTTTCAGCTCGGCTTTGGCGCTGGGTGCGCTGCGGATCAGCTCGAAGTGGAAAAACGCCTGTGGCGCGGCCATGAACGCGATGGCGGCGACGAGTACGAACGCGAGTCGGGTGCGCATAAGCGAAGTATAGAAGGCTTGCCTGTCGGCGTGGCTACGACATTTTGTCGCATCCCCGCCACCTCCATCTACCTCACGCGCACGAACGTCACGCCTTTGGCTGCACCAGCATCCGCGGTCATGCCGGTGATCTTGCCGGACACGTCGCGGGTGAGGTGAATGCTCAGGCCCGGTGTCGCGAACGTGTCGGCCTCCCCGGTTCTACCGAGCCCGATCTCCATTTGATTGCGCTTGATCAGCCGCAGGCCCGAATCCCAAATGCTGACCGCCCAGGTCGTATCAAGTTCCTCACTGAACATCGTCGTGCGCTCCGCTGGTTCGCCTGTGAGAGTGGGGCGGGCGGCTGACGCGGGCGCCGCAGCGGCCTGCGTCGTGTTCGCCGACACCGGTGCCGCAAACCGATCCGCAAAGAACACGTCTGCCACCTGCTGCGCCAGGCCGCCCGTGCCCCACTGCCACGCCTGCGCATTCGATTGATTGCACAGAACGGTCACGCCCATGCGCTTTCCCGGAAACCGCGTGACATCGGTCTGGTATCCGCCGTACGCACCGCCATGCCGCAGAATGGAGAGGCCGCGATACGTGTCGATGCGAAGTCCCATCGCGTACGGCACCGGCGTGCCGTTCTTGAGTGTGCCCGGCTTGCTGATCAACTCCGCCAGTCCCGGCTGTCCAACTGTTGCCGGCAAGTCCGTCGGATCCCACATCGCCAACTCGCGCGCTGACGAGAACAGGCCGCCGTCGCCCACGACATCAAACGTCGGCACGCTCTGTCGAAATCCACCGTTCGCTGGCGCGTAGCCGATCGCCCGATTTGGAATGGGTTCTCGGTGATCGTCGCGAAAGCGGCTGGTCAGCATGCCAAGCGGCGTGAAGACCTCCTTGGCCGCAAAGGCCTTGAGCGACGACGCGCTCGCGCGTTTGACGATCATGGCGAGCAGGGCGTAGCCACTGTTGCTGTAGAGGTGCTCGGCGCCGGGCGCGAAGTTGAGCGCCTTCTGTCGCGACATCATGGCCAGAAACTCGCGCTCGGTGAGCGGTTCGTCCTCTGGGTAGCCCGCCAGAGCCTGCAGCCCGAGAAAGTCGCGCACGCCACCGGTGTGATGCAGCAGGTGCGACACGGTCACGGTGTTTCCGAAATTCGGCATTTCCGGCACCCACTTGCGCACGTCGTCATCCAACCGCACGACACCGCGCTGAATGAGGATGCCGATGCTGATGCCTGTGAACTGTTTTGACACCGACGCAAGATAGAAGAGCGTGTCGGGTGTGATCGCGATGTTGTGTTCGAGATCGGCATAGCCGTAGCCCTTCGTGAAGAGCAGCCTCCCGTCACGCGCCACCGACACGGAGCAACCCGGCGAGCCCGGCTTGGCATATTGCGCGAAGATCGCGTCGACCTGCTGCTCGCGTCCCTGTTCGCGCGCACCGGCCAACATCGTGGCGCCGCACGCCACCAGCAACAGCACTACCAATGAACGACGCATACGCATCCTCCCGAACGATCGCGAACTACCGAACATCGCCCATCAACCTTCGAATCGGTGAGCGCAGGGCCACCAGCACCGCCGCGGCGACGAGTACGCCTACGGTCACCGTTCCGAACAGCTGCGGCATCGGCCACGTGCCGATCTGGCCTGCGATTCGTCCGGCCATCAGGTTGCCGAGCGAAATCGAGGTCAGCCACACACCGATTAATTGGCTCGACATCGATCGGGGCGAGAGCGTGGTCACCAGGCTGTAGCCCACCGGGGAGAATGACAACTCGCCGAGCGTGTGCAACAGGTAGGTGCCGACCAGCCATAACGGGCTGACGAGCTGTCCCGACGCCGCTCGTCCGGCAGCGATCGTCAGCAACGCGAATCCCAGGCTGATGGACACGAGACCCCACACGAACTTGCCGTGCGTCGTCGGCTCGCGGTGTGTTTTCGAGAGCGCGATCCACAGCCAGGCGAACACCGGTGCCAGAACGATGATGAGAAATGGCGCGACCGATTGCAGCCAGCTGGCCGGCATCGCGAAGCCCAGGAGCGTGAGATCGGTGTTGCGTTGCGCAAAAAGATTCAGCGAGGAACCCGCTTGCTCGAGCGCGGACCAGCATGTCGCCGAGAACACGAAGAACACGGCAATCGCGCCGAGGTGCTGCTTCTCCCTGCGCGTCAGATCCGGCCGCCGACATGCGATGACGAAGTAGGTGGTCGTCACGAGCACAATTACGACGCCGCCGACGTCGGCCATCCATACGAGCGGCAGCGGTACGCGCATCGTCACTACCGCGACAATCACGATCACAATCGGCACGACGCCACCCAGCCACAGCGCGCGCCAGCGGCGGGCGTCACCGGGTTGCGACCGACGGTGGCCGACGTTGCCGAGATGCTTCGCGCCGCGCTGATACTGCACGAGGCCACACACCATTCCGAGTCCCGCGATGCCGAAGCCGAGGTGCCAGTCAATCCGTTGCCCAAGATATCCGGTGATGAGCGGCGCCACGGTGGCACCGAGGTTGATGCCCATGTAGAAGATCGAGAATCCTGCGTCGCGGCGCGCGCCGCCTTCGGGATAGAGTTCGCCGACCATGGCGGTCACGCTGGGCTTGAGCAAGCCGGTGCCCGTGACGATGAGGAGCAGCGCCATGTAGAAGGCCGTGTCGCTGTGGATGGCCATGGTGAAGTGGCCCAGAGCGATGATGGTGCCGCCGACCAACACGCCACGACGTTGCCCGAGCAGTCGATCGACGAGCATGCCGCCGGGTAGCGCCGCGAGATAGGCCGATGCGGTGTAGAGGCCGTAGATGGACGCAGCCTTGACGGTATCGAATCCCAGTCCGCCATCGGCCACTGATGCCGTCATGAAGAGGATCAGGAGCGCGCGCATGCCGTAGTAGCTGAAGCGCTCCCAGAACTCCGTCAGAAACAGCGTGGCAAGACCACGCGGTTGGTCCAGAAACGTTGGCATTCGGCGTGAGCCTACACCGCGTCCGCATATGGGCAAAGAAGGTATTCTCTCGCCGTGCGCTACAGCGATCTCATCGTGTGGGACAACCACGTCTGCCTGCCCATTCGCCCGGGCGGGCAGTGGTTTGATCAGCTCGAGCGTCACCGTTCATCCGGCGCCACGTTCGTCAGCGTGAACCTTGGCGATGCGGAAGTGCCGCTCGAGACGATGCTCGCGATGGCCGATCATTGTCTGGCGGCCATCGCGGCACACCCGGATCGCTACGTCCTCGCGTCGTCAGCCGACGCGGTGCGGCGCGCCAAGACCGAAGGCCGGCTGGCGGTGGCGTTCGACATCGAAGGGATGCGGGCGCTTGGCGACGACATACGGCTGATCGAGCGGTTCTACGGCCTCGGTGTGCGATGGATGTTGATCGCCTACAACCGTGCGAATCTGATTGGCTCTGGATGTCATGACGCGGACGATCATGGCCTCACGCCACTCGGCCGGCGCTTCCTCGATGAAATGGATCGCGTCGGCATGGTGATCTGTTGCAGCCATACGGGCTACCGCACGTCACGCGATGTGCTCGAACGCGCGACCAAGCCCGCCATCTTCTCGCACTCAAACGCCTTGGCGCTGCGCCCGCATCCTCGCAACATCCCGGACGACTTGATCGCGCTGTGCGCGAGACAGGGTGGTGTGGTCGGCATCAACGGGCTGTCGGTGTTTCTCGGTGGCACCGATCGTCTGGTCGAGCGTCTTGTCGATCACATCGATCACGTGGCCAGTGTCGCCGGGCCGTCGCACGTCGGGCTGGGTCTTGACTACGTCTACGACCAGGAAGACTTGATGCAACAACTCGAGGCCGCTCGCAATGTCTGGCCGGCCGGTTTTGGTTATGAGCCCGGCATCCTGTTCGTGGAGCCGGAGCAACTACCCGCGATCACGGACCTGCTACTCAGGCGCGGTTACTCCGACGACGACGTGCGCGGCATCATGGGCGGCAACTTCCTGCGGGTCGCCGACGCGGTGTGGCGATAGGCCCCGTGCGAACGCGCGTTTCTGAGCGGGCTCGCGCGCCGCTGACATTGTCCGGTAGGATTTCATGGCAATGCCCTCATCCCCAGTGACCGTACGAGGCGCGTGTGGCCATGATTGCCCCGACACGTGCGGGTGGGTCGTCACCGTCGAGAATGGTGTGGCGACGCACGTGGTCGGTGACGCGTCGCATCCGTTCACCCAGGGCGTCCTCTGCGCGAAGGTGAATCACTACCTCGAGCGCGTGTATCACCCTGATCGCGTGCTGCATCCCCTGAAACGCGTTGGCGCGAAGGGCGAGGGGCGATTCGTTCGGGTGAGCTGGGACGAGGCCCTCGGCGACATCGCATCTCGCTGGCACACGATCACCGCCGAGTACGGCGCGGAGGCGATCCTGCCATACAGCTCCGCCGGTGTGCAGGGCCTGGTACAGCAGGCATCGCTCGACATGCGTCTCTTCGGATCGATGGGCTGCAGTGGCCTCGACCGGAATATCTGCGGCGCTGTGGCGTCCGCCGGAATGTCTGCCACGATCGGCACGGGCACGGGTATCGACCCGGAGCAGATCGTCCACAGCCGCTACATCGTGCTGTGGGGCACCAACACGATCGTGACGAATCTGCACTACTGGCCGTACGTTCGCGAAGCGCAACGGCGCGGCGCGAAGGTCGTGGTGGTGGATCCGATCCGCACGCGCACGGCAGAGGCCGCCGACTGGCACCTGCCGATCGCGCCCGGCCAGGACGCCACGCTGGCGCTCGCGATGATGCACGTCATGGTGCGCGACGGGCTCGTCGATCTCGACTACGTCAACGCACACGCGGTCGGCTACGACGCGCTCGTGGAGCGCGTGAAACAGTACGCGCCCGATGTCGTGGCGTCGGCCGTGGGCCTGCCTGCCGCAGACATCGAACGCTTCGCGCGTGAGTATGCGACGACGACGCCGTCGTTGCTGCGGCCGCTGATCGGGCTTGAACACCATCGAAATGGCGCAATGCAGTTCCGCACGATTGCGTGCCTGCCCGTGTTGAGCGGTGCGTGGAAACATCGCGGCGGCGGGCTCGCGCGGAGCACGCACATGCTGCACTTCGCCGTGCTCAACATGGATGCCGTGCTCATGCCGCACGTGCATCGGCCCGGCGTGCGTGTGCTGAACATGCGCGACCTCGGCAAAGACCTCTGCGATCGAACGCTCGCGCCTCCGGTGAAGTCGCTGATCGTGTACGGCGCCAACCCGCTGGTGTCGATGCCGAATCAACGCCGCACCGCCGAAGGGCTCGCGCGCGAGGACCTGTTCACGGTCGTGCACGATCTGTTTGTCACCGACACGGCGCGATACGCCGACTACGTGCTGCCGGCCACGAGCCAGATCGAACATCTCGATCTGTCACCGGCGTGGGGCCATCTCTATCTCGCGATGAATCGACCCGCCATTGCACCACGTGGCGAATCGGTCTCAAACACCGAGCTCTTTCGGCGGCTCGCTGCGGCGCTTGGACGCACAGAGCCGTGGCTCTTCGAAAGCGACGAGTCGATGCTACGCGCCGCACTGGCCAGCGGGCATCCATGGCTCGAGGGCATTACCTACGAGCAGTTGTCGACAGACGGCTTCGCGCGCCTCCGCTGCCCCGAAGACTGGCGGCCGTTTGCTGACGGTGGCTTCAACACACCCACCAGCAAGGCCGAGCTCTGGTCCTCCGCGCTTCAGGAGCAAGGGCACGACCCGCTGCCTGCGCCCGGCGATTTGCCAACCGGCGCCGGTCTGCGTTTGATCAGTGGCAAGACGCTGCACTTCATGAACTCCGGCTACAGCCACATCGAACGGCACATGCGTCGCGAAGGCGAGCTCTTTGTTGAGATCCATGCCGACGATGCGCGTGCGCGCGGCCTCGTAGAGGGCGCCGATGTTCGGGTGTGGAATACGCTCGGTGACGTGGCCGCCGTCTGCAGAATTTCTGAGCGCGTACGTCCCGGTGTTGCGTGGATGCCGTTCGGCGGTCTCACCGATGCGCGCGGCCATCGTCAGTCTGTGAACACGCTGACGGCCGAAGAGCCCACCGACTGGGGCGGCGGATCGGGATACTACGACGCTCTGGTGGAAGTCTCACCAGCGCTCGTGGCAACGTCACCTGACACCATGCCTGCACATTAGTGCTACGATGCCTGCATGGCATCGCAACTCACCATTCGCGGCGTCTCTCCCGACCTGAACCGTCGGCTCACCAAACTCGGCAAGAGCCGCGGCCAGAGCGTCAACACGACCGCCCTGGAAATCCTCGAAGCCGCCGTCGGGATCGACGCCCGCCGTGAGCGACTGAACCGCTACATGACCTGGTCACCCGCTGACGCCGTCGAATTCGACCTCGCACTCAGGAATCAGAGAGTCATCGATGACGATCAGTGGCGGTAGCACCGAGCGGATCACCCGGCTGGTCCTCGACACCTCGGCATACTCGAAATTTCGGTCGGGCGACACCCGTGTCCGCGACCTGATCGCCGAAGCCGAGTCCGTGATGGTGCCGACACCCGTGCTCGGAGAACTCCACGGCGCCTTCGAGCTGAGCTCGCGCGCGCGCGAAAATCGCGTCGCGCTCAGTGATTTTCTCGCCGAGGCGTTTGTGCACGTGGTGCCGGTGTCCGAGACGGTGGCGCGACACTACGGACGCGTCTTTGTGGGATTGCGTCGCGCCGGGACGCCGATCCCCGCCAACGACTTATGGATTGCCGCGTGCGCCATCGACCAGGGCGCGTGCCTGCTTACCTTCGACCACGACTTCGACCAC
>Ga0209596_1004108_pt1 | contig 11212 bp, 9 predicted proteins | sample M_130807_MF_Meta_FD_187314 | JGI IMG/M metagenome (GOLD analysis project Ga0209596, IMG submission 187314) | Freshwater microbial communities from Lake Montjoie, Canada to study carbon cycling - M_130807_MF_MetaG (SPAdes) (version 2) | ecosystem: Environmental > Aquatic > Freshwater > Lake...
AACATAACTGGTTTATAAATTCCCTATTGGTTTCCAGGTTGATATAAAAGGTTAGAATCCATAGTATAATGATGAATGGTATATGAGAGAAAAAAAATAAATAAAAATAAATAAAAATAAAAAAAATAAATAAAAAAAAAAAAAATAAATAAAAATAAATAAAAAAAAATAAAAAAAATAAATAAAAATAAAAAAAATAAATAAAAATAAATAAAAATAAATAAAAATAAATAAAAATAAATAAAAATAAATAAAAATAAATAAAAATAAATAAAAAAGAATATATTTAAAATGAATTTCTCTCTTCTTGTATTATTTCCTTTGTTATAAAGCAGGAAAAACATAACTGGTTTATAAATTCCCTATTGGTTTCCAGGTTGATATAAAAAGGTTAGAATCCATGGTATATGAGAGAAATAATATATATTAATAATTTGGGTACTTAAAGAAAAACGTAAAAAAAAAGTTCAAAAGAGTTTTGCAAAAATGAAAAATGGACATTTATAAATGTCCAAAATGGACTTTTGCAAAACTCTTTTGGATGAAAAAAAGGCAAAAAATGAATTTAGAGCATAATGGTCTAATTTTGAAAAAATCATAAAAAGTTTGTGATGATAACTTTTTTTAGAAAAATATAAAATAAAGAATAAAAAGGATTTAGCAACTTTTTATATTGTATATATATAGAATAAATGGATGCTCAAAGTTGCGAAAAGTTGCTCTGTAAATTTATATGCGAAGACTGTGACTATATGACGAGTAAAAAAAGCAGTTATGATAAGCATTTGCTTACACTGAAACATGTAAATACAACAAATACAATAAAATACAACGAGATAAGCAACTTAAAAAATGAAAAAAAATACAAATGTGAATGTGGTAACAAATATAAACATAATGCGTCATTATTTAATCATAAAAGGAAATGTAAAGAAACAGAACCACAAATAAAAAAGGAGGCAAATCTAAACAACGCAAATCTAAACGACGCAAGTCTAAACGGAGCAAGTATAACCGATGAGAGTATAAGCGGAGCAAATCTAAGCGGAGCAAATCTAAGCGATGCGAGCAGTAATATAATTCAATTATTAATAAAAGAAACATCTGATTTTAAAAATATAATATTTGAAATGGTAAAAAGTAATAATGAATTACAAAAACAGATGATAGATGTATGTAAAAATACGAATAGTATTATACATACAAATTCACATAATAATACAACCAATAACAAAATATTTAATCTCCAGTTGTTTTTAAACGAGGAGTGTAAGGATGCGATGAACATGTCGGAATTCATCAATTCCATTGAATTAAAGATCTCTGATTTGGAAAATATAGGCAAAGTGGGATACGTGGAAGGGATGTCTAGCATTATAATAAATAAATTAAATGATACGGATATGTATAAAAGACCGGTTCATTGTAGTGACGCGAAGAGAGAAACCGTGTATGTGAAGGAGGAAAATATATGGGAAAAAGACAATAGTGAGGCGAAACAAATGATAAAGGCTGTGCGAGGCATTGATAAGAAAAATTACAAGATGTTAACCAAATGGAAGGAGATGGATCCGAAATGTGTGGATAGTAAATCTAATCAATGTGATAAGTATATGAAAATAATGAGTAAAGTAATGGATGGTGATATAGAAAATGTAAATAAAGTAATAAAGAAAATAGCAAAAGAAGTCGTGATAGAAAAACCAAATAAACTTTAATTTCTCTCTTCTTCTACTGATTAGGTTTATAAAAATAATATGTATAAGATAAATACATATTATTCAATGGATAAGTCCTGTGGTTTATTTACACCACAGACAACTAATCGTTTAAGTTTTGTTTCAGAAATGCTTTTGCGTTTAGAAACAATATCGCCATGTTTATTGCGGATAAGTTCGTTTTTTAATAAACCACCGGAAGTTTTATATGCTTTTCCATCCCATACTTCTTGCCTTGTGCCGAGTAATAATTCATACTGATTTCCGCCGACATCATAAGTGCCTGAACTATTTTTCATAGTTTTTTTTAAGGTAGTAATAACGCTAGTATAATTATTCAGATCGTTTTGTGAAATAGGATGTGCTTGTATATCAGCGTCCACCAGAATTTCCTCGTCGTTAACATGTTGGTTGGTTTTTCTACTTAAGGCCGTATACCGTTTAATTAATTTAATATTTTCTAATTTTAAACGAGAGGTTTCTGTTTGTAAAATAAATACATTTTCAGTATTATTAATTTGGTTTGCCTTTTCTAAGTTGAGTTTTAAAACCCGATTTTCTTCTAATAATTTAATATAATTTTCAGGGCTATATTCCAGTTGAGTAATAATATTTTTAATACTCTTATCTAAATCATCTAATGAGAGATTATTAATAGTTAATAATTCTATAAACTTTTTTGAATTTAAAACGATAGTTCGTTGTCTTTCTTTAAATAAAGGATGTTCTTTCATGGCATTTTCAATTTGTATTTTATTTTCAACCTTGAATACATTAACGAGCCGAAAGTTTAAATAGGTTTTTTTATGCGTGTAAACCCGGTTCTTTAAAAAATTAGAATTCCCAAATTTAATTAAACGTTCATTTTTGTCACTGAGATTGTCTATAAATCCATAATAGAAACATTGGGTATTAGGCGGGAATTGTTCTAATAATGTTTTCTCTCTTATTTTTAATTTTTCTTCTTCTGAGAGAATGATTTGGTTTTCTAATTGAACAGTTTTTTCTTCTAATTGATTCGTTTTTTGTTCTAATTGTAATTTCAATTCATTACTTTCTTCCTGTACAATTTCTTGTAATATTTCTTCTAATTTAATATAATACTCATGGATTTGTTCGGCCTTTTTTGTCCCGGCTTTTAAACAAAATAATTTAAAGGTGCGGATTGTTAACATAATTGTTTCTTTATTGTGACCACCTTTAGTGTAGGCTGATTGCTTTTGTTGTAACAAAAGCGATTTTGTATAGTCTTTCTCAATAATAAAATTTTTTTCAAGTAATGTTTTTGCATTAACTTTTTGACTAAATCCTAACCATTTCCATACGTCATCTAAATCAATAACAAAATCATTTTTTTGATTATAGTTTAAATAACAGTAAAAACTGGATACAAACAATTGCTGTTCAGTATCAGTAAATTGTTCCTTTATTTTTGTTAATAAATTACCCTGATATGTATTGGATAATTTTGTGATAGGATTATTTTCAATAAGTTCAACAATATTCAATGACATCTTTATAATAATATAGTTGGGAACTCTTTATATTGTTTATTGCTTTTAAAATCAATAAGCAATAATTAAATAGAGTGAGTAAAATATGATATAATAATGAATTTCTCTCATGATATATCAAGCAGGAAAACATGAGTCATTTTTCATCTCCCTACCGATTTCCCGTTTGGGGGTATTATGGCAGATTCTATTGTATTGACTTTTGAGAGAAAATATAATTAAATTTAAATTAAAATTCATATAAAAAGTCAGATTCAACTGTGTATTTAAAAAATTGAAATACTTTTTCATTATAAAGAGAAGACAACTCCCAACAAATAAACGAAGTAAAGCATAAACGAAGTAAAACTTAAACGAAACCGTCAGCAATTTAATTGATTTAAAAACTTAAACGAAGTAAAGCATAAACGAAGTAAAACTTAAACGAAGATGATGAAAGAGTGCGCAGCAAAAGAATACGGCGATTGTACCGCGTGGGGTGTTGAAGAGACGGATGTCCTCTTTCGCTACCGTGATAAATACGGTGGAACTATGCCCGACGAAATGGTAAAGGTATGTATGTGTGCGGCCCACCGCAATGTGTTGGAAAAAATCCACGAAGGGCAACCGTTGGCGATGCGTGGTGAAGAAGTGGACTGGGCGATCCATGATGATTTGTTGACGCCCTTTTGTCATAAACATAGCACGTATACTTATCTGAAAATGTCGACGAATGACAAAGATGGTTCCGCTGACCCCGACTATAAATACTGTGTAGTAAATGGTCGGGATATTGAAAAGTTCCGCCAGCTTATGGCTGCGAGTGACCCGGACAACGGCTATATCTCGGAAGTAGCCATCTTCCTGATCCAGCATAGCCTGGCGGTCTGTGATTTCGACGTGGTTGAGATGAAGTTCGTGACGAACGAATATGATATAGACATCTTGAAAAAGTTACCAACCTACTACTCGCCCGCGTCAAATTGTATAATCCACCGGGAGCAGGGGCAGGTGACCTACGAGTACCGGGTAGAACCAAACCCAACGCTGGAAACGGAATACACCATTGAAACGTTCTTCCCCTGTGTGAATAAATATTTTGCGCAAAAGTGGGAAGACCATTTCAAGGGGTGTTTTGAGGAGTGTCTGGAATTTATGGACAACATCGACCATACTCTAGTAGACATCGAAAAACTGCGTGAAAATAGCCCGTATTCGCAAGAGGCGTTGCTGGGTCTGGTGCGACGCTTGACGGATGCGTTGTGTGTGAATGACCGCGAATATATAGCGGAAATGAAAGAAGCCGGTGAAATAACCGAGGAGGTGTTGTGGGTGACGTATGTGCTGGCGAACCATGAACTGTATTGGTCGGATATTCCCGGCAGAAATTTGCGGAAAAATATCCCTCTGATTAAACTGTTTATTGCGGCCGGCCTCCACGACCGCCTGCTCCTGTTAGCCGTGTCGGGTGAACGCGAACGCTGTATGGACCGCCACAGGCGTACGCACCATGATATCTTACACGAGAATGTAAACGTGGTCCGCTATCTGGTGCCGAAATATTTTCAGCCTCGCATGGTGATTGCGTTAAGACGAAGCCTGGGTGTTACGTATAAATCGGCGTATGAGTATTATATGGGCTTTTCCAACGCTATGTTTAATTGTAACCCGCAATACGATGAAGAGCCGTTCGAGAAAAATCCGGAAATCCTCTTTCATCTCTTGAAACACATGGTGGAAGAAAATACGGCGTTCTTAGAAAAAACCGGATTTATAGAAGCCAAATGTCACACCGAACGCCGGCTGGAATACGAAGCCCTCACGAAAAAAATCAAAGAAGAAAACGAAAAGTGGGGCTATGATACGTGTGCGGAGAAAGAAGAGTTAGAGTGGAAAAAGGCGCTAGAAAATGAGGGGGAGTAATATGTTTGTATAAAAAATTGAAAAACTTATAAAAATTTGAAAAATATAAAAACTTATAAAAAATTTGAAAAATATAAAAACTTATAAAAATGTGTTTGTATAAAAGGGAACAAGGTAAGGTTCTTTTTTTCTCTCTTTAAATTTGTCTGAAAGAGAGAAATTTAATATTAATTAAATATAAATTATTTTTATTTTAATTTTTATATCAAAATACAGGACATTTTTAAAAAATTGAAATGCTTTTCCGCGATTAAGCTATCCATAACCCAACCAAACCAAACAAGAGAATGTCTTACCAAGTTACTGAAGCTTACCGAGTGCCCGAGAAAAGTGATTATTATTATGACGCGTCGCCGAACCCGATTGAAGAAATATGCAAATACACGGATAACCTAGAATTTATCCCGCCTGACCTACGCTATCAGATGTTGTCTGCCATTTGCCGGCAAAAAGAATGTAGCGTGTATGGTCATTATGACGCGCCGCCCAACAAACATCTCGTTGCCCAAATTAATGGCCAGGGCGGTTATTTTCTGAAGAAGACGACTGCCGCTGCGAATATTTATCTGATTTGGTATAACCCAGACAAGGACCGCTATATGTTTTGGGGTCCAAATGAGCGAACTGTGCGTGACGCCATGAACCGTATTCGTGGGCGCATTGTAAAGTATGTCGTTCATCTCGACCGTCCGCGTGAAATCGAAGAGGACGTAGAAGAGGACTATATAGCACCTGCCGAGCCGACATTTGACGAACACTTCGGCAAAGTTTCGCAGACACAGATGAACAAGATGGGTTTTACTTCCGGGAAAGGGCTGGGACGCAATGAGACCGGTCGCACTGACCCGATTAATCCCGTGAAAGACCTTGGCGGTCGAATGGAAAACCGCAAGTTTGGGTTAGGCTATACAAAGCCAGCGCCCAAGGAACTAGAGCCCAGTGAAGAGCAAGCCGTGCCGGAAGAGCACATTGATTAAAGAAAAAATAATACAAAAAAATAATACAAAAATAATACAAAAAATTTATACAAAAAAATATACAAAAAAATATACAAAAAATATACAAAAAATAATACAAAAATAATACAAAAATAATACAAAAATAATACAAAAATGATACAAAAATAATACAAAAAATTAAACAAAAAATTAAACAAAAAATTAAACAAAAAATTAAACAAAAATTTAGATAGAAAAGAATAAGGTAAGATTCTTTTTTATTTGTATTTTCTCTCTAATTAGTCAATTTTACCCTAGAAAAAAACATCACTCATTTATCGTTTCCTTACTCATTTCCCGTTTGGATGGTTATATAGATTTTACACGACAAATGGTAATAAAAGTATTATGAATTATTTGAGTGTGCGCTCGATAGATTAAAGGGTATAGTTTTTATAATACAAGCAAATAACCCGATAAATCAGTAATAAAAAACAACCCCGTAAATAACCCAATAAAGACCCGCATAAATAAACCCATAATACTGCCATTTATCATCAATAAATTATATCATCAATAAATTATATCATTAATAAATTATATCATCAATAAATTATATCATCAATAAATTATATCATTAATAAATTATATCATCAATAAATTATATCATCAATAAATTATATCATCAATAAAGTATATCATTTAAAAAATTGAAACACTTTTTCACTACTAATCTATCTATAACCCCAAGCAACAATAAAATAAAATGAGTTCTCAAACTTATATGTCTATGGCAAAGCCAGCAAAGCCAGCAAAGCCAGCAACGCGTGAATGTTCGCCCTCCCCTGAAGAGGTGCGTGAAGGTAAGTATGATAGAAGCAAAATTACAAAAGCGCCATCAGGGCATCAAGCGCCAGCAGGGCATCAAGCGCTAGCGGGGCATCAAGTGCCAGCAGGCCATCAAGAGAATGGTAATTTCCGCGTGCCGTCTAAGGACACGTATTTCATTGACCGCTGCGACAATCCGATGGAAGAAATATGTATTAGCACAAACTATTTCAAACAGATTCCTGACGAATTTAAATACGCGATGTTCAAGTTTATTTGTGACCAGTCGCATAAAAGTCCTAGCGTGTATGGCCAATATGAGGCGCCACCAGAGCGGGAAATCGTAGAATCGATTAATGGAAGGGGTGGTTATTTTCTGAAGAAGACAGCCGAAGAAGCAAATATTTATTTGATTTGGTTTGACCGGCAAAAGAATATCTACAAATTTTGGGGGGCCTCTGAGCGTGAAGTACGAGATGCGATGAACCGAATTCGGAGCCGTATTGTCAAGTATGTCATTCATGCGCCAACGCCGAAGGTGCTTACTGTTAAAGTGGACCAGGCTAAAGTGGACCAGGCTAAAGTGAGGCACCGAGAACCGATCCAGCTAAGTAAAGAGAATCTCGCAACCACTCCGCCACCTCCCAGCCCCAAAGCCAGTGTTTATTTTAAACCGATAGTTTGTGAAACTATCACTGCACTAAAGCATTGGCCCACCAAGGAAAATATAGTGAACCCCTTAAAAGATGAAGACGTTTGTCCGCCTCGAATCATGCGTTCGATCTCTGTGGCTCCCTGTGGATTCGCATCGGACAATGACCCTCCTCAACCAATTGGATTATGCCGTTCAATCAGTATCGCATTTTAAATAAAAAATAAAAATATTAAAAAAAATAAAAATATTAAAAAAAATAAAAATATTAAAAAAAATAAGGTAAGATTCTTTTTTATTTGAATATATCACAACAAAAAAATTGAATCACTTTTACCCTAGGTCACCATCCATAACACCCAGTAACATGACCATGCTTGCGGAAAGCAATTTTATTTTTAAAGAACCCGAGCCGATTGAACTCTTAAAAAACGAAGCGATTGACCGGTTAGCATCGGTTGTTGGCGGCCTACCGAAATACAAAAACAAATTAGAAGAATTGATTGTAAATTTTACAGTTGATGATATGTTATATTTAATCAACACCATTTACCGCGACCAAGATTTTAAATGTTCATTATATTATACAGTATATAATGAATATTTTGACGAAATTGAAGATTTAATACATAAATCAATATAAAAATAAATATTAAATCGAAGTTGAAGATTTAATACATAAATCAATATAAAATTGAAATGCTTTTTCGGTATTAAGCTATCCACATCATCTAACAAGCGAAGCACAAGCGAAGCAGCACAAGCGAAGCAAATCAGCAAAAGCAGCACAGAATGTTTACCATCAAAGTTTTAACAGACAGTTTACCTGGAGGTTATGAACCAATTATAGACGCGTATAACGCCAGTCGTCCAGAAGGTCTTGAACCGATCAGAAAGGCCGGCGTTTTTGAAGGTGGATTTGAAATTCCCTTGAATGCCGAAGAAATGAAAATATTAAAAGAACATCGTAGTAGTTTAGACGCAAATGACTGCGTCAGACAACTGCGCTGGAATGGAGGTAAGTTAAAAAGCGGATACCACAAAGGATTCAAAACGCAAGAAACGGAACTGCTTTATTATGCGTTAATTCAGGTGTTGGGAGCAGACAAAGTTCAGCAGATTCCATTTGAAATGTAAATCAAAAAAATAATAAAAACAATACAAAAAATAATAAAAACAATACAAAAAATAATAAAAACAATAAAAATAATACAAAAAAAGAGGAAAAGGTTTCTTTTTTTTAATAACAAAAACCAGTGATAAAATCAAAAAATTGAAATACTTTTTCACTAGTAAGCTATCTATAACCCTATAAGCGAAGCAAATAATCAAAAAGAAAATGATTAACCAACAACTTTCGTTAGTTATTCCCCGCGTCTTTCCCCAATGGGTTGACGAAGAAAAGATTATAACCATCTTTCGTCAACAGCAAATCGGCATAATCTCTAAGGTAAGTATTGTGCGTATGCCGGACACAAGTGGAACAGGCCCAAGTGGAACGGGCACAAGTGGAACGGGCACAAGTGGAACGGGCACAAGTGGAACGGGCACAAGTAAAACACACCCGATTTATAAAGCGTATCTCTATTTCAGCGTGTGGTTTGAAAACATCATCACCGAAAATTTCCAAAAGCGCATTTACGGCAAAGACAAGCAGGCTCGCGTTGTATATGATGACCCCTGGTTTTGGACCGTTTTTGAAAATACTGAACGTGTTAAGCTCTCCAAGAATGACAAGCGCCTCATGCGTTTAAGCGCAGAAATCTATAAAAATAACTTATTTGTTCAAACACAACAAGAAGAACTCGCGCGTGAGCTGGCTCAGCAAAAGCACCAGATGGCCGAGCAAAAGCTCCAAGTAGCCGAGCAAAAGCTCCAGATGGCCAAGCAAAATAATGTGATCCAAAACCTCCAAAACTTTTGTATTAAAAACGGCTTGGAAATTCCTTTCTGGAGCGCAAACCACCCACCCTCTTTCGAAGACTCTTCGTTCGAAGCCTTAAGTGCGGAGACTGCGGTTAATAGTGCGGAGTTCGTTTTACACACCGAAGGAGATGACGACGAACGAGATCATACCGAAGGAGATCATAACGAACGATATTTAAACGAACGAGATTTCAAAGACGACGGAGTTTACAACGATGGATGGGATGACGACGATGAAAAATATTCCTCAATTCCTTATGAATGCGCCAAATCAGTTCTTGAGGAAGAATACGATGAAAATTTTAATTACGGTGAAAATTTTAATTACGGTGAAAATTTTAATTACGGATTTATTCCGGTTAAGTCGTATAGCGCCGATTGGAAATTAGAAAACCCGTACATCAACAACACGCCAGAACAATCGCGCCTTTGTTCGTATTTAGGAAGATGGTATTAATACAATAATGGAGATGTCTATGTATATGTAATAAAACAATAAAAAACAATAAAAAACAATAAAACAATAATAAACAATAAAAAACAATAAAAATCATAAAAAAAATAAAAAAGAGGAATAAGGTTCCTTTTTTTACTTTTTTTAAGTATAACTATAAAGTATAAGTATATAGTATAAATGCCTAATTCAATAATGAAAAAAACATGTGCTAGTGATTATATATCTATAAAAAAACAAAACGCAATTTTTAATGGAGTGAATAAAAATAATATGGTTATTAATTCGATTGAGAAATGTTGTTTAAAAAATAGAGAAAACCCACCAATATGTACGGTTAGAACATCAAAAAGCTATGAAATAAAAAATGATTTTTATAATGGACGAAGATATAATAAGGAAATAATATGTGAATAATATATAAATAATTAATAACCTTAAAATTGATTTCAAATTAATAAGATAAATTCATTTATACAACCAAAAATGAATTTACCAACACAGAGTGAAATGAATTTGTCACCTGAACAAGAATTAGCATTACAAAAATACAAGGAAGGCAAAAACATCTTCTTGACTGGACCAGGCGGGTCAGGTAAAACCGAACTCATCCGAAGAATGGTCGCGATTAGCCAAGAGCAAAAAAAGCGCTTACAAGTCTGTGCATTAACGGGTTGCGCAGCAATCTTATTACAATGTAAAGCAAAAACAATTCATTCTTTTGCGGGCATCGGGTTAGCAAGCGGCACCGTAGACGAAGTCATTCGCAAAGTAATCACGAATAAATATAAAACAAAAAATTGGACAGGAATAGACATCTTAATTATAGACGAAGTCAGTATGATGTCGTCGAAGCTGTTTGATATTCTAGATTATATTGGTCGCCGCACGCGAAAAAGATTGGATAAGCCGTTTGGTGGTATTCAGGTAGTGTTATCAGGGGATTTCTATCAATTGCCACCCGTCGGCACGTATGGCCAAGCCGATACTTCAGCCTTCTGTTTTGAAAGTGAAAATTGGGGAAAGACCTTTGATGAGATTATTTTATTGAAGACCATTTTCAGGCAACGCGATCCGGAATACACGACGATTCTGAATCAAGTCCGCGTAGGAAAATTATATAAATCCTCGTATGAAAAACTCCAACAACATATTAATAAACCCTTTCCTATCACAAGCGCAGCAGTACCAACAAGCGCGGCAGTACCAACAAGCGTAGCAGGCTCAAGCGCAGCAGGATCAAGCGCAGCAGTACCAACAAGCGCAGCAGGATCAAGCGC
>Ga0209596_1004110_pt1 | contig 11210 bp, 15 predicted proteins | sample M_130807_MF_Meta_FD_187314 | JGI IMG/M metagenome (GOLD analysis project Ga0209596, IMG submission 187314) | Freshwater microbial communities from Lake Montjoie, Canada to study carbon cycling - M_130807_MF_MetaG (SPAdes) (version 2) | ecosystem: Environmental > Aquatic > Freshwater > Lake...
CATTTTTCTTAAGCGCTGTATTTTACTTGGAGGATAATTTTCTTCATCAACTTCTGTTGAATTTAAATACACATAATCAGAATTAAGATTAAGCCATTGAATAAGCACAAGAAGTCGTTCGGATTCCGGCATGACTAAACCATTAATCCATTTTCTTGCAGTTTCCCTTGTGATTGGGTTTATTGAGCGCAAATTGAACTCATCAGAGAATTTTTGTGCGGTTGGGATACGACTAAACTTGTTAACTAAACCTGATCGAAGGGCAATAGAAAATCTTTCCAACATATTTGCCTTGGTATTCACAATAGTCTTGTTCTTAAGATAGCCTTTTATAAATTTTAGTCACATGACTATGCGCTATTTATAGAATACAAAGGGTTATTCTTTGTAACACACCTAGTTACAATTGCCACTTTAAAATTACTATTTTAATTAAGAGTTTGGCTTACAGCATCGAAAACATCTAACGCTATTAATGATGTACAGATATTCATAATATGTTGTATGACACTGTTTAGAGCATAAGTTTCAATGTTAAGCTATTAAAAAAAAGTTTTGATGTAGTGTATTGAACACACATTTTTTGAGACCACATCAGACCTCTACAATTTATTTACCAATAATCCTATGGGTGTTTTTATGCTGACTTGGCAAGATATTGAAAATCGCGTGCTCCATGGTAATCCTCCCATGAATAAACGCGTTGAAAAAACAGATGATCAATGGCACAACTTATTGCCTATCGAAGTCTATGAGGTTACACGCCAGGCAGGCACAGAACGTCCCTTCAGCTCACCCATGTGCACGCACTTTGAGCCAGGTTTGTATGCATGCGCCTGTTGCGACACTATGCTGTTTGATGCAACACAAAAGTTTGATTCCGGCACAGGCTGGCCTTCTTTTACACAACCCATAGAGCCAAATGCAGTGGCATATTCTAACGATGGCAGTTTAAGCCATGCTCGGATTGAAATCATCTGCAATACTTGCGAGGCGCACTTAGGTCATGTATTCCCTGACGGTCCAGCACCTAGTAAGCTTCGTTATTGTGTGAATGCGCTCTCATTAAAACGCACAACCTGACCTAACTTGTTTTTAATACCAGCCCTAAATCTGGGGAATTTTGATTGAACTCGCTAGGCTAAATTAACTCAAAAAAATATGTTAAAAAACACATTGCCCGTAAAGTATAAGAATTAAGGAGAGCAACATGAGTCGTATATTAAAAAATTATTGGAAGATCTTACCTGACTTTTATTGGAGTTCAATTTTATTGAGAGTACCTTTAGCTACGTTGTTTATCACATCGGGACTAAGTAAATTACCTTATCATGCCTCAGGCGGCGTGGCCCTTGGTTTGCCGGCTTTAGTATGGTTGTTGGTGATTATTAGTGAAATTGGCTCAGGTGTAGGATTGATAGTAGGAGGCCTGACTACACTGCCTCGTATAAGGGACAATGCCCTGTTGGCTGGATTAGGAGATATGTTGACTAGATTCAGCGGTATTGTCATGTGTTGTGTTATCACCGGGATAATTTGGACTGTGTTAAAACCAGACAACCTTTGGCGGTTTATCACCACTGACTACCTACACTTTAGTCTTTGGGTTGGTGGGTTATATTTTGCCCTGCGTGGCAACTGGGCTGTGCGTGCAAACCAACTACATTCTAATTAAATATGACTATTGAAACAGTATATTTAGCTGGGGGCTGTTATTGGGGTCTTGAAGATCTCTTAAGGAAAATACCAGGCGTTGTCGAGACAGCCGTTGGCTTCTCTGGCGGGCATGTCAAAAATGTCTGCTATCGAGAGGCGTCAACAGGAACTACAGGACATACTGAGACGGTAAAAGTTATTTTTGATACTGATATATTAAGCTTTACAGATTTGCTTGTATTTTTCTTCAAAATTCATGACCCTACGACACTCAATCAACAAGGGAACGATATTGGAACTCAATATCGATCGGCAATTTTTGTGACAACAAATGAACAAGTTTTTTTAGCTGAGGACTTGATTAAAAAGATTGATGCATCAGGAGTTTTAAGACATAAAATTATTACCGAAGTTAATACATTCAATTCATTTTTCCCGGCTGAAGAAAATCATCAGAAATACTTAGAAAAGTATCCAGATGGCTATACATGCCATTTCATCAGAGATATTAATTTTACTCGCTAATTACTAATGATTTTTCCAGTTACCATTAAATATATTTTAATTTATAGCCATGGAAGATAAGCGATGCTGCGGTTCTGGGGTATGCATTATTAACTCAGAAGGGATATGCTGGTGTGGGCAAAAATGGGATGGAGATAAATTATTGAAGCCGGAATCTAGCGAGACAAAATCAAATATTTCCATAAATCTTAAAACGCCTAAAAAAATTAAATAACTCATTTAAATGAATGGGGTTGATAAGCCTTCTTAATCTGTGCTTATTATTTAATTAACGACCGTTAAAGTTTTTTACGCCTGAAGATATCTAATCTTAATATAAATAATATAGAAACTATGGCAACGTAAATAAGAGGTTCAGTTATATCCTTTTTGACAAGCCATATAAAATGAAGCACTCCTAATATCGCAATAACATAAATGAGGCGATGTAATAGTTTCCATTTCATTTTAAGTTTTCGAATCATCTTATCTGAGGAAGTTATAGCTAAGGGCAATAATAAAACCCAAGCTAAGAAGCCTACGAGTACATAACGATGTTTGATAATGTCATTTTTGATATCAATCCATGCAAAGTGATAATCAAGCCCTATATAGCAAAGCAGATGAATTGAGGCATAGAAAAAGACAAAGAGCCCTAACATTCGTCTATATAAAATCCACTGGCTGACATTTGTGATTTTTCTTAAGGGCGTCATACTTAACGTTAAGCATAAGAAAATAAGCGTCCATTTACCAAAATGACGCTCAATAAATTCAACAGGGTTAGCACCCAGCCTATCTTGAAAGATGTTAATGCTAATCGATAGAAGCGGCCATAAGCTTAAGATAAAAATTAAGCGTTTTATATATATTTGGTTAAATTTCAAAGCGATCTAGAAGTTTCTATTTAAATCCATGCCTTGATATAGGTGAGCAACTTGTTCATGATAACCATTAAACATTTCTGTCTTTAGTCTGGGCGCTAATAAACTCTCTCCAATTCTTCTTTCTGTGGCTTGTGTCCAGCGAGGATGATCAACTTCAGGATTAACATTCGCATAGAATCCATATTCCTTTGGATTTGCTTTCATCCAAGTAGTGATAGGCATTTTTTCAACAAGTCTAATTTTAGTAATAGCTTTAATACTCTTAAATCCGTACTTCCATGGAACAACCAATCGAATGGGCGCGCCATTTTGTTTTGGTAAAACTTTGCCATATAATCCAACCGCTAAGATAGTTAATGGATGCATAGCCTCATCTAACCTCAGTCCTTCTTTATATGGCCAATCTAGCATGTCATCTTTTTGGCCAATCATTTCACTTGGACGCTTTAGAGATACAAATTCAACATATTTAGCATTCCCAGTCGGAGATACTTTTTTAAGTAAAGAATTTAATGGAATACCCACCCAAGGAATAACCATAGACCAGCCTTCAACGCAGCGAAGTCTGTAGATACGTTCTTCTATCGGTATAAGCTTTAAAAGCTCATCTATATCTAGTGTGAGGGGTTTAGCAACAGAGCCTTCAATAGAAATTGACCATGGATCTACTTTTAGTAAATCTGCATGCTCATGAGGATCTGATTTTGAAGTACCAAATTCATAATAATTGTTGTAACTTGTAATATCCTTAAGCGATGAAAGTTTTTCAATTTTATGCTCTTTTGATTGAATAAAATAAGGTAGCGCGCTGAGTGCAGCAAAACTTTTATTTGTGAATGTCGATAGCGCCGTTGAGCTTAAAATTAAACCTAAATTTTTTAAAAAATTTCTACGATCATTATAAATATGCTCAGGCGTAATTTCTAATGATGATATTTTTTTAATTTTAACCATAGTCAACTTTACTTATTAAGAAGATGAAGCATTAAGCCAAAGTATAGAAAAGCAAAAATAGCCACAATCCAAAACACTTTCAACATATTGGAATTAATGTCGGAGAGTTTTTGATGTATTTTTTCTAGTAATTCTTCATGTTTTAATTTTTTAGACATATATTTCTTTTAAATGTTTAAACATCTTCAATATTTTTGATTAATTTTTTAGCTTGTAATTTAATATCTTTAATTAGAGCGGGATCCATATCTCTGATCTGCTTATTTACGATAGCTAACCTTGGATTTTTGCTTAATTGTTTAGAGTTCGTAATAAAAAAATTCCAGTATAGGCTGTTAAAAGGGCATGCTTTGTCACCAACCCGCTCATTTTTTGAATAATAACATTCCTCACAATAGTTACTCATTTTGTTTATATAGTTCGCAGTTGATACATAAGGTTTACTCGCTAACCTTCCTCCGTCGGCAAATTGACTCATACAAAGTGTGTTTGGCATCTCAACCCATTCAAATGCATCAATATAGATACCTAAATACCACTCATGAAGACTTTTGGGATTGATACCAGCCAGTAGAGAAAAATTACCAACAATCATAAGTCTTTGGATATGATGAGCATAAGCTTCATCTAATGATTGGTTGATTGTATATTTAAGGCAATTCATTTTGGTTTTGCCATTCCAAAACCAATTGGGTAAAGGTAATTGATGGTCAAAATAATTCTCATCGCTAAGTCCTGGCATATGGGCCCAATAATATCCTCTGATGTATTCTCTCCAGCCGATAATTTGTCTTATAAAGCCTTCAGCAGTACTAATGGATAATTTATCAGAAAGGTATGATTTTTCGACAGCAGATACAACCTCTTTTGGAGATAGCATTTTAGTATTCAATGAAAAAGATATTAAGGAGTGAAACATTCTTGTCTCTTCTTTGTGCATGGCATCCTGATAATCACCGAAGTAAATTAAAATGTTCTTAATAAAAAAATCTAGATGTTTTAAAGCTTCATTTCTATTTAAGGGCCAACGAAATTTAGATGCATTATGATTTCCAAAGCTTTTTATTTCAGCCTCTGTAATTTCATCCCATAATTTAGCGTGATCATGGGTAAGCCTATGATCTTCAAGCACTTCTGGCGCTCCCTTCCAGGCTTTTCTATTTTCGTGATCAAAATTCCATTTTGAACCTACAGGTTTACCATCTTCAGACATGAGAACATGATGCTTTTTTCTCATATAGCGATAAAAAGACTCCATTAACCACTGCTTCTTATCGGTAAACATTTCTTTTACTTCGAGGCGATGAGTAAAAAAATGTTCTGATGAAAAACACTCGGATGGCATAGAGATTTCACTACAAAATTCTATTAAATCTTGATCAAGTCTGTATTCATCAGGTTCTTGATACTCAAACTTCTGAATGTTGTATTGACTAAATAAAGCTTTTAAATTTGCTTTAAAAGATTGTTGATTGGACTTCTCACTTATCTTGAGATAAATGACTTGATGATTATGTTTAGCAAGTGTGTTTTTAAAGTCCCTCATCGCTGCAAAAATAGCTAATATTTTTTGTGCATGATGAAGAACATAATTCGTTTCTTGTTTCACCTCCATTAAAACATAGAGGATTTCATCATCTATATTTTTAAACCAGGAATGTTTAGGATTGAGTTGATCACCCAGAATCAGTCTAAGAATTTTCATTATCGTGGTCTACGTGGTCTAAAAGAAGAATTGTTTTGTTAAGATTAAATAGTGCTGAGATTTAAGCTGAGCTAATCCCCAGGATCTAGATATTTTACTTGAAAATAGGGGGGGGGTGGGATAGGGCCGTGTAATGAAACATTTAAATACGAGTTAAAATAATACCTATGAAAATCCCAACTCAAATCACTCTCAAAGAAGCCTTTCTTTATTGGTTAAAACTGGGCTTTATCAGTTTTGGAGGTCCAGCAGGTCAAATTTCAATTATGTATCAAGACCTCGTTGAAAATAAACGATGGATATCTAAGAAACGCTTCCTACATGCGCTTAATTTTTGCATGTTATTGCCTGGCCCAGAAGCGCAACAACTTGCCACATATATTGGTTGGTTGATGCACAGAACGCTAGGCGGATTTATAGCAGGATTACTTTTTGTGCTTCCATCTTTCTTTATACTAGTTTTATTAGGATTCATCTATATGTCTTATGGTGAATTACCTATTATGAAAGCAGTATTCAGTGGTATTAAACCTGCTGTGGTCGCGATCGTATTATTTGCGGCTTACCGTATTGGACAAAGAACGCTACATAACTTCATTTTAAGTTTGACTGCATTAGCTTCTTTTATTGCCATATTCTTTTTTAAACTTCCATTTCCTTTTATTGTATTGTCGGCTGCTGTTATAGGTTGGATAGGTAGTCATCGTTATGCCAAGTATTTTGAATCACATGCACATACAAATTTCAAAGAAAATACAAAACATCATTCATCTATCATTGATGACAACACTGCTATTCCGATTCACGCAAAATACAATACTCATAAGTTAATTAAAGCCTTAGTGATTGGGTTGTTGATTGGAATCATAACTTTTTCAGCTTTAGTTTATGTTTACGGATTTGATCATTTACTTACCCAAACCGCAGTTTTTTTTACTAAAGCTGCTTTATTAACTTTTGGTGGAGCTTATGCGGTTTTACCTTATGTTTATCAAGGGGTGATTGAGTATTACCATTGGATATCACCACAGCAGATGATTGATGCTTTAGCTCTTGGCGAAACAACACCTGGACCATTAATCATGGTCATTACTTTTATTGGATTTGTGAGTGGCTGGGTGAATAATTTCATGCCAAATATGAGTCCCATTTATTCAGCATTACTTACAACTTTTGTTGCTACATTTTTTACATTCTTACCTAGCTTCATTATGATTTTTTTAGGTGCGCCTTTAATTGAATCCACAAGAAAGAATATTAAGTTTGCAGCACCTCTTACTGCAATTACTTCTGCAGTGGTAGGGGTAATTTTAAACTTAGCTTTATTCTTTGCTTATCATGTATTTTGGAATGTTGAATCTATCACGCTTAATTATTCATCAATACTGATCGCTTTGACTGCTCTGATAGCTTTAATAAGATTTAAAGTGAATACATTTTATGTAATCTTCGCTAGCTGTATTGGAGGTATAATTTTATCCATTGTATAAAATAAACTTAAAAGTTTTTTTATTGTCTTAAAAAAAAGTGAGGTCTGTGATATGAAAGCATTGGTCAAAAAATACGCTAAAGAGGGATTATGGCTTGAAGATATGCCAGAACCTGAAATGGGTAATAACGACGTACTAATTAAAATTAAAAAGACTGCTATTTGTGGCACAGACATTCATATCTACAATTGGGATGAATGGGCTCAAAAAACTATTCCCGTTCCTATGATTACTGGGCATGAATATGCAGGAGAAATTGTAGATCTCGGCTCTAATGTAACGGATTTAAATGTAGGCGATATCGTCTCAGGAGAAGGTCATTTAACATGTGGTCGTTGTAGAAACTGCTTGGGTGGTAGAACGCACTTATGCCCTAATACAATAGGCGTAGGTGTAAATCGAACAGGATGTTTTGCGGAGCTCTTGGCAGTGCCTGCTAAGAATATATTTAAACCAAGTCGAGAAATTTCAACTGACTTACTTGCCATTTTTGACCCTTATGGAAATGCAGTTCATACAGCACTCTCCTTTAACATGGTGGGGGAAGATGTGCTTATTACAGGCGCAGGCCCAATTGGTATGATGGCCGCTTTGGTCTCAGACCATGCTGGTGCGAGAAATATTGTAATCACAGATGTAAATCAATATCGTTTAGACTTTATCAAAAAGATTCTTCCGCGTGTTATTACAATTAATGTTGAAAAAGAAACGATTAGCCGTGACATGATGAAATCTGTTGGTATTTTTGAAGGATTTGATGTGGGTCTTGAAATGTCAGGCTCCCCGAAAGCCTTTAGTAGCATGTTAAGTCTGATGATTAATGGTGGCCATATTGCTATGTTAGCTATCATGCCTGCAGGCTCTGGAATAGATTGGGATATGGTGGTATTCAAAGGCCTAACTATTAAAGGAGTCTATGGACGTGAAATTTTTGAGACTTGGTATAAAGGTACGATGATGGTTCAAAGTGGGTTGCCTCTAGAAAAGATAATTACACATCGGTTCCCTTACACTGAATTTAAAGAAGGTTTTGATATTATGCGATCAGGCAAATCTGGCAAAATTATCTTAAATTGGGAAATTTAATATTAAGGATTTTTAATGAGCTTTAAAAAAGCTAAAGAAAGTTTTTCATTTGATTTAGAAGAAATTAAAAAAGCAGGACTGTGGAAAACGGAACGCATTATTAATTCTGATCAGAAAAGTAAGATTCAACTTTCTGACAATCAAGAAGTTATTAATATGTGTGCGAATAATTACCTTGGTTTGGCCAATAACCCCGAAGTCATTCAAGCTGCAAAAGATGGCCTTGATCGTTGGGGTTTCGGTCTTGCCTCTGTTCGATTTATATGCGGAACACAAACACTGCATAAAACTTTAGAAGAAAAAGTGAGTGAGTTTTTAGGCACAGAAGATACGATTCTATATGCTGCTTGCTTTGATGCGAATGGTGGTTTATTTGAAACCATACTCACAGCTGATGATGCTGTTATCTCCGACGAACTCAATCATGCCTCGATTATTGATGGCATTCGCTTAAGTAAAGCGCAACGTTATCGATATAAAAATAATGATATGAATGATTTACGTACAAAATTAGAGGAAGCCAAGAAAAATAAAGCGAGACGTATTCTAATTACCACTGATGGCGTATTTTCTATGGATGGCACGATCGCACAATTAGATAAGATTTGTGATCTTGCAGATGAATTTGATGCCATGGTGCATCATGATGATTGCCACGCAACAGGATTCATGGGAAAAACAGGTCGTGGTATTCATGAACATTGTAATGTAATAGATCGCGTTGATATCATCACAAGCACATTCGGTAAGGCTTTAGGCGGCGCTTCTGGTGGTTTTACTTCCGGCCGCAAAGAAATTATTGATATGTTAAGACAAAGATCCCGACCTTATCTATTTTCAAATACACTTGCCCCTAATATTTGCACTGCTTCATTAAAAGTTTTTGAGATGCTAAAAAAATCAACTGCACTTCGCGATAAATTAGAGACAAATGTCCATTATTTTAGAGCTGGAATGCAAAAAGCTGGTTTTGATGTGAGAGACGGTGATCATCCTATTGTTCCTATTATGTTAGGGGATGCTAATCTCGCCCAATCTATGAGTAAAAAATTACTAGAAAAAGGTATTTTAGCGATTGGATTTTTTTATCCAGTTGTGCCACAAGGAAAAGCTAGAATTAGAACCCAAATTTCAGCTGCTCATACATTCGAAGATCTAGATAAAGCAATAGACGCTTTTGCAACAACTAAAAATCAATTAGCCTAACTGTCAAAACTTTTGATGCATGGTGTGTTTCAAAATATCCGAAATCCGGATATTTATCTAAGGCATCAGCGGACTAATGAATCTTTGCTGAGCAAATAGGGCAGGTACATTTCCAAGAATGCACAAGCCACTCAAATGCTTCATTTCTATTTTTATATTTCATAGTTTCCCTAAAAATAATTAAACGCAATCGCCCATTGCTGATGAATATCTGTGCCAACAAGCTTTATCTCCTTGCTCACATACAAAAATATCTCCGTCCGTCGTTCTCAATACTTTTACATCTTGTAAATTCGTCTTTTTTTCTAAAATTTTAGATGGTTTAATTTCTTTATTTGATTTCATTTTCATTACCTCACAAATAGTTTGTATGAATAAATTCTATGCTTCTTATTTTGATAAATCTAATGAATTGTTTTTAAGTGTATGATAAGTATTACTTATCAAAAGTAAAATCTATCAGAGCCTTAGGCAAAGGCTTATAAGAGTTGTTTTGATTGGTGGATGATAGGAGTATGCTTCAAAATATCTTGAATCCTGAAATTTTTGGCCATAGTGAACTTTCAATTGTAAAACTGTATCCAAAGAGAAATTATTTAATGAGTATGAAAGGCAAGAAATGGCAAAGAAAAAATGTAAATATAATTGGCACATGGCTTTTAGATGCGGTCTTGGCACGGCATTTTATGTATTAGGCATTGCTGCTTTTATTAAATATTTATTCCATTAAGCTTGATGTCAAATAAAGAGATTTTATTATCCGAGGGAGATATTTCTAGGCTAATTGAAATGGCTTGGGAAGATAAAACGCCTTTCGAAGCTATTTTAAAGACATATCAACTTGATGAGCCCTCTCTAATGAGGCTAATGCAAAAACACCTTAAAGCTTCATCTTATCGATTATGGAGAAAGCGTACTAAAGAAAGATCAAGTAAGCATTTAAAACTAAGATCTCCAGATATTAAGCGACACCACTGCGTAACTCAGAATAAAATTAGTCGTTAATTTATTATGAGAATGGTGAAAAAAGAAAACCTACCGACAAAAATTTGCCTTGTTTGTCAAAAGTCTTTTTCTTGGAGAAGAAAATGGCAACTTGTCTGGAATGAAGTCAAATACTGTTCCGAAAGATGTAAGCGTCATAAAAATCTAGCATGATCGGAAAGATTAGAAAAAAACTTTTACCACCCATATTATTCGAGATTGTTTCAGATCCAATAATATGCCCCATATGCAGCAGGAGTATTCCAGAATCACAAAAAGATGCTCACCATTTAATACCAAAATCTAAGGGTGGAAAATCTGCTGAATATCTTCACCGAATCTGTCATAAACAAATTCATGCATTATTTAGTGAAAGTGAGTTAGCTAAAAAATTGAATACTGCAGAATCATTGAGAAATCATTCAGACATGCAGGCGTTTATCAATTGGGTAAAAAATAAGCCAGATGATTTTTACGAGAGAACTGCGAAAAGCTTACGTAACAAGAAATAGTAAATTATTTCTTTATTTTATATTGTGTATTAATTTCATCCATATTGTTCATTGCGTTTTTTGTAACAAATAAAAAAGCAATATCATAAGAATAATTACCATAATCATAGAAGTGAAATATCCATAACCATTTTTAAGCATCCAACTAAATAAGGGTAATACCGGCATGACTGGCAATACGTAAAGAAAATTTTCATTCGCTAATTTAGCAATTTTTTCTATATAC
>Ga0209596_1004114_pt1 | contig 11207 bp, 7 predicted proteins | sample M_130807_MF_Meta_FD_187314 | JGI IMG/M metagenome (GOLD analysis project Ga0209596, IMG submission 187314) | Freshwater microbial communities from Lake Montjoie, Canada to study carbon cycling - M_130807_MF_MetaG (SPAdes) (version 2) | ecosystem: Environmental > Aquatic > Freshwater > Lake...
CTTGGCTTTAGTATCGCTCATTACAACAACTGCTGCCGCACCATCATTTAATGGACAAGCGTTGCCTGCTGTAATTTCGCCGTCTGGGCGAAACACTGGCTTCAAACCGGCGAGACCTTCCGCAGTTGTACCAGCACGTGGACCATCATCCTTTGAGATAACAGTGCCGTTCGGCAATGTGAGCGGCGAAATTTCGCGATCAAAGAAACCGTTTTCTTGGTTAGCAACAGCGCGTTGCTGACTACGTGCGCCGAATGCATCCATTTCAAGGCGTGTCACTCCTTCAAGTTCGCGAACATTCTCAGCGGTTTGCCCCATCGCGATATACATATCTGCAAGACCCGATGCAGCCGACCATACGCCTTGGCCTCCTGCTGCGCGAGACTTTGTTCGCTCGCCAGATGGCTTGAAAATTGCGTTAGGTGCAATGTCGCTTGCACCCGATGCATATCGACTTACGGTTTCGACACCCGCAGCGATAAAGCAATCGCCTTCACCAGCTTTAATTGCATGGGCGGCCATACGAATTGTTTGCAAACTCGACGAGCAGTAGCGATTGACAGTTACCCCAGGAACATTGTCAAGACCGGCCAGCACAGCAACTACGCGAGCAATATTAAAACCTGCCTCGCCCGCTGGTTGGCCACAACCCATCATCAAGTCTTCAACATCGTCAGCTTTGAGTTGTGGGACTTTTGCCATGAGTGCGCGAACAATTTGTGCTGACATATCGTCAGGTCGAAGTTCGGTCAATGTGCCTTTGTTGGCACGTCCGATTGGGCTTCGTGCTGTTGCAACAATTACTGCTTCGGTCATGGCTTATGCTCCTTGTGAAATTATGCGATGCAAAACCCTAGCGGTTTTCAAGGTTGTAAACGAAGCCGAATACGAATAACTCGGGTTGGGCAAGAGACTTGTGCGAGTTCTAGAGTCTTGGGATGCAATTATTTGATGTAAAGCTAGACCAGATAGACCTTTCGTCTAGCGAGTTCTGGAGCGCCCCGCGTGATTACCGTGAATCGGCGTTTGCAAAATTGCGCAATGAAGAACCGATTCGGTTTTTTGAAGAGATGGAGTTCAGTTTTGTGCCAAAAGGCCCTGGCTATTTTGCGCTTACTCGTCACGACGACATCTGGCATGTCAGTCGAAATCCACAATTATTTTGCAGCGGTAAAGGTTCAAATATCGCCGACCTTTCGCCAGAGTTAAACGAGTTTTTCGGGTCAATGATCGGCATGGATGACCCGAAGCATTTTCGCCTGCGATCTATTGTCTCTAAGGGTTTTACTCCGCGTGAGATTGCTCGCATCGAAGAGTATGTGAAAGTCAAGGCGCGAACAATTATTGATCGCGTGCTTGAAGAGTTTGACGGACAAGAATTTGATTTCGTTGATGCAATCGCCGGTAAATTTCCGCTGCAAATAATTTGCGAAATGATGGGGATCCCAGAATCTGATGAACGGCAGATATTTAATTGGACGAACACGATTCTTGGTGCTGGCGACCCAGACTTCACAGGCACTCTTGAAGGATTGATCGAAGCCGGTATCGGCATGTTCACCTATGCTCAGGCACTTGGCGAAGCTCGACTTGCCAACCCAACAGATGATTTAACGAGTGTGATGATGCATGCAGTTGTTGATGGCGAGCGGCTTTCATCGCAAGAGTTTGGGAGTTTTTTTATTTTGTTGGTAGTCGCCGGCAACGAAACAACTAGAAATGCAATCACTCATGGGATGGTCGCTCTCACCGAAAACCCTGATCAGCGAGCAAAATGGTTTGGCGATTTTGAGACGCACACAAAAACAGCCGTTGAAGAAATTGTTCGTTGGGCTACACCAGTTATTCACTTTCGTCGAACAGCAACTCAAGACACTGAAATTAATGGGTTTCCAATTAAGCAAAATCAAAAAGTTGTACTGTTCTATAACTCAGGCAATCGCGACGAGCGAATATTTGCTGATCCTTTTAAGTTTGATGTAACTCGCCAACCACAACCAACACAAATTGGATTCGGAGCCGGCGGGCCTCATTTTTGTTTAGGTGCGAACTTGGCGCGTCGTGAAATCGCTGTAATGTTTGATGAGATTCGTCGACGCGCACCAAACTTGCAGATAACCGGAAAGCCTGCCTATTTACAGAGCAATTTTATTAACGGCATCAAGCGCATCAATTGCAGAGCTAGTTAACTAGCTAGTTCTGCTCATGCAAAGCAACTTGAGTATGAGAAAGCGATAACGGGCCGTGATTTAATTGTGGCAACACATATCGCGAGAACAGATCACACTCTTTGAGATGCGGATAGCCCGACAAAATAAAACTTGAAACTCCGGCATCAGCGAGTTCACTTAGTTTTGCTGCGACCTGATCTGGATCACCGACAATTGCGATTCCAGCACCACTTCGCGCGCGACCGACACCGGTCCAAAGATTCTGCTCGATGTAGCCCTCGTCATCAGATCCTGACCGTAATTCGGTTTGGCGATTTACGCCTGTAGAAGTTGCGTCAAGTGAGCGGGCGCGTATTGCATCACCGATTACTGGGTCAAGACGCGACAGCAATCGCCTAGCAGCCTCACGCGCCTCGCGCTCAGTCTCGCGAACAATCACATGGCTACGCCAGCCAAACTTCAATGATCGACCGAATTGCTGTGCTCGCAATTTAAGATCAACAATCACGCTCGAAACTTTGGCGGTCGTATCGGGCCACATCAGATAAACATCGGCACTGGCCGCAGCACAGTCACGAGCCGCCTCTGAGAGTCCACCGAAATAGATTGGTGGGCAACCCAGGTTCTGTTTGACGATTCGTGGTGGCTCGACATTTAGTTGTAAAAACTCTCCATCAAGACTTATCGCACGACCCTCTAATAATTCACCAAGTGCATACAAATACTCGGTAGTGCGGCGATATCTGGCCTCACTAGTTAAATGCTCGCCAGGCATCTCGGATGAAATTGCATTAATTACCAGTCGCGATTTTGAAATCTGCTGAAGAGTTGCCACTTGGCGAGCGAGTTGCGGTACAACAAGTTCGCCAAGCCTTAACGCAAGTAGCAATCGAATCTGTTTTGTTTGCGTGGCGATCCCTGCAGCAAAGGTTGTGGCGTCAATGCCAAGGCTGTAGCCCGAGGGTAAAAGAACATTGTCGAAGCCGTTAATTTCGGCACGACGCACAATCTCACTGCAATGCGACCAAGAAGATTGAAGGTCTTCATCGGGTACGCCCAAAAACTCATAATCGTCATCACACAAGGCCGCAAACCATGCAACCTCAACAAGTGGGCGGTTATTGCTCACGCGCTAAATATAGTCAGGGGATTATTAACTCGCCCAGCCAGACAATATGTTTATGAACAACCGCTTGAAGAACCGCAGTCACCGCACACATAACATGCTCCTGCACGTTGCATATTTGCCGAACCACACGTCGAGCAGATCATGCCGGTTGCTGCTGGTTTTTTTGCAGCATGTGATGGTGGTGCAGAAAATGCACCAGAATCAATTTGCGCAACTAAGTCATTTGCAGACGGAATTGTTTTTGGATCGGAAAAAACATCAGTGCCCTGAGTGTTGACAGTGATTGATTCTTCGACTCCTGGCAATGTTGGTTGCATTCGCTCTTCGCGAGTGAAAACTCCTAATTCGGCGCGCTCATCGGCGGTTAGATATTCAACTGCAAGACGACGGAAGAGATAATCAACAATTGACGAGGCCATTCGAATGTCTGGATCGTCGGTCATACCTGCTGGTTCGAATCGAGTATTCACGAATGCTTCAATGAGTGCTCGCATTGGCACACCATATTGCAAACCATATGAAATGCTCTTCGCAAACGCATCCATCAGACCAGCCAAAGTCGAACCTTGCTTAGAAACCGTCAAGAACACTTCACCTGGTCGGCCATCTGCGTATTCGCCAATTGTGGCGAAACCTTTGCAGTCGGCTACACGAAACTCAAATGTTCGGCCGCGACGCGATCGAGGCAGTTTCTGACGAACAGGCTGATGCACCACACGCTCAACTATTCGTTCAACAATTTGCGTTGCCGAGTTCACTGCATCGCCACCACCTGTTGTACCTTTTTCGCTATCTTTTTTCGCAGTTGAGAGCGGTTGACCAACCTTGCAATTGTCACGATAAACAGCAACAGCCTTGATGCCTAACTCCCATGACAACATATGCAGTGATTCAATGTCTTCAATTGAAGCATCTTCTGGCATATTCACTGTCTTCGAAATTGCACCTGACAAAAACGGCTGAGTCGCGCCCATCATTCGAACATGACCTTCATAGTGAATTGTGTTATCGCCCATCGAACAAGCAAACACAGGCAAGTGCTCGGCTTTCAAGTCTGGGGATCCAACAATTGTCTTTTGTTCATCGATGTAGGCGACGATTCTCTCGACAACTGGACCCTCGTAACCAAGTTGCTTAAGTGCTCGTGGCACTGTCTGGTTGACGATCGTCATATTGCCACCACCAACTAGTTTTTTGAATTTAACTAATCCGAGATCTGGCTCTATACCTGTTGTGTCACAGTCCATCATTAAGCCAATCGTGCCGGTTGGCGCCAGAACACTGGCTTGACTATTGCGTACACCAAATTCTTCACCATCGCGAACTGCAGCATCCCACGATGCCGTTGCTGCATCAACGAGGTCTTGCTGCACTACATCAATGTTGTCGATCTCTTTATTGGCGTCACGATGCATTCGCAAAACATTGTTCATGTAGCGCTCGTTGGCTGAGTATCCAGCGAAAGGGCCCATACGGCTTGCTGTGCGAGCACTAGTTGCATATGCGTGTCCGGTCATCAATGAAGTTAGAGCTGCTGCCCAAGCGCGGCCACCTGTTGAGTCATATGGCATTCCGAGTGCCATCAATAACGCACCGAGGTTTGCATAACCTAAACCAAGTTGACGGAATAAGCGACTGTTCTCTGCAATTTTCTCTGTTGGATAATCTGCATTGCCGACAAGAATCTCTTGTGCGGTGAACATAACTTCAATCGTGTGACTGTAAGCCTCGACATCAAAATGGTCGTTGTCGTCGAGATATTTCAACAAGTTGATTGATGCCAAATTGCACGCCGAGTTGTCAATGTGCATATATTCGCTACAAGGGTTTGAACCATTTATGCGACCAGCAGCATGTGCTGTGTGCCATTTGTTAATTGTTGTGTCAAATTGCAAACCAGGGTCTGCACACTCCCATGACGCAGTCGCCATTTGCCGCCACAAGTCGCGTGCGCGAATCGAGCGCACGACACGCCGATCTTTAACTGCGAGCAAGTTCCAGTCGGCATCATCTTTGACTGCCTGCATGAACTCATCTGTTACACGAACTGAATTGTTGGCGTTTTGATATTGAACCGAAAAAGAATCTTTACCGTCAAGATCCATATCGAAGCCTGCATCACGAAGTGCGCGAGCCTTCTTTTCTTCATGTGACTTACACCAAATAAACTCTTCAATGTCTGGATGATCAACATTGAGAATGACCATCTTTGCGGCGCGACGAGTTTTGCCGCCCGACTTGATTGTTCCGGCTGAAGAGTCGGCGCCTCGCATAAAACTGACTGGCCCTGATGCTGTGCCTCCGCCTTTTAGATGTTCTGCGCTACTACGAATGTTCGACAAATTGATGCCCGAACCCGAACCACCCTTAAAAATCGTTCCTTCTTCTTTGTACCAATTCAAGATTGCGTCCATCGTGTCGTCAACAGCCAAAATAAAACACGCACTCGCTTGTTGTGGAACACCTTCGACACCAATGTTGAACCACACTGGTGAATTAAACGCGGCACGTTGCGTCACCAAAATAAATTTCAGTTCATCGCGGAAAGAATCTGACTCAAGTTGATCAGCAAAGTAACCACATTCGGTGCCCCATTTTGTGATGGTGTCAGCAACACGATCAATAACTTGGCGCATCGAGTTTTCACGTTCTGCGGTACCAGGTGTGCCTCTGAAGTATTTTTGCGAAACAATGTTGGTTGAATTTAACGACCATGAAGTCGGAAACTCGACACCAAGCTGCTCAAATGCAACTGTGCCGTCCTTCCAGTTTTTGATTTGAGCGTCTCTAAGCTCCCAAGAAACTTGATCGTAAGGATGTGTGCCTGGAGTTGTGAAGTGACGGCGGATACCGATCGACAAACGTTCTGGAGCAAGTGACATTTCGTACTAAACCTTTCAATATGTAATTCGTTTAAATCGGTTGCTGACTTTTACTTTTGATAAAACAATTTTCAAATCACTTGCAAATCTTGATGGGGCTAGCCCTACAAAACTAGGGCCCCTGAGCGAGACCACTAGATATAGTGCCAAACCATCCCCCATTGCAGATTCACCCACAACTTGTAGAGAAGATTACAGCATTGTTATTTGCCTTTGTCAATCATTTAGAAGCCTTATTTAGAGCCTTTTAAACGATCGATCTAAATTCACTTCGAATCATAGGGAGACACGCCTGTGGATTGGAAGTGGATATCCGTGTTAATTAAAGACATCTTCTGGGGAATACCTGTGCGTAACCTACTGCTTATGAAATTTATGTAACTTTCAGCCTTTATCTCTATATAACAGCCACAGAAACGGGGATTCCGTTGAGAACGCTCGTTCCAGACAATGGATCGAGTCGTTGCTCGTCTGTCAAAATATTTGAGTTCACACCAGCGCGACTTGACGCAATTTTTGTTTTCGTGCCGGGCATTGAGTGTCCCCAACCATGCGGCAAACTCACGACTCCCTCGCGAATTAGCTCGGTGATTTCAACCGGAGCATCAACACTTCCGACACGACTAGTAACTCGAACAGCGGAGCCTTGCGTTATTCCGAGTCGTGTTGCATCATTCGGATGGATTTGCAACGTGCAGCGATCTTTTCCTTTGACGAGTACTTCAATGTTGTGCAACCACGAATTGTGTGATCGCAAATCTCGACGACCGACAAGAGTCAACTGTTTTGCATCAATTTTTTCTTGACCAAAAACTTCAAGTCGCTTCAAATCATCAATTAGTTGCGGTGCTGCAAGTTCAATTTTTCCGGATTGTGTGCGCAAAATATTCGGCAAGCGAGGTTCAAGTGCACCGAAGTCAATGCCGTGTGGCGAGGCAATCAACATGTCGAGCGTTAGACCATCTCTTACTGAACCAAACCCATCACCAAACGGACCGGTGCGCAATAAGAAGTCAAGTATTCGGTCTGGCCCACGACGACCAGCAACAGAAAGTTCGCTGATTATTTCTTCGCAATCACGACCAAAAATATTTGATGAAGAATCCTTAGTTGAACCTTCGACTAATTTCAAAATAGTGCGATCGTCAATCGTTGAAGGTGATGTTTCAACACCAAGACCGGAAACTATTGCCGACATCTTTGCCAGAACCTCCCATTCATCGGGTTCGTCTGCTGATCTCGTCAAAACTGGTTTGCTGTAGTTAGCCACATTGCGCACCGCAAATGTCAAAAGCGCAAGGTCGTAGTGACTGCGTTGCAATGCTGACGGCGCTGGCAAAATCACATCTGCAAATCTTGAAGTTTCGTTCAGATAAACATCGACACTGACCATGAACTCAAGTTCGGCAAAAGATTTCGCAAGCCGCTCGCCGTTTGGTGTAGACAAAATTGGGTTGCCGCCAATGATCACCATCGCTCGTATTTGGCCATCTCCTGGGGTTGAGATCTCTTCTGCCATTGCCGAGGCCGGATATTCGCCGAGTACTTCTGGATGTTTACCGACGCGTGAATGGCCGCGCCCGGTGCGAAAACCCTTGCCTGAACCGCCTGCGCCACGGGTGTTTGCGCTTCCTGCGACTGGCAACGGAAACATTGCACCCCCGACGCGATCAAGGTTGCCCGTAAAAATATTCACTACATCTACAAGCCATGAGGCTGTTGTGCCGAACGCGGTTGTCGTTGTACCGATTCGACCGTAAACAGCCGATGAACTTGCATCGCGCAACTCACGAGCAAGTCGACGGATAGTTTGCGCATCAACACCAGTCGTCGCAGCAACAAATTCTGGTGTAAACGGTTGCAAAGCCTGCACGACTTCGTCAACACCATTAAGAAAAGACCCGAGTCGTTGATCCATCACTTCAAGTCCGTCGGCCGCAAGTGAGTTGGCGATTGCCGCTAAAAACAATGCGTCAGTACCCGGACGAATTGCGACCCACTCGTCTGCGTGTTGCGCTGTTTTGCTTTTGCGCGGGTCAACTACAACTATCTTTCCGGATCTTGCTTGTAACGCTTCAAGTCGACCCGGAAAGTCTGGTGCGGTGCACAAACTTCCGTTTGAGTCGTAAGGGTTTGCGCCGAGTATCAACAAATACTGCGTGCGGTCTAAGTCAGGCACGGCCACAGTGCTCGGTGAACCAAATAAATATCCTGATGCAACCTGTTTTGGAACCTGGTCAACTGATGAAGCGCTATAAATTTGCCGCGAGCCAAGTGATTTGAGAAACACGCTGTTAAAAGTCATCGATGACAAACCGTGCGCACCTGGGTTGCCTAAATATGTGCCGATCGATTCGCGACCATGCTTGGTAATCACGCCATTGAGACCGACGTCAACTGCAGCCCAAGCTTCATCCCATGTTGCTTGCACATGCACACCGTTTCGCTTAATCAGTGGGTGGCGCAAACGGTCTGCGTCGTAATGCAGCTGTTTAAGCGTGCTGCCTTTTGGACAGATAAAACCCTTCGAGAATACATCTTGCATATCACCACGAATGTGCGTGACCTCGTCGTCAACAACAGTTACGGCTAGTCCACAGCCGGCTTCACAAAGTGGGCAGGTTCGAAACACGATCTGATCGTCAGAAGTTTTTTTCAATGAAACCGTTTCTTTTTCGGAGATCTTCATACTTTAAAGCATGCCACAGCAAAAAGTTGAAGCCGACGGCCGACTAGTTAATCAGAAATGATTATCTCGTGGCTTAGGCTAATTGCCGTGCATCAGTTGCTGCCTAGTTTCAATAGTGCAGTTAATCTTCGCGAAGTCTATGGAGTGTCTCGCCAACGTCACGAATCTGGGCGACCAACTATTGGCCTGTGCATGGTGATGAGCATTGATGGCTCAACAGTCGTTGAAGGACGATCAACTTTGCTTTCAAACCCAACCGACAGAGATGTGATCATCGCCCTACGCGCAGCCGCCGACACGATTGTGGTCGGTGCAGGCACAATTCGCGAACAGATGTATACCCCACCGGGCAAACCCGGCCTGCGTGTTGGAGTCGTCACGCGAACCGCCAATCTTGACTTTGAATCGCCGTTATTCACTAGTGGTTCAGGGTTTTTAATCATGCCCCAAGACGCAAAAAAACCAGACTGCGATTTTGAAATCGAGATTATCCGTGCGGGTCAAGGCGACGTAGATCTACAAAATGCGATGTCACAATTGCCCGGAAACTTCATTCAACTTGAAGGTGGGCCAATGCTTAACGCCTCGATGTTTGACGCCAACCTCGTTGACGAAATTAATTTGACGATCAGCCCAATGGTCACGGGTGCTGATAGCCCTCGACTATCTAATGGTGCGCCGGCTTTACATCGCGACTACGAAGTTGCACACGTTCTTGAGGATGATGGGTTTCTATTTATTCGCTACTTACGTAAAACTAGCTAGTTTCTTGCCTCTTTTTCAAGCAAGGCAAGTTCACGCTTAAAGTCAGCGGCGGCGTCAAAGTTTTTGTACACACTGGCAAACCGCATGTAGGTAACTTCGTCAATGCTGCGCAATTGATTTAGCACGGCGTGCCCAACTTGATTGCTCGTCACATCATCACCCGTCAATCGCATGTCGTCTTCAACTCGCTCGGCAATTTCGATCAGTACTGAATCTTCGACGGGACGACCCTTTGCTGCCGACTGTAGGCCGCTAATAATCTTGGCTCGGTCAAAAAGTTGTTTATCGCCAGTGCGTTTAACTACATACAGTGGCACTTCTTCAAGGCGTTCGTAAGTCGTGAAACGGTAGCCACATTTCAAACACGAGCGGCGGCGGCGAATTGAGCTGCCTTCTTCTGATACACGCGAATCAATAACTTTGGTGTCTTCGCAACTGCAACTAACGCATTTCACCTGACCAACATTAGTCACCTGCGTAAAACCAAACTTACGGTAGAAGAATTTTCTGACCTGGGGTAACTGTGCCACCGTTGATGATCACAAGTTGATCAACAAGCAAAGTTATGTTTCCATAAGGATCAACCCGTTGCGCAATTGACCAAAATGTGTCGCCTGTTAGGGCAACAATATATTTTTGAGTAACCACACTGGCAACCTCGCCTTGCTCGGCGGCTGCCGATGTGTTGGGTAAAATAAAACTTAGAGCCAGGGCGAACGTCAAGAAAGCCAAGGCAACAACTACCCGGCGGCGGCGATAGGTGCGGGCAGTAACGCGTTTGGCTGAATGATGACTTCGACTTATTGCGAACTGATTGTTGATTGCTATAGACATTTTGCCTCTTTCGTTGTATTGACTTCTCAGATGTGTAATCAGGGGTTACTTCTCGGAACTTGCTATTAAATCGCCTACAAACCACCTTAGCGAACGGGTGTTCGTAGTTAGGTGATACATACGAACAGATGTTCTACGAACAGGTGTTTGACTTTATGGGCGAACGGGCGTACGCTCAATGGATGACCTCAAACACAGAGCCAAGACCTATTACATCGGCCCTATCGCAAGCCAAAACCAGCACCCTGACCGAACGCCAGCGTGGCATTCTCGACTTCATCGTCACCAATATGCGCGAACGTGGATACCCACCATCCGTTCGTGAAATTGGCGAAGCGGTGGGCCTAAGTTCATCAGCCACTGTGCACAACCACTTGGCCGCACTTCAAAAACTTGGATATTTGCGCCGCGACCCGACAAAGCCTCGTGCAATTGAAGTGCGATACGAAGCGTCGAGTGGCGTCGCTATGGAGCACCGCCCAACAAAGCATGTGCCACTTGTTGGCGATGTCGCTGCAGGTGTGAATGTTCTGGCCCAAGAAAATGTTGAAGAACTAGTTCCACTGCCGATGGATTTCACTGGTGATGGCGAATTGTTTATGTTGCGCGTGCGTGGTGACTCAATGATTGAAGCCGGCATCTTGAACGGTGACTTTGTTGTTTGCAATTCGCAAGCCACGGCCAACAACGGCGACATCGTGATCGCTGGAATCCCCGGTGATGAAGCGACGATAAAA
>Ga0209596_1004116_pt1 | contig 11206 bp, 8 predicted proteins | sample M_130807_MF_Meta_FD_187314 | JGI IMG/M metagenome (GOLD analysis project Ga0209596, IMG submission 187314) | Freshwater microbial communities from Lake Montjoie, Canada to study carbon cycling - M_130807_MF_MetaG (SPAdes) (version 2) | ecosystem: Environmental > Aquatic > Freshwater > Lake...
TCCATATGCCAGTCCATCGATTGCAAGAACAGCAACTGAGTTTGCTCTTGATGTAGCAGCCTCAATCGCAGCGGTTAACTTAGGTGAAAATTCAGTAGTACTGCGAGCAATTGAGATTGGTGATCCGATTAAAACCGCTTTAGAAGTAGATGATCCGATCGGGTGAACTCTGGCTGCAACACCAACGCCAGATGTGTGTTCAAAATCAGTAACTGTAAATGGTTCTATACCTTGTTTTGATAATGCCTTTGTAATTGCGACCGCAATTGGATGTGAATCAAGGCTCTCAATGCTCAACGCATAACTCATTAGATCAGAAGCACTAATAGCAGTACTTTCTGTAGCAAGTGGATTATCAATCAAAACCATCTCTTGTAGGAGCATTTGGCCAGTTGTTAAGGTTCCAGTCTTATCAAAGACCACATCGGTGATTCCAATTGCTTTTTCAATTGATCTCGGAGATCTAATAACTATGCCACTCTTTGCCGCTTGACCAGATGCAACTAGAAGTGCAATTGGAGTTGCCAGCCCAAGTGCGCATGGGCAAGCTATAACTAATACTGCAACCGCAGTAGCGATTGATTGAGCTAGGGCAGTGCCATTTAAGTACCAGGCAATAAAAGTTGAAATTGAAAGCAATAAAACAATAGGTACGAAAACTCTACTTACACGGTCAGCTAATTGCTGAGCAGGTGCTTTCTCAGACTGCGCTGCAAGTACCATGCGAGTAATCCGGGCTAGTTCTGTATCAGATCCAATTCGATTAGCCCTAACAATCAAATTACCATTGTTATTAATCGAGCCAGCAAATACCAAATCATTTATTGCTACTTCAACAGGGGTGACTTCACCAGTTAAAAATGAATTATTGATTGTGCTAAATCCAGAAACCACCTGTCCATCTGTTGCAATTGAGTCACCGGGCTTTACAACAAATAAATCACCGATCTCAAGTTCGTCGATAGAGATTATTGATGTGATTCCACCACGCTTTACTTCGACTGTGCCGGCAGATAACTTAAATAGCTCAGCTAATGCTGAGCCCGCTTTGCGCTTTGCTCGATGCTCTAAATATCGACCAAGCATTACGAAGAAAATTACCGCGGACGAGACCTCAGCATAAATCGTTGGCATTACATTATCTATTACAACAAATGTTGCGGCAGAGTAGATGCTCCAGCCGAGGGACACTAGCGAGCCTAACGAAACTAACGTGTCCATAGTCGGGTGAGTTACATTCTTAATTGCAGCTCTATGAATTGGCCAAGCTAATACAAAAACTACCGGTATCGATAGAGTAATTAAAAGCCAGGTTGTAATTGGTGCAGTTGGGTAAGAAATAACAATTTCTTGACCATTATTTACTAATACATTATTTAAACTATCAAGTGCTGACAAAAGTTGAGTATCAATCTTCATCTGCCAACTGTGGAACATAGATATCAAAATCACCGGTACGGTTAAAAGGAATGTAAGTAAGAGCCTAATTCCTAATCGATTTGATCTTTCAAATGATTCACGTTCACCCTTGAAAGCTGTGGCTTGATATCCCGCTGCAGTTACGGCTGAAATTAGATCTTTCTCAGAAATATTTAGAGGAGCAATTACATGCGCGGACTCCATTGCAAGATTCACCGCAGCTCTTACTCCTGGAATTTTATTTAAAGAGCGTTCAATTGTTCCAACACATGAGGAACAGGTCATTCCGGTAACACTTAGATCAACCTGTCTTGTTTTTATTTGACCAGCTTCAATGTTGGCGCCCATATAGTCAGATTACTCTTACTTTTACTCGACTGATAACACCCGACGAAGACTTGCCAGTCTTGCAAGATTTTGGTTTGTAAATCCTGGCCAATTATTTAACGCACACTCTGTTTCATTATGTGAGCAATTTTTAGGGCAGTGTGCGATTGCCTCACTAAATTCAGCAAAGGCTGAGATAACTCGAGAGGGCTGGACATGAGCAATGCCGAAGGACCTAACTCCTGGTGTATCAATAATCCAACCAAACTCTTCGCCGCTAAAAGTTGGCGATAAAGGTAATGCGACTGCACTAGATGATGTGTGTCTGCCTCTGCCTGTTACCTCGTTGACATCGCCGGTAGCCCGGTATGCATTCCGAGTATCAGAGGTTGATTCAGGGTTTGCAGTATTTCCTAACAGATTATTTACCAATGTGGATTTACCAACTCCAGAGTGACCAAGTAGAACAGTTGTCTTGTTACTTAACACTTCTTTAAGATTTGAAAGATCAGATTTACGGTCAATCTTATAAATAGTAATGTCTAAATCCGTATAAGTTTTTAGAAACTCATCACCACTAGCCAAATCCTGCTTGGTCATAATAATAATCGGGGTAATGCCTTGATCAAAGGCAACAACTAAAGCTCTATCCACAAAACCTTCTCTAGGTTCTGGATTAGTAGTTGAAATAACAATTGCAATCTGATCAACATTTGCCACGATAACGCGCTCATCATTTTCATGATCGTCAATAGTTCTAGTTAGAGAATTTCTGCGAGGCAGAACTGTCACAACTCGAGCAAGTGAACCATCTACACCAGATATATCACCAACGATAGAAACTAAGTCTCCAACCACGACTGATTTTTTACCAAGCTCTCGTGCTTTCATTGCAGTGACAATTAATTTGCCATTATCAGTTTCAATTAAACATTTAACTCGACCACGATCAACCTCAGTAATTGTTGCAACTTGTGCCTTTGAATAATCTGGTCTGTCTTTAGTGCGTGGTCGTGCTTTATTACTAGATCCGAACTGACGAGATTTATTTACTCGAACATCATCCTCATCCCAATTGCCTTTTTTACTTGCCATTAAGCATTTCCTGCCACATACCGGGAAAATTAGGCAATGTTTTCTTAGTTGTCTCTATATTTTCAACGATTAAATCCTTGACCGCTAAGCCAATAATTGCCCCGGCCGTTGCCATTCTATGATCTTCATAACTCTTAAATATCTGAGATGCAATTAACTTTGCTGGCTTAATTAATAGTTCACCTGGCCCCTCAGTTACATCGCCACCTAGGTTATTGATTTCATTAGCTAGTGCTGCAAGTCGATCAGTTTCATGTAATCGCAAATGTGCGATTCCCCGTAATGTTGATGGTGTAGATGCAAGGGCGGCTACAGCAGCGATTGATGGAGTTAGCTCCCCAACATTATGCAGGTCAATATCTATTCCATTTATCTTGCCACTTCCAGATATTTTTAATCCTTCATTATTTTGTTCAATCCTGGCTCCCATTTTTGCAAAAATATCTCGCAATTGATCACCAGGTTGGGAGGTTGATTTTGGCCAATCTAGAATTTCAACACTTCCACCACAAATCATTGCAGCAGCCATAAATGGTGCAGCATTTGATAGATCTGGCTCAATTGTTAAATCTTGACCAGATAAATCACCAGATCTAACAGTCCAGGAATTTTCATTTACCTCAACGGTTGCGCCAAATTGACGAAGCAATTGAATTGTCATTTCAATATGAGGCATAGAGGGAAGTGATTTACCAATATTCCTAATTGTTAATCCATTTTTAGTTGCTGGACCTAATAACATCAGGGCAGATATAAACTGACTTGAAGCACTTGCATCTACCTCTACTTCTCCACCTTTAATTCCACCTGAACCATTAATTGTTAAAGGCAAGCGATATTTATTTCCATGTTCAATAGAAGCGCCAAGCTGTTCTAAAGCTTTGATAACTGGTTCAAGTGGTCGCTCATGTGATCTAGCATCACCATCAAAATGGATTAATCCAGTTGCAAGTGATGCAATAGGAGGCAAGAAACGCATCACAGTTCCAGCGTTACCAACATCTATTTGGGTTGGGCCAGTTAATTTTTGTGGAGTTATTTGATAATCAAAGCCTTGTGCAGTTTTAATCTCGTCAATTTTGCAACCTAAACTTTGTAATCCTTTAACCATTAAATCTGCATCGCGAGAAGATAAAGGCTTGCGCAATCTAGATGGAGTTTTAGCAATTGCAGCTAATATCAAAGCTCGATTCGTTGCCGATTTTGACCCAGGAATGCTTATTTTTGCATTTATTGGCTCACCAACAGAGGTCAATCCACCCCGAAACGGCGCGCTCCAATTTGTCATATGCACCAGTCTACCTTCCACCAACTAAGGCAGATTAGGCATTTAAGCGGGGATATAGCGATTGATTGCGGGAATAAGAAGGCCTAAAACTAGGTTCTTTAGGTATGAATGCTACGCGCCATAATATTGGCCTGCACAAAAAATACACTCAGATTCCGAAAACTCCATTCGAGGTAGCCTTAGCACAAATGAGTACTGATAATTTATTGCCGGCAGTCATTGATCGTGAAAAAGAAACCTTAGCTCAACGGAAAGCTAGGTTCGAAAAAGATGCACTTATTTTTACATCTCAACTTTATGGTGCTGCACTTCGGTATACAAAAAATCCACATGATGCCCAAGATTTAGTTCAAGATACTTATGCAAAAGCTTTTACAAGCTTTCATCAATTTGAGCCTGGCACAAATTTAAAAGCTTGGCTATATAGAATTCTTACAACAACATTCATAAATAATTATCGAAAAGATCAACGCAGGCCACAGATATCTGCGGGTGAAATTGAAGATTGGCAGATTGCTGACGCATCATCACATACAAGTGACCAGGGTAAATCTGCTGAAGATGAGGTTTTAGAAAATATTGCAGATAAAGATGTTAAAGATGCATTAGCCGCAATACCAGAGGAATTTAGAATGGCAGTTTATTTATCTGATGTAGAAGGTTTTGCTTATAAAGAAATTGCAGAAATTATGGGAGTGCCAACTGGAACTGTAATGTCGAGGTTGCATCGGGGCCGGAAACTATTGCGGGCATCGCTCTCTACATATGCAAAAGATCGTGGATATGGAAAAGATAAAGCAGGTGATCAAAAGTGAGTATTAACGAGAATAATTTAATTCCGTGCGAGCAGGTGCTTCCAAATATAATTCTTTATATTGATCATGAAATTTTTGATAACGAACAATTAAGTGCTGTCGAGGTTCATTTTGAAGAATGTCCACCTTGTCGAACACAATTAGAGCAAGAAAACAGCACAATAATGTTGATGAGAAATCTTCTTTGTAATGCGTTAAAAGAGTCAGCACCAGAGGAGTTAAATCATCGTATTAATCAGCAAACTCAAGAACTTTACGATCAAATGCTGCAAGCAGGTGAGACTCTGGGAATAACTGAAATTACCTATACACAAACCACTTATACGGAGATTACCTCTGAAGGCGCAACACAAATCGAAATTACTAGCGAAATTCGTAGGCAATTCCCGCAAGAGTAATTAATTAATCACTAATCTTGTGATTATGAAACCTGAGCAAGTGATAGGTGCCATCGGTATGGCAACAATGATAATTCGCCCTGGGGATACATCAGTTGCGCAAGGTGTAAATGATTTACCAGTGGTTGGGTCTAATCAGCTGTTATCACTGATGGAGAGCGCTAGTAGTACGGCAATTATTGAATTCTTAGATTTCGGAGAAACAACTGTTACATCTCAAACTCAAGTTGAGGTATTTAGTGCAGCTGGAGTTGGAACTGAAATTCATGCAACTGCAAGGTGTCTTGGATTAGCAGAAGGAATTTTAAAGTTTGAGATCGAGGTTCATCAATCATCTAGATTAATTGCCTCTGGATTAATAACCAGAAAATTTGTTGAACGAGTTTCCTTTATGGCAAGAGTTGCTGCCGAAACTATGGTTGCTGAAAAAGGTATTCCACTAAAGGAAAATAAAATCGCTAGCAGCTTAAACTTCTAAGCCACTAGCGAAGATATTAAATTACTTCTTTGTAGCCCAGAAAATCTCTGCGATTTCATCAATCTTGCCGATTAGCTTTTCAGCAACTGCAACATCATTTGTTCCCTTACTACCACCTGCACCAGCTAGTTTTGTGGCTTCATTAAATAGAGAGTGAAGGTTTGGATAGGCTTCGAAATGGTTTGGCTTGAAATAATCAGTCCACAAAACCCAAAGATGGTGCTTTACTAACTCGGATCTTTCTTCCTTAATTGCTACAGCACGAGATTTAAAATCTGCATCGCTGCTAGCTGCATACTTTTCCATACAAGCCTTGACAGATTGCGCCTCAATTTTTGCTTGTGCTGGATCGTAAACTCCACATGGTAGATCGCAGTGCGCAAAAACAGTTTCCTTAGGTGTAATTTTTGCTAGTAATGCATTTATCATTTCTCTCCCTTGTCGATATAAAAGTAATTTATAGTGGGAGAATACTCCCCATGTTCGCTTTTAGCACGGTGGTTGTTTCTGGAAACTCTATGGCACCTTCCTATCGTGAAGGAGATTGGCTGATTGTCAGAAATTTAAGTGGCAAAAAGCACACAATTAAAATTGGGGCTGTCTACTTAGTTCAGGATCCAAACCGCCCTGGGGTTAAATTACTAAAACGATTAAAAGAGAGCCGGATGGAGCATGGTGTTATCCGGTACTGGGTTGAAGGAGATAACCCGCTAAGTGAAGATTCTAGAAGTTGGGGTTGGTTAGAAACAGATCAATTTATAGCCAGAGTAGTGCTTAAATATCGAAAAGGAAGTTAACGAGTAAAAGCCTCAGTCATTAATGCCTTTTCTTCCTCCTCATGCAAATGATGATTTCCAGTTGCCGGACTTGCGGTCGCTCGTCGTGAAACTCTTCTTAATGTGCGACCAGACAATTCTTCGTGTGCAACAAATGCTTCAGAAGCAGCAAGAGCAACAAATGGCCAAGGACCTTGGTTTGCTGGTTCATCTTGCACCCATAGCAGGGTAGCCTTCGAATGTTTTTTAGCTTCAGCAATCATTTCTTCAATCGGTAATGGATATAGCTGTTCTACTCTAGCGATTGCTGTTGAGTGCTCATTCAATTTTTCACGTTCAGCAATTAAGTCATAGTAAACCTTGCCTGACGCAAAAATTAAGCGAGTTGCGTTACTAACTTTTTCATCAGCAATGAATGGTTTAAATGTTCCAGAAGTGAAATCCTTTAAGCCACTTGCAGCGGCTTTTAAGCGCAACATAGATTTTGGTTCAAATATAATTAATGGTCTACGAGCTGGATTTTTCATGTGCCAGCGCAGCAAGTGGAAATAAGAAGCTGGAGTTGATGGCTGAGCAACCGTCATATTTTGTTCAGCACATAATGTTAAGAATCTTTCAATTCGACCAGAGGAGTGGTCTGGTCCTTGCCCTTCATATCCATGCGGTAGTAACAAAACTATCGAAGAACGCTCACCCCATTTTTGTAGTGCGGAAGAAATAAACTCATCAACAACTGTTTGGGCACCATTAGCAAAATCACCAAATTGAGCCTCCCAGATAACTAAGGCGTTATCGCGCTCAACTGAGTATCCATATTCAAATCCCATTACTGCATACTCGGAAAGTAGTGAGTCGTAAATATGGAATTGATTAGGATCTTTAACTAAAGACCTAAGCGGGAACAAGTCTTTTCCGGTTTCTTTATCAACAACTACTGCATGGCGATTACTAAATGTTCCACGTCTAACATCTTGTCCACTCATGCGGATTGGATAGCCTTCTTGTAATAGTGAGCCGAATGCAAACATCTCACCGGTTGCCCAGTCAACTGTTGCTTCATCTAACATTTCAGTTCGTTTCAACAATTGTGGTAATAATTTTGGATGAACAGTGAAATCAGATGGGAACGCAGATTGAGTTGCTGCAATTTTTCTTAACTCAGCTTCAGGTACCGCAGTATTTACGGTGTGTGGAGCAGGAACAATTGGTGCTTTCCAATTTGGGTCACTCTCTGGTTCAGTGTTGTGGACTGATGTAAATACACCCTCTAATTGTTGCTGATAGTCGCGTAATACTTCTTCTGCTTCTTCGACTGTTATATCTCCACGACCAATTAATGCTTCGGTGTAAAGCTTTCTTGTTGATCGCTTTGCATCAATTAATTTATACATAAGTGGCTGGGTAAAGCTTGGCTCATCGCCTTCATTATGTCCTCGGCGACGATAACAAACCATGTCGATCACGACATCTTTGTTAAATGCCTGCCGATATTCAAATGCAAGGCGTGCAACACGAACACATGCTTCTGGATCATCACCATTAACGTGGAAGACTGGAGCCTGAATCATTTTTGCAATATCAGTTGAATAAGTTGATGAACGAGCAGCATGTGGTGAAGTTGTAAATCCAACTTGGTTATTAACAACTATATGAATGGTGCCACCAGTTCGGTATCCCTTAAGAAGGGACAGCGAGAGCGTTTCGGAAACAACTCCTTGCCCTGCAAATGCAGCATCGCCATGCAAAAGAATTGGAAGAACTGGGTAAGTCGCTTGCTCATCAATAGTCACATCACCAGCTACTGCTCTTAACTTATCTTGCTTTGCACGAACTATTCCTTCAAGAACTGGATTTACCGCCTCTAAGTGGGATGGGTTTGCCGCTAAATAAATTTTGGTAGTTGCACCAGATTCAGCAGTAAATGTTCCCTTAGTTCCTAAGTGGTACTTAACATCACCGGATCCATGCACTTCATTGTCGTGATAATTTCCTTCAAACTCTTGGAATATTTGTCCATAAGATTTACCGGCAATATTCGCTAATACGTTGAGCCTTCCACGGTGCGGCATTCCAATGCATACTTCATCTAAACCAGAATCAGCAGCTGATGAGATCATCGCATCAAGTAATGGGATTACCGACTCACCACCTTCTAATGAAAATCGCTTTTGTCCAACATATTTAGTCTGTAAGAATGATTCAAATGCTTCTGCACTATTTAATTTGCGCAATATTCTAAGTTGCTCTTCGCGAGCTGTTCGTGGCGCACCTACTTCTATGCGTTCTTGAATCCATTTGCGTTCTTCTGGATTTGCAATATACATATACTCAACACCGATAGTGCGGCAGTATGAGTCGCGAAGCACTCCTAAAATTCTGCGTAATTTCATAGATGACTTGCCACCAAAACCACCGGTTGCAAACTCTCGATCCAAATCCCAAAGAGATAAGCCATGAGTTACAACATCTAAATCTGGGTGAGATCTTTGAACATAAGCTAACGGTTCAATATCAGCCATTAAATGGCCAGTCGTGCGATATGCATCAATTAGTTTTTGTACTCGAGCTGTCTTACTAACGTCATCTTCTTTTCCAAATTGCATATCGACAACCCAGCGAATTGGTACATACGGAATACGAAGTGCTTCAAATATTTCATCGTAGAAGTTTTCTTCGCCAAGTAAAATCTCATGGATTCGGCGAAGGAAATCACCAGATTGGGCTCCTTGAATAATTCGGTGGTCATAAGTACTAGTTATTGTTACCACCTTGCTTATCGCCAAATCAGCAAGTGTTTGTTCATTAGCACCATGAAACTCAGCTGGATAATCAAGTGCGCCAACACCAAGAATTAATCCTTGACCTTGCACCAATCTTGGGACTGAATGAACTGTGCCAATTGTTCCGGGATTTGTTAGTGAAAGTGTGGTTCCGGCAAAATCTTCAACTGTTAGAGCGCCACTTCTAGCCTTTCTAACCATATCTTCATATGCTGACCAAAATTGTGCAAAATCTAAATCTTCACACCCTTTAATTGATGGCACTAGTAATTGCCTAGATCCGTCTGCCTTTGGTAAATCAATTGCAATACCTAAATTAATATGCTCTGGATGCCCAACTGCTGGCTTTCCTTCTAACTCAGTGAAGAAAGCATTCATCTCTGGCATTGCTCTTGCTGCTTTAATCATTGCGTAACCGATTAGATGAGTAAATGAAACTTTGCCACCACGACCACGTTTTAAATGATTGTTAATAACAGTTCGATTATCGATCATTAACTTCGCTGGAACGACTCGAACACTTGTTGCTGTCGGAACTGAAAGTGAACCCTCCATTGATTGCACAACTCTTGCAGCCACACCGCGAAGTGGTTCAACCGATGAAGCGCTTGGTGTAACTAAAGTTGGAATCGGTTTAACAATTGGATCTGCGGGCTTCATTGTTGATACGGAAGTATTAATTGGTTCGGAAATCTTTTCAATTATTGGCTGAGAAGCGACTGCGACTGGTTGTGGTGTTGCAACCGGAGGTGGTGTAACTGGTTTAGTTGATTGCGATTTAGGAATTGGTGGAACTCCAGGTTTTGGTGAAGCAGAGTTTGCAGAAGTATTCAGCGATGGCGTGCCCTTGAAATCGGCAAAGAAGTCCCACCAAGCTTTATCTACGGATGCTGGATCTACTTGATATCTTTCATACATCTCTTGAACTAACCACTCATTAGGACCAAAGGAACCACCAAAGTGATTAGCGGGCGTATTCGCTCCTGCTTCGCTCACTTATTACTCCTTATTTTGGCCAAAACTACTTTGTTCAACTGGTCAATCTTAACTCTCACTCCAACTTTGCTTAACCTAATAGGCGATGTAATCATCTGAAAGTGGCCAGTAGCACATAGTTCGGGCTGGCAAGAGCCCTAAATTAACGGCATGGTTGCGCCTATGAGTGATGCTAAAAAGTGGGCGATAGTTACCGGGGGATCTAGAGGCCTTGGATATGAAACTGCCAAAGGCTTAATTGCAGCCGGTATATCAGTTTACATAATTGGTAAAGATGAGGCGAGAGCTGAAGAAAGTGCGAAAACCCTTGGCTGCAGTTATCGGGCAGTCGATGTTGCAGATAGCAAGAAGTTTCGCGAAGTATTAATTGAGATAACTCAGGATGCAACAAGTAAAGGTTTTGAAGTTTTAGATGTATTAGTTTTAGCCCACGGAGTAATGAGTGACAAGATGTCTAAAACTCTTAGAACAAATGATGAAGAATGGCGCCGGACATTATCAATTAATTTAGATGCAGTGTTCACTGCAGTAAATCAAGTAGCGCCAACAATGGCAGAGGCTAGAAAAGGCAGAGTAGTTGTTTACTCTGCATGCCTTGGCAGAATGAGTGGACCGGGAACACATGGTGGGCTTGCGCCATATCGAATAAGTAAAGCAGGTGTTAACGCATTTGTTAAGAATCTTTCTTACGAAACTGGACTGGGTGCACGTGGTTTCCTAGTTGATGCTATTTGCCCAGGTCACTGCCGAACAGATATGGGTGGTGAAGATGCACCACGAAGTGCACAAGAAGGTGCTGAAACTGCAATCTGGTTGGCCACGAGAGAATTCGAC
>Ga0209596_1004118_pt1 | contig 11205 bp, 11 predicted proteins | sample M_130807_MF_Meta_FD_187314 | JGI IMG/M metagenome (GOLD analysis project Ga0209596, IMG submission 187314) | Freshwater microbial communities from Lake Montjoie, Canada to study carbon cycling - M_130807_MF_MetaG (SPAdes) (version 2) | ecosystem: Environmental > Aquatic > Freshwater > Lake...
TGCCTATGAAGCCGGTGATACTGTAGCGGCCGATGCTGCAGGTAAAGCATTAGAAACTGCTATTAAAAAAGCAGCGAAGGATATTCATGAAAAGTATATTAATCCACCTGACACCTCTGAAATTGGTTTGTTGTTTCTGCCAATCGAAGGCTTGTATGCCGAAGCCGTTCGCCGGCCTGCGCTGATGGAATGCTTGCAACGCGATTATCAGATTATTATAACCGGACCTACAACGTTGTCGGCTATTCTTTCTACAATTTCATTTGGATACAAAACCATGGCGCTTGAACAACGCAGCGGCGAAATCAAAAAAACCCTGAGTGCCGTGAAATCAGAATTCGGAAAATTTGGTGAAGTATTGAAGAAAGCACAAGAGAAAATCAATAAGGCTAGTGAAGATATTGATGAACTAGTAGGTGCGCGTACCAAAAAGATTAATGCCAAACTCAAGTCATTTGAGGAATTGCCAGCCAATGAAATCAAGGGATTGCTAGATTCTGCCGATGACACTGAAATATAATGCAGTGTTAACAGGTAAAACACATGCTTGCGTGAGCTTGCGATGAATAATGCATTACCTTCGCCGGCTGCAAATATAAAATATATGAAACGAATCGGGACTTACAGGAAGCTTTTAAACGCCACCGAAACGACAGACCTGTCGCAATTGAAAACAAATTACAGAAACCTAATCAAGGAATGGCATCCCGACAAGATTCAGGATGATGAAGTGCGTAAAGCTGAAGCAGAAGTGAAAAGCAAGGAAATTATTGCCGGTTATCACTTTTTGGTGAGCATCGCGCCTGAAACTAAAATGCAGCATCTCGAAGAATATACGCGTATCACAAATACATCCTATGTAGAGGATTTTGAACATAAAGGACAAAACCTTCGAATTACGTTTCAGGGTGGGAGTGTGTACGAATACCTTGGCGTGCCTAAAAGTATATATGTCAAGATGGTTAATTCGCCTACGATTACACGTTTTGCGAAACGTCATATTTTTAATTCGTACATCTACCGTAATATCGGTAAAGAAACCGAAGTGGCTTAATACGAACCAATCCTTTTTATTGCATCTAGTTCTTATCTAAATAAAAAAAACATCAATCGGTCTGATTGATGTTTTTTATTTCTTAGCCGATGGGCGATTACATCAATCGGCTGATCAAATCTTCTATTTTTAGTCCTTCAGCTTCCGCTTTATAATTTCTAACCACACGATGACGAAGAATAGGTAAGGCTACTGCTTTTACATCTTCGATATCCGGACTAAATTTACCATGCAACAAGGCATAACATTTAGCACCTAAAATAAGGTTTTGTGAAGCCCTCGGGCCAGCACCCCAAGAGATATAGCTGCGCGCAAGGTCTGAGCCTTGTTCGTTAGGACGAGTTTTGTGTACTAGTCCAACCGCATATTCTAAGACATTGTCAGGTACAGGTACTCGTCGCACCAGTTGCTGGAAGTACAGGATTTCAGCACCTGTCATTACCTTCGGAAGGTTTGTGGTCTTGTCGGTTGTGGTATTTTTTACAACGTTCAATTCTTCTTGGAAGCTTGGATAATCAAGCCAAATATTAAACATAAAACGATCGAGCTGTGCTTCAGGTAATGGGTAGGTGCCTTCTTGTTCGATTGGGTTTTGCGTAGCCAATACGAAAAATGGTGCAGGTAATTTGTGTTCTACGCCGCTGATGGTTACGGTACGTTCCTGCATGGCTTCCAATAAGGCCGCTTGTGTTTTAGGTGGTGTACGATTAATCTCATCCGCAAGAATGATATTAGAAAACAAGGCGCCTTTGATGAATTTAAAATTACGGTGTTCGTCTAAAATTTCAGCCCCTGTGATATCACTAGGCATTAAATCGGGTGTAAACTGAATACGTTTGAAATCGAGATCAAGCACTCTAGAGATTGTGCTTACCAGTAAGGTTTTTGCTAATCCTGGAACGCCCACCAACAGACTGTGTCCATTACATAATATCGAAATGATGACGCCTTCTACTACTTCATGCTGACCAACGATAACCTGTCCGATGGCGCTCTTTAAATCTGAAAACTTTTGTTGTAACGCCTTGGCGGCTTCTACGTCTGATGTATACATATTTCTTCTGCGTCTTTTATTGTTTAAGGTTCAATATTAATTCTTTTTTGCTTCTGCGCTAGCGTTTGTCCATTTTTCAATATTCGGACAATGTTGGTATTCCGAATCGACCATGACATAAAAACTTGAAATATGATCTTTCAGCCATGTCATCAGATAGGTGTTTTGTTTTTCTGAAAAAGCCACTTGTTGAATTTTACCGTAATCATCTTTCAGATTGGCTTTATGTGGTTCGGTGCGGCTTCTCAGATAAAGGATACGAACGAGTTTGTCGCCTGTTTTGCTATCAATATATTCGACAGGTTGCGAAAATTCACCCACTTTCATGTCATTGATAGCGATGGCAACAGATGGTTCCATGTCTTCGGTTAATAACGATGAAGAACCTGTTTGTTGATTGGTAATCATACCGCCTGTTGTTTTAGATCCATCATCACTCGAATATTTTCCTACAGCAGCTGAAAACAACATGGTGCCGGCCACTAATTTAGCTCGCACACTATCGGCTTTTGTCAAGGTAAGCTTTACCATATCATCGGTAATAACAGGCTTTATCAAAATATGACGAAGCTTGGCTTTTTCGCCCTGACGGTTCACCATCTGAACGATATGATAGCCAAAGGATGTTTTTACTAGTGGAGAAATTTCACCGTTCTGTAATTTGAACGCGGCTGCAGCAAATTCAGGCACTAAATCATCACGACCCATGATGCCGAGGTCGCCGCCATTATCTCTACTTCCTGGATCTTCACTGTAGATGCCGGCCATCACATCAAACGATGATTTGCCTGAAACAATATCCTTACGGATGTTCTCAAGCCGTTCAATGGCATAATCTTCAACTTCCTTATTGATATCAGGTCTGAAAACGATTTGACCAACTTCGATGGTTGAAGGGTAAAATGGGAGACTATCTTTTGGGATCTTTTCGTAAAATGCCTTTACTTCTTGAGGCGTTATTTTGACAGTTGAAATGATTTGTCCTTGCATCTTTTGGAATTGCATCTGTTCTCGCACGATTGGTTTATAATCGTCTTTCAATTGGTAAACAGTGCGGCCTGAGATTTCTTGAAGCTTCTCTTCAGATCCATATTGGTTGACATAATAGCGTATGCGGTTTTCAATATTGCCTTCTACCTCATCATCCGTTACAAAGACACTGTCGCGGTCTGCTTGCTCGGTGACAATTTTTTGGCTCAATGCGTTTTCAAGGAATTCGCATTTCATGGTTTCGGCCGCATTCGGATTTTCGCGTTTGTATTCTTCAAACGACTGCTCGATATCAGATCGGAGTATAATTTTGTCGCCGACGATTGCAATCACCTTGTCGAGATTTTCTTGTTGAGCTTGTGCTGTCAATACGAGGGATACTAAAAGCACCTGTAACAGCAATACTAGTTTGAAATGATTCTTCATAAAGTGCGCAATTTACACACAAATGACGAAGCCGGCGCGCTTATTTTTATTGATTTAACAAAGATTTTTGTCTTGAATGAGCCTTGTATGTTGGCGTTCGTGATTGGAGTTTTGACGTTGCCGATGCTGGGCATGTTGCACGAATCACAAAAGAACAACATCGATTTCTACGTGTCTTTTTAGACGCTTAGCAACAGATAACAGACGGCATGTTGCCGCAAAAGGTGAGGACTTACTTTTTCTTATTTTCAATGTCTTTCAGTAACTCAGTAGCCGGGATATATACCGTCTTCCCGTTTTGACCGAATACTAGCGATTCGCCGTGTAGTGCCGATTCGCGGACCAATTTTTCGTAAGCCATCTTGAACCCTAACATGATTTTATCACGTAGTTCTTGATTCTCTTTGCTTATTGTTCCATGCGTAATCATTCGGCAAGTAATTGAATTTGATTCCAAAGGTATTCCATCAGGATTGTATTAGCAAGTAATTTTTCACCACCCGCTATTTGTTCCAATGAGGCATTGGTGTTATTCGTTACGATCCAGTAATCGACAATGGGGATATACAAATGGATGAGGTTCTTGATGCCGCGGTGATATCTTCGTTTGATAATGTCTGATGGAATATGATGTCCGCCTTTGGCTACACGTTTAGCCACACGTTCGATGGCTAACTCGTAACTTTCAAGCCAACCATACATCAGCGTGACTTTATATCCTTTGCGATGTGCATCGTTGACCATGGATACATAGCTGCGCGTCGATAAGGTTGTTTCAATCGCAAAATCAACACCGCTTTGAAGAAGCTCATCAATTCTTGTCAACATAATCCTGCCGGCTTCGAAGGCAACAGACTCCACATTGAAGGGTGAAAGTCCGCGGGCGATATTATCTGCATTCACGAATTCGCGACAATGCAATAACTCCGGAAGGATTGTCTCACTTGCGGTTGTTTTTCCAGCCCCGTTACAGCCCGCAATGATGTAAAGATTCGGCATAGTATCTTGAATGGCCAAATATACTTATTAAGGATGGAGAATCTGAATTCAAGTTCTATTTTTGCACTTCATGATACGCCTTACGAAACCTGAATTGGATATATTGATGTGCTGGACTCCGCAAGAGTTGCAGTTTTTTGAAACCTACAAGGATGCAAGGAAGGATGATATATTGGATATGTACAAGAACAAGGAGGTGCAGGTGACGCAAAAAATGATTCATCAAGTATTTGCGAGGCAACAAGTCAAGACGAAACTTCCATTTTTATTTAATCATACTGAAATTGTATACCCTGCAACATTGAGTCTTGAACAATCTTCTTCTCAGGAGACAGCCGCCTACAAAGCGTCATTATTTCATGGCGATTTATTTATAGACCTGTGCGGCGGTTTAGGTATCGATAGTTATTTTCTTTCCGAAAATTTCAGATCAGGTATTCTTGTCGAGCGTAATCCTGAATTAGCGGCCATTGTTTCGCATAATTATGCGTTGCTAAATCGACCACATGTTCAATTTGCCTGTGGTCAAGACGCCTCTGATTTTTTATCTACTTATGAAGGCAATGCGGATTTAATTTACATTGATCCTGCACGAAGAAATGATCATGGCGGTAAAATAGTTAAACTAGGCGATTGTGAGCCCAATGTGTTCGCATTAATGGACAAGATGTTTGCCATATCAGGCACTGTATTGATTAAGACGTCGCCTTTGCTTGATATTCAATTGGCTGTAAACGAATTAAAATATGTGAAAAAGGTTTACGTGATAGCTGTTGAAAATGAATGTAAGGAACTACTTTTTCATTTAGAAGATAAGTATGAAGGCGACCTTGATATTCAGACGGTCAATCTCGAAAAAGGAAAAACTACTCTTTTTTCGTTTAGTGTAAAGGAAGAAAAGGAAGCCGCCACTGTTGTTGGTGAAATTAAGAAGTACTTGTATGAGCCAAATGCCGCCATTATGAAATCAGGAGGATTTAAATCGGTCGCGCTGCAATTTGGACTCACCAAAATTCATACGCACACGCATCTGTATACATCAAACGAATTAGTAACGGATTTCCCGGGAAGAAGGTTTGACATTCTCGCCATCACTAAGGTCGATGCGAAAGAGGTGAAGTCGATTATACAGGGCACTAAGGCTAATGTGAGTATTCGAAATTTTCCGGGATCGGCACAGGAATTAAAAAAGAAATTGAGTCTATCTGATGGAGGTGATTTTTATATTTTCGGCACCACCGATTTGCAGGACAAAAAGGTTCTACTGATTACGAAAAAGGTAGTGTAATGAGCGTAGTTATAGAATACTTAAAATTTTGTTAGTCTTTATTTGTTTCATATAACTGATGATCATTAAGTTTACATTTGAAAAAATTAAAACTGAATACCAATGCGTAAAATTATCTTAAGTGCCGGTTTGCTTGTAAGTATGGCAGCTGTGCAATCTTGCGGAGAGCAAGCCCCAATGGATCCAAGTGCTGTGCAGGCGAAAGTTGATTCCTTAGCTGCAGGCAAAATTGAAGAAGCGACAGCGAAAGCAACGTCGGATTGCGAAACCCGAATGGCAACCGAAGTGAAAGCGATGACTGATTCAATCGTCAATGCCACTAAAACAGCCAATGCCGCTCAATAATTTTCTTCACGAACATAAAATCTAAAAAAAATGAAAATAGTACAATATATCATGCTTCCTGTGTTGACAGGATTATTATTTGTAGCCTGCAATACAGAACCCAAAGGTCCTTCTCAGGCTGAATTAGACACGCAAGTTGAAGCCAAGGTGAAATTGGCTACCGACCAATTGAAAGCAGATTGCGACAATCGTATCAATCAGGCCGCTCAAGCCCAGGCAGATAGTTTGTTGGCAGCAGCTAAACCAACAGCTAAGCCGGCCACTAAACCAATTACTCCGGCACAACCTATTAAAGCAGCACCTGCAACACCCAAGGTTACTGAGACACCCGCACCTCCTGTAAAATCTAATCCTAAGTCTGATCGATTTAACAACAACGGTGGAAAAACAGTAACGCCTGAAGATTCTAAATCTAAATCAGATCGATTTGAAAATGGTGGAAAGAAAGAAGTAACTCCTGAAGACACAAAGAAAAAGGCTGATAGATTTAAAAAATAATCTATCGTTAATATAATAATGATGAAAGGTTGTTTGTTTATATACAAGCAACCTTTTTTGTTATAGCCTCTTTTTAAATGAGTGGGATGGACTCAAGTGCTAATAAAATATAGAATGTGGATTGTTTTTTAGATTGAATGCATTTAGGGGTTCGTTAATTATTTTACACAACATACTTTGTGGCAATGTAAGCTCCCTATTTCTGTATTAATTTAAACATAATCGACTTCCTTGAAAATTACATTGATATAATTTAAACCCGTCCGCAAATTATTCTTCGTGAGAAAAAAGCAAAAAAAAGACCGAATAATTCGGTCTTTTTTTTTAGAATAATTTAATTATTGCCAAGTACCAGTGTAAGTGATTGCATTACCAGTAGAGGTTTCTGTAATGGAATAATTCCAAGAAATTTTATTTGTGGTAGAAGAAAAATTGCCAGTTCCTGCAACTTTATATCCATCTAAGTCAGGCTCTTGTTGAGGTATATTGATGACATTGCCGCTGGCGATTGCAGTGATGTTATTGACGAAGAAATCGCCTGCAAATGTATTTTGAATCAAAAGACCATAAGGGCCAGAACCATCAGCGATTAGACATGAATACAAGTAGTTATTTGATGGAGCGCTGTTGTCATTGTCATTAGCCGCCCATAATTTTTTAAATTTTGCTCGTGTTTCAGTTTCACAAAGTGTTCCTTCATAACCTGATGGACATGCACAAGTGCCATTAGAGCAAGTACCACCATTGGTACAAATCACATCTTTACAAGCATCTGGATTGCAAGATGATACTAGGACTGCAGCGAAAGTGCCCATTGAAAGTAACGAAGCGAAAAGAATTGATTTTAAGTTTTTCATATTAATTATTTTTTTGTTTGACACAATATTCGTTGAATTGGGTTTTAATGCCAAATCTATTTTCTGATTTGACATCTTCTTTACATTCGACAATCTTCTAATCATCTAGTTTCAACACAGCTAAGAAGGCTTCCTGCGGTACCTCTACGTTGCCTATCTGACGCATTCGTTTCTTGCCTTCTTTTTGTTTTTCCAGGAGTTTTCGTTTACGGCTGATATCACCACCATAACATTTGGCAGTGACATCTTTACGCATAGCAGAAATCGTTTCACGCGAGATAACTTTTGCGCCAATAGCGGCCTGAATGGCAATCATAAATTGCTGACGTGGTAATAATTCTTTTAGTTTTTCACAAAGTCTTCGACCAAAATCTTGCGCACGGCTTCGATGTATCAAGGCGCTTAACGCATCCACATTTTCACCATTCAACAGAATTTCCATTTTTACAATATCACTGTCGCGATTGCCAATTGGTGTGTAGTCAAAAGAAGCATATCCACGCGTTTGACTTTTTAACTTATCATAAAAATCAAATACAATTTCTGTCAATGGCATTTCGAACATTAATTCAACCCTCGTTGGTGTGAGGTAGGATTGATGATGCAACATGCCACGCTTGCCAATACACAGTGTCATGATATTGCCGATATAGTCGGGTTTGGTAATGATTTGGGCTCGAATATAGGGTTCTTCAATTCGTTCAATCCTGCTTGGATCGGGCATTTCAGAAGGGTTATTGACCTGGATGATTTCTTTCTTTGTGGTGTGTGCAATGAAACTAACATTGGGTACCGTTGTAATAACCGATTGATTAAATTCTCGTTCAAGTCGTTCCTGAATGATTTCCATGTGCAATAAGCCAAGGAATCCGCAACGGAATCCGAAGCCAAGTGCTTGTGAAGTTTCAAGTTCAAATGTGAGCGAGGCATCATTCAATTGCAATTTTTCCATGCAATCTCTTAATTCCTCAAATTCGTCAGTCACAACTGGGAAAATGCCAGCGAACACCATAGGTTTTACTTCTTCGAAGCCATTGATACCGATATTGCATGGGTTATTAGCGAGCGTTAAGGTATCGCCTACCTTCACCTCTTTTGCATTTTTAATGCCGGTTATAATATAGCCTACATCACCTGCTTTTACTTCGTTTTTGGCTTCCATGCCAATTTTTAGAATGCCAACTTCGTCTGCAAAATATTCTTGACCCGTATTGAAGAACTTCACCTTATCGCCTTTCTTAATAGAGCCGTTGAATATTCGGTAATAAATGATAATTCCTCTAAAACTATTAAAAACGCTATCAAAGATCAATGCTTGCAAAGGTTCTTCGATATTGCCTTTTGGTGCGGGTATTCGTTCAATAATAGCGGTGAGTATTTCTTCAATGCCAATACCGCTTTTGCCGCTTGCGAGTAAGATTTCTTCTTCCTTGCAGCCAATCAATTCAACGATTTGGTCTTTTACTTCAGGTATCATTGCTCCTTCCATATCAATCTTGTTGATAACAGGGATGATTTCCAAATCGTTTCCAATTGCCAAATACAGATTAGAGATGGTTTGTGCTTGTATGCCTTGTGATGCATCCACCAATAGCAAAGCGCCTTCGCAGGCTGCTAGGGCGCGACTTACTTCATAACTGAAGTCGACATGGCCGGGTGTGTCAATAAGGTTGAGCGTATATTCGACGCCTTTATATGGATAGTTTATTTGAATAGCATGACTTTTAATCGTGATGCCTTTTTCCCTTTCCAAATCCATATCATCCAATACCTGATTCATCATCTGACGCTCGGTAATGGTTTTGGTATATTCAAGCAAACGATCAGCCAAGGTGCTTTTGCCGTGATCGATGTGAGCAATAATGCAAAAATTTCTAATGTTTTTCATTGTATAATAGGGACAAGACCTTTTATAAGGCCGAGCAAAAGTAGTTCCATATGCCGAGTAAAAAAAATCCTGATTATTTCTAATCAGGAAAGATATTCATGGAGGACAGCTTGCTTACCAGCTATCTACATCGCCTAAATTTGTGTTGACACTGAAATCAGTAACCACTTTTGGTAATTCAGCCGGTGCTTCAACTTCTTCAGCATCTGTGGACTCAGCTTGAGGCTGATGTTGATTTTCATTATATTCTGAATATTCGTGGTTGAAGGCATCAAAATCGAAATCGGGCATTAAGTCTGTTTTGACATACTCAATGGTTTCAGTCAAGGCTTTTAGAAATTTATTAAAATCTTCCTTGTATAGAAAAATTTTGTGTCTGTCATAACCGCCATCATTGAAGCGTTTTTTACTTTCAGTCAAGGTCACGAAAAAGTCATTCGTGCGTGTAGACCTGACGTCAAAAAAGTAAGTCCTAAGCTTCCCTGCTTTTAGTCGTTTACTAAAAATAGTTTCGTTATTTCGTTCGTTGTTATTTTCGTAAGGCACAAATAAATGATTTTGAGGTAAAAATAATGACCATCAAATATACAATTTCTTACAAATTGTCAAAACTATTGACAATCTTTTTCTAGGGTCTTCGCCTTCTTTTTTACTTTCTTCACCTTAATTTTTCAGATTATTTTTTTATTCTGCAGTTTGAGTTTACCTTAGCCAATTAAATTAAAACTTGCTTTAATATGAATAGGGTTCAACTATTATTTTCGGCTATTGGCATTTCGCTTGTCACCGCTGCTGCCATTTCTGTTCCTCGACATTACAGCTTCAACGCTGATTATGTAAAACTCAGAAATGAGTACGCAAAGGAAGAAGCGCAGGAATATAAAGGTGCTGCAGCTTATTATAGGAAAATTACCGCTAACCAAATTACCGGTGAAATTAATTATAAGGATGTGCAGGCTGCAAAAGAGAAAGCGAACGTTATGTTTAATTCTTCTTTTAAGAAGTCAAGGGCTTTCGATAATATGAAGTGGGGCGAAACCGGCCCTGATAATGTTGGAGGTCGTACCCGTATCGTGATTTCTGATAAAAATAACTCAAATAAGTTATACATGGGCGCTGTTAGCGGCGGTTTCTGGATGTCAACAGATAATGGAAATACGTGGTCAAAGCGCAGTGGAAATGATTCGTCATCGGCTATTTCGGTTAGCTCAATTGCACAGGCTGCGAATGGAGATATTTATTATGGAACTGGTGAAGGTCAGGGAGGATTTTCAGGTATTCAATCATTTACCGGCCAATTATTTCAATTGGGTGAAGGTATTTTCAAATCGACTGATGGTGGTGCTACGTTTACTCAATTGGCATCTACCAAACCATCCAATTCAAATTCGGCAACAGATGCTTGGTCGTATGTCGATAAAATAGTTGCTGATCCAATCAATCCTGCTAAATTATTTGCGGCAACCTATGGTGGCTTCAAAGTTACGTTAGACGGTGGTGCAACTTGGACAAAGCCGGCTACCTTAAATACAACAACTCATTTTTTAGATGTGGAGATTTCCTCTGATGGGAATAGAGTAGTTGCCGCAACATCGAATAATCTTTATGTATCAACTGATGGAGGTGTTACCTTCTCAGCCAACAAAATGGGTACGAATGGGCTGCCTGCATCAGGCACAGCAGGGCGTATTGAAATTGCTATTGCGCCGAATGATGGTAATTATGTCTATGTATCGGTTGCAGCAACCAATAGTTCGTTGAAGGGTATTTATAAATCTACCGACGGCGGAACCAATTGGACTACCA
>Ga0209596_1004119_pt1 | contig 11205 bp, 9 predicted proteins | sample M_130807_MF_Meta_FD_187314 | JGI IMG/M metagenome (GOLD analysis project Ga0209596, IMG submission 187314) | Freshwater microbial communities from Lake Montjoie, Canada to study carbon cycling - M_130807_MF_MetaG (SPAdes) (version 2) | ecosystem: Environmental > Aquatic > Freshwater > Lake...
TTAAATCGGCTAAAAGAATGGAACCTGTAATGCCAGGACAAATCATGGTATCCGGACCTAAATTAACAGCAGGGTAGCCAAAAACTTTAATGGTCTTGCTTGTCTGACTAGGTGCGCATTGCGAATTGATGCCGGTGAGTACAACAGTATACGTACCTGCTGCATCATAGTTGTGCACTGGATTATGGACATTATTCAAGATCTTACCATCATTAAAATCCCATTGGATTGATTGAGTGAATGCATTGATAGAATCGTGGAAAAAAATTGGATCGCCCACACAAATGGTATCTTCTGATGTGAATGAAACTATTGGAGCATCTAATACATAAATTGAATGAGATACAGAATCAGCACAACCTATCGTGTCGGTAATCACAAGGGTAATGGTATAACTTCCTGAAGAAGTATAGACATGGGTATTTGAAACGCTGTTTGTGCCATCGCCCCAATGCCAGTCATAGACAGTTGGACCACTTATCACAGAATTATCAATTGCCGTCACTACTTCATTCACACAAAAGGTATCAGCTATCGAAAAGCTTGCATCAATGGGATGTAAAGTGTTGATTGTAACTGTCGTGGAATCTTTGCATCCGCTTAGTTCTGTAATCAGTTTTACATTATAAACACCTTGCACTGTATAGATATGTGACGTGTCCTTGCTGTTTGAATAATACCCATCTCCAAAGTTCCATAAATAGGAATATGGGATATTACCGATTCCGTTATTGGCTATAAACTGAATGGTATCTTCATCACATCCGAATTGTTTTATAGTTTGTATGGTTGGGGTAAGGTTGACTGCTTTGATATACACACTATCAGACACATTGCAAATTTCTCTGAACGAAATATCATCGATGGCAAAATCATTACCACTTGTTGCCGTGGCTTGATCAGTGATACAAATGGTGATGCTTGTATTTGATCCGCTAAACCAAGTAGCATGAAATTGTGTCCATAAACCAGTGGTAAGAGGCAATGACAAGGCTGTTCCGATCAGTGTACCATTGATTGAAAACTGTAACACGGCAGGATTACTTGCTACACATGTTGCACCCCAAGCCGAAAAATCGTAGTATGTATTTGGATTAACATTAATGGTCTGACACCAGATATTTACATTCGCAACACCAGCGCCATTAACCACCATCATTTGCCCGGTACCACTTGTATGATCGCCGAAATTAGCAAAATTGACATGCGTGCTATTCGGATTGGTAGCTATCGCAAATTGCCCTTCCAATGAAAGCAGTCCGTATGTGCCACCTGTACCGTAAATGTACGATGAACTGAAGATGGTGTTGCCCTGACTGAAATCTCCGTTCGGAATCAGATTAGTGGGTGTCACCGCTTGAACTGTCAGCACATAGTTGGCACTTGTTGTTCCTACATTCACAACTGGATTGATGATATTCGGGTTAGATAAGCCTGCTGCTGGACTCCAGGTGGTATCGACATAATACGGAACGCCCGTAGTTGTATACACGCCAGGACTCAATTGAACGGTGGTGTTTTTACAGGCTAAAATCGTATCAGGCAAGTTGATAATACTGATATTACATTGCGCATTCAGTTGTTTAAAACCAAAAAGAAGCGCAAACGCTTGAATTAGCAGGTATGAAAATTTGAATGCTGGTTTCATGTTGTTCGAATTGGGAGCTAAGATACAAAGTCTGTATATACCCCCATAAAAAAAGCGGAGAAATTGCATCAGCAACTCTCCGCTTTAATACATATCCTTTTGAAATTATCTTAGCAAGGTGACATTCCCTTTAAATTCTTTCTTTACATTATTCATAAATTCTGCATTGATAATATAGACAAACACGCCAAGTGGTTGGTCGATACCATTGTATTTTCCATCCCAACCGCGTCCGTCAACAGCATTTGTTGTGAAAATCTTTTCGCCCCAACGGTTATAAATATCCATCGTGAACGTTTTTAATCCGCTTGCCAAAAGTTCTCTTGGCAGGAAGTAATCATTTAATCCGTCGCCATTTGGTGAAAAAGAATTTGGAATATTAAGATAACAATCACGCTTTACCCAGATGCTATCAGTTGATTTACATTCGCCATTCATACTGGTTACAGTCAACCAATAACGTCCAGGTTGTGTAACAGTGATGGATGTAAATGTTTCGCCCGTATTCCATACATTACTAAGTGCAAATGGGTTACTCATATTGGCCAGTAAAATAGAACCCGTAACACCAGGACAGATTGATGTATCCGGACCTAAATTCACAATCGGATAATCATCGATTTGTATAGCCTTAGAAATTATGGCATCAGGGCAACGAGGCGTTTTACCTGTGAGTGTTACATTGTATATATTACCCGGTGGAATATGATCCCACGTATGAGATGGGTTGTGCACGTTATTCAAGATTTTGCCATCATCAAAATTCCAAGAGAAAAAGTTAGTGTTCGCAGAAATCGTATCGGTGAAAAAGACTGGATCACCAACACAAATTGTATCATCTGACACAGTAAAATCAACAAACGAAGGAACAATGACATAGACCACTTGAGTGGCTGTATCCTTGCATCCAAGTGTATCTGTAATAATATGAGTTACGGTATAGGTTCCAGGATTAGCATACGTGTGCGCAACCGGAGTTTGGGTTGTCATTGTATCACTTAAACCATCACCCCAATTGTAGATATATTCAACCAAGGCTGCAATAACGCTTGATCCTGTTGTAGCTAAGAATCCCTGACCCAAACAAACCGAGTCCTTTGGTACAACACCAGGTACAGCCGGGTTAGGACCAAGTACTGCAATGGCCGCATTAATCGGATGTGAAATAACAATCACCTGAATGTCGGTATCCTTGATACAAGGCGGATGATCTGCGATTAAGGTCACCGTATACGTACCTTGATTTGCATAAATATGGGTTGGGTTAGACGCCGTTGATGTATTTAGATCACCAAAAAACCACGTGTATGTAGTGCCTATTTGAGGGTTGCTATTGTTTGTAAATGTAACGGTATCCTCGTCGCAACCATAGTTCTTTTTGTAGGTGAAGCTTGCATTTACCTTTCCAACACCAACTTGATACACCGACGTGAATGAATAAGGTGCGCAACCACCGGTTACATTCACTGTACAAAGCACTGAGTCAATAGTAACAGGTGGAGGTAATGTAAGTGTTGTTCCGTTGCCTAACACAGCGCCTGTTTGCGCATTTGTCCATGTAAATGTATACGCAATTGGAGATGATGGGCCGTTTGGCGTAAAGCGATAAGCACTGTTCACCGCAGACCACTGCGTTCCGTTTCTTCCGGGTACCATATAGGCGACTGTACCCGCTGCGTTTTGGATACCTTCATGCGCTACACCGCCATTCCAGCCTGCGCATAATGGTTTTCGCTTAACATTGATATCGATGATATTGGTTAATTCATGTAAAACAATTTGTTGTGTGTCGATTAAAGTAGTGCAACTAAACATAGAAATGTTAGTCCAGCTTACTACCATCGTTCGGCAAGGGGCTACGCCAAATACACCCCAAGTCACTAAGGCTCCTACATTGGTTGGAAGGATATCATGATGAGGCCCCATGATGGTATTATTGAAGGTATTGTTATTGACTGGTGCAGGCCCAAAGCCAGCAGAGGACCACGAATTAAAAAGACCAGCCTGCGATAAGTTAAACCCGATTTGTCCATTAGAACTCACGATCATGTTATTATAGGTATTGCCGAAATAACAAAAAGGAAAAGGTAGTGGAACGACACCACTCCAGATATCATCAATGGCCACCAAGATTGGATTGGGTCCAACAAATGGGGCTGGATTGAAAGGGATAGTATCACCTAAATAAGTAGTGGTATTGTTGATGCCCGTCGGAAATGTAACCACCGCAGTCAGATTGAGCGCACTGTCGCAAGGGATAGTACCTCCCGGAGGACCAACTATTTGAAGCGTTGCACAAGGCTGCGCGTACGAATGTAAACTTACTAATATCAAACAGACAGTAGCCGTCAGAATAGATAATAATCTTCTCATGGAAAAGGATTTAAAAACTGAAAAATACAAAAAAATAATAAAAAAGTGGGTATAACTTCTGAAAAAGACGCGAAACGATGAATTATAGTTTGTTGAAGTGAAAGAATGGATCAGCCTTTATTCTCCGCTTTTTCTGACACCAAATAAAGGACCCATACAAAACTCATCACCAAACACATGGCTATAATCTGGTGAAATAAGGCCAAATATTCAAACACTCCAAGCCCGTTTCTAGTAAGATGCGTTGCATTAAGCACTGATAATATGCCCAATACAACCTGCGCAAATACCAATATCAATGGAACGATATTATACCTTGTAAATAGCGCTGAATCCTTGATTAGTCTGCATTTCCTAAACCATACTAGGATTGTAATAAAGAGGATAAAGGCCATTGTACGATGCACATAATGCACATTGATTGGGTGATGCAGAAAATTTTGCTGAAGCAATTCTGCCGGAAAAACACTCCCATTGATGCCCGGCCAAGTAGGTGCAACGTTCGCTGCTTTTAATCCGGCCATAAAGGCGCCATAGACTAATTGAATCGAAAGCAAAGCAAGCACAGCTATCGACGTATGTTTCAAATGGTGGCTTGCGATACGATCTTTTTTTTCGACAAGAAGACTCAATGCAAACCAATACGTGAATCCAATCAAAACAAGGGCCGAGATGAAATGAATCGCAAGACGAATATGACTGACATATAAATTATTGTCGTCATTGAGCCCGCTAGCAACCATAATCCATCCAATGAGTCCTTGACAAAGCCCTAATGTAAAGAGGCCAAGAAGTTTGGGCACCATCTCTTTCGTAATGATTTTTTTATATAAAAACCAACTAAACGGAACAAGAAATACCACGCTGATGAACCTTGCCCAATTACGATGAAACCATTCCCAGAAAAAAATCAACTTAAAATCGGAAAGGGTGAAATCCTGATTCAGGTATTTATACTGCGCGATCTGCTTGTATTTTTCAAATAGTTGCAGCCATTCTGCTTGACTCATCGGGGGCAAAGCGCCCAACAAAGGCTTCCATTCAGTAATCGATAAACCCGAACCTGTAAGTCGCGTTATACCGCCCAACAATACCTGCACCATCAGCATAAACACGCCAAGTAATAACCAACGACCGACAATTTTATTTTTATCCATATTCGGTAAGAAGTCGCAAAGCTACACGAGGAAAGTGTAGGAGAAAAGATTTTAAGGAATAGTATTTTACAATAGGTGGTAAGCACCTTATGCCCTTACTTTGCCCTTATTAAATTTTTCATTTGCTGCTCCAATACTTACACAAACATGAATATGAAGCCGGTTGCGATGAAGCCGGAAGGGGTTGCATTGCGGGTCCTGTGTGCGCAGCAGCTGTAATCTTGCCGCATGATTTCTTTCATCCTTTACTGAATGATTCCAAGCAATTAAGCGAAGAAAATCGGTACTTGTTGCGCCCTGTGATTGAGCAGCACGCCATCGCTTTTTCGGTGGCTTTTGTGGATCATCTTCAAATCGATAAAATTAATATCCTGCAAGCTTCTTTTCTTGCGATGCATAAAGCTATTGGCAAACTCGACCGGAAACCTACTTTTTTATTGATTGATGGTAATCGCTTTAAGTCATACAAAAAGATACCACATGAATGCATCGTCAAGGGCGATAGCAAATATGCGTCCATTGCCGCAGCCAGCATTTTAGCCAAAACCTATCGTGATGATTTGATGGAGAATTTACATAAACGTTTTCCCGTTTACAATTGGAAGCAAAATAAAGGTTATCCAACAGTGGCACATAGAGAGGCTGTGCTAAAATTTGGCATGAGTGATTATCATCGTAAAACATTTGCTTGTGTGCCTAAGCAAATGGAATTACTGTTCAATCAATGATAGGAAGGTCAAAAAATTATAAATCGATTTTATCAACTCTATTCTGATGTCGGCCACCTTCAAATGGGGTGTGTAGAAACGCATCGGTAAACGAAATGGCCTCTTCGATAGAAATGAAACGGGCAGGCAGGCAAATTACATTCGCATCATTATGCTGACGCGCTAATTCAGCCACATCTTTACGCCAGCAAAGCGCTGCCCGGATGCCAGCGTGTTTATTGGCCGTGATACAAACACCATTGGCACTACCGCAAATTAAAATACCGAAATTCGCTTCGTTCGATTCGACCGTCGAAGCCACAGGATGCGCATAATCGGGATAATCGACACTGTCTATTGTATTTGTGCCTTTATCTATCATCTTTATTCCCAATGATTCAAGATGTGTTTTGATGGCATTTTTATATTCCACACCGGCGTGATCACAACCGATAGCAATCGTTAAATCGCTTTGCATAACTGATAATTTATTGAAGGTTTGTTATTAGTGAAGCTTCACCATTTCTTTTCCGATTTTATAACCCATATGGTAGATTTCTACTTTATAGGTTCCCTTGGCAAATGTAGTCGATGGTTTCCAATCGGTAGAAATGCCCTTTACTTTTTCGCCTTGTTTGTACGGAATTGTTTTAGACGCCGTATACGATTTTTCAGAATTATCAGATAGTTTGAACTTGCTGCCATTGCTCGAAATAACGTTTCCGTTTGGATCGTATACACAGATGTAGATAATCTTTTCGCCGCTTTCACTTATTCTGTTATCATCTAAATCAAACGAGATGCGAATTAAATCGGCCTTACTAGCTTTGATTGTTTCCTTTTCTTTTTCTTTTCCAAACAGGGTTTTAGTATTGTTGATCGCTTCCATGTTGATACCCGAAGCATGCAGTACTGAACCTAATTCAACGGTTTTTTCAAGGCCTTTTTTTTCCTCGGTGAGCGTCGCTTTTTCTTGTGTTAGTTGTCCTTTCTCTTCGGTGAGCGCTCTCTTATCTTCACTCAATTCTACATTTTCTTGCTTCAATGCAGTTATCTGTTCTTGATAACCTGTCATTTTTGATTTCAAATTATCAATGAGTTTATTTGCTTCAGCCAATTGCCCCTTGGTTAGATTTTTTTGTTTAAGAATCGATTCGATTTTCGATTTCATGGCACTCAGTTCTCCGTCTTTGGTGGTCAGTAAACTGTCCATTTGAACACTTTGTGATTTCATTTCATCCAAGCGTTTAAGGGCATCGTTATATTCTGTTTCAATGGTTGCTTTATCATTACTCACAGTAGCTACCTGATTCGTAAGGTCTTCATTTTGATCTTCGACCTTATTTTTTGTTAGGAAGAAATAGATGCAAGCTGCAAGAAGAAGAGCGATGATGCCGAGATAAATCCAATGTGGACTAAATCCTTTGCGCGGCTCGTTTGAATTGATTTCCATGATAGTGGGGGTTTGGATAGCAAAGGTAACCATTGCCTCATCAAATGTATTATTGTCTGTGTAAAGATTTGTTATTATTTTTATCATCAAACAACCAACTACTATGATAAAAGCAGAAAACCTGTTGTTGATTGATATAGAGACTGTCCCGCTTTATAGTTCCTATCAGCAACTGAATGAAAAATTGCAAAAACTCTGGGACAAGAAATCGCTGACTTTAGACAAAGAAAACACCGACACCGCCGCTAGCTTCGCTGAAAAAGCTGGTATCTACGCCGAGTTTGGTAAGATTGTTTGTATTGGACTTGGGTATTTTGTCAAAACAAATGAAAGCTATTCCTTAAAGGTAAAAACCTTAGCCGGACATGATGAGAAAAAACTACTCGAAGATTTTCGTGATGTATGTAACAAGTTTTTTAGGAATACCGAAAAGCAATTTTGCGGACACAATATCCGCGAGTTTGATATGCCTTACATATGCCGGCGTTCATTCATCAATCAGGTAAAGCTGCCTGATGTGTTGATGGATCTTCAAAACAAAAAGCCCTGGGAAAATCCCATGCTCGACACCTTACAATTTTGGAAGTTCGGGGAGTATAAGAATTTTACATCGGTCGATTTGTTGTCTACTATATTGGATATTGAAAGTCCGAAAGATGATATCGATGGAAGCGAGGTCGCGGCTGTCTATTGGAAAGAAAATGATCTCGATCGTATCGTTCGTTATTGTACTAAGGATGTGGTTACAGTCGCTCAGATCTTGATGCGTCTCAATGCTATGCCCTTGTTGAACGATGACGATGTGGTGGTAATGAACGATGAAACCACTGAACGCTAAACCAATTCGTTTTAAAATGTATTCTAATCAAACCGCTGGCGCAGGTTTGCAACCTGCGCCGCATCATCCATATTTTTTTAGAGCATTTCTTTCAACACCATTGTTGATTTATTTAAACAGTAATTATTCATAGTATTTTAATTTTCGATGCTACATTGGTCAATGAAAAGATAATTGTGATGTCACAGGTGAATGAAATTTCTTTTTTCAATGGGTTGAACCGTATTACCTTTGAAACCTATCGCTAAGCAGCACGCATGAAAGAAGTAAACGAACTGATCAAACAAATTAAACAAGGCGAATTGAAACCCGTCTATGCCTTCGATGGCGAGGAACCTTATTTTATCGATTTGCTTTGCGAGGCCTTTGAAAACGATGTGCTGCAGCCACACGAAAAAGATTTTAATTTCACCACCTTCTACGGCAAAGATGCCACATGGTCGGCCGTAGTCAATGAATGCAGAAGTTACCCTGCCTTCTCCCAACGACGTCTCGTCATACTCAAAGAAGCGTCGCAGCTGAAGGATTTCACCCAACTCGAAAGTTATATTCAACAACCATTGCCTAGCACGATTCTTGTGATAGCGCATAAGTATAAGAAGATTGATGGTCGCTCTAGCATCGTCAAGGTTATCAAGAAGCAAGGCGTTTATCTTACGTTTGACAAAATCAGGGATTATAATCTCAGCGATTGGATACTCAATTATTGTACCACCAAGAACATTAAGATTACCCCCACCAATGCTGAATTGTTGGGCACTTACTTAGGCACCGATTTACAGAAGATTGTCAATGAGCTTGAGAAAGTGTTGATTAATGTGGGTGATAAGAAGGAAATCACCGCCGAGTTGATCGAAAAGTATATCGGCATCAGTAAGGATTATAATGTGTTTCAATATCCGACCGCCATTCTTGAACGGAATGCCGAAAAAAGCTATCGTATAGCCAACTATTTTATTGCCAATCCAAAAGAAGGGCCAATGGTATTGGTGACGTCGATGTTGTATTCACAGTTTTCGAAATTGTATCAATATCATTATGCTAAAAATATGCCTGCCAAAGACATTGCAGCGGTCTTAAAAATCAACTCGTTTTTTGTCAAGGATTATCAGAAGGCGTCGCAACTTTTCAACTTATCACAAACAGTTGAAGCGATTGAAATTATTCATCAATATAATTTAAAAGCCATCGGTTTGAATACGGCCACGAATGATAGTACCTTATTAAAAGAACTGACGGCCAAACTTTTATTATTATGAAAAAGATACCCTTACTGCTGCTGCTGATTGTTACGACTCTATCATCGTCTGCCATGAAGAAGAAAGCGACACACTATGTCAAGTATGTGAGTGGCACGTTCTCCAACAACGAAGGGACTATTCGAAAAGTTGGTTGTGTATATGAATTTGTCATCAACACACGCACAGATAATATCATTATTGATTCGGTATGGTTTGGTGCCACACCTGTGCCATGTGATTTACTTGAAATAACATCAAGACATAAAACAGACCTTGCCAATACAAAAGGAATGTATATCGTTCGAGCCAATAAAGATGTATATAAGAATTTCAATGCACAGATAGATTCAACGTTATCACACGCTGCATTCAAAGCGCCTTTTGCGTTTAAAGGTGATGCCGTGATTATGTATAAAGTAAACGGGAAACGTTATTATGTATACGTGACGAATGTAAAAGAAGTAAAGGCTAAGGGTTATCGTTAAATAAGGTTTAGAAACGAGATAATGCGTCTTGCTTATCGATAGTGAGTTGTGCAATAAGTTCATCGATAACATTGAATTTTGTTTCATCGCGCAACTTGTCGACAAATTCGATCCGTAATGTTTCGTCATAAATATCTTGATCAAAATCTATGATGTTCACTTCGATGGAACGATGGTTGCTAGATGAAACCGTTGGTCTCACACCGATATTGAGCATAGCCTTATATACAGTTTCCTTGAGATACGCTTTCACAGCATAGACGCCATTGGCAGGGATCAGCTTGTGTACATCACCTACGTGTACATTAGCAGTTGGAAATCCGATGAGTCGCCCACGTTTTTCGCCATGAATCACCACACCTTCAAGCGTGTAATATTTTCCTGCAAGTTCATTGGCTTTTTTAATATCCCCGATATGCAAGGCGGCTCTGATTTTAGTCGATGATACAGCAATATGTTCAATTTCCTGTACAGGTATTTCTTCTAGTTGAAATCCGTAAGTTGCTTTCACCGATTCTAGCAATTGATAATTCCCTTGACGGTTTTTTCCGAAATGATGGTCGTATCCAATGATGATGGTGTGCGGGTGAAAATTGCTGACAATAAAATCACGTATATAGGCTTCAGCTGAAATGTCTGAAAATGCTTTTGTAAAAGGGACTATCACTACATTGTCGACATGAAGTGCTTGTAAGGCCTTGATTTTTTCTTGCGATGTACTGAGTAGTTCGATGGGTGTCGAGTTGGGTGCCACGACAAAGCGGGGATGCGGATCAAATGTGATGATAATACTTTCGCCATCTACTTCTATCGCTTTTTTACGCAATCGTTCAATAATCTTTGCATGCCCGAGATGAACGCCATCGAAAGTACCTATGGTAAGCACCGGGTTTTTGAAGGGTGGTAAATTATCTAATCCTTTGAACACTCTCATCATATCATCATCAAGTCTGTTTGTGCAAATGTACTAATTCAGGACATAGTAGCGGAAATTTTTGATATCGCTAATCAGTCAATCAGCTGGGTCTTGAGGGTATGTGATGAACGACTATATTTTGTCAAATAAAATTTTACAGCATCACAATCTGTCCTTATTTTTACGCCAACAGGATAAATTCTTTAATATGAAAAAAATAGTGTTAGCCTTTCTTCTTTTAACATTGACAATGTCTTCGTTTGCTAAAAAGCATAAAAATAAATTTGTGGTCATTGAAACGACCATGGGTACCATTAAGGTTGAAGTGTATGCCGATGTGAAGCAACATGCAGATAATTTTCTGAAGCTTGCGGGCGAAGGTTTTTT
>Ga0209596_1004122_pt1 | contig 11202 bp, 8 predicted proteins | sample M_130807_MF_Meta_FD_187314 | JGI IMG/M metagenome (GOLD analysis project Ga0209596, IMG submission 187314) | Freshwater microbial communities from Lake Montjoie, Canada to study carbon cycling - M_130807_MF_MetaG (SPAdes) (version 2) | ecosystem: Environmental > Aquatic > Freshwater > Lake...
ATCTTTATTTTTCATAAATTCTTTTATATTTATATATACATTTTCATTAACTTGTAATTCTTTTACATATCTTACTGAATCTTTACCATAAAAATCTAATTTTATTTTATTATTATCTAATATTGTTATATGTTCAACTCTTAAAGAAGTAACACCTACAGTATCAGATTCATCTTCAGATTTTTCATTACCTACTCTTAAAGCTAATGTATCAATTAAATATAGTGCTGTTGCTAATTGTTTTAAAGTTTTATCTGATGATATTAAATTAATATCATTTTCTTTTCTAATAGTATTAATTTGTTTTTTTAGTTTTCTCGCTAAATCAAATTTTTCCATATCATTCTTCATTTTTAAATTTGAATCATTTCCTAACCATACATATTTTGTTTTTCCTGATATATTGTCTTTCCAACTAGCTAACCATTCTACATTTCTATCATGAATGATTTTACCCCATTTATGACCTTCTAATGTTTTTGGTATTTGAGATGATTTATCTAAATTTAATATTACATCTTCAGGAAATATTCTAAATTTTAGTTTTCCTAGTTTAGGATGATTACCTCTGCCTAAAAATATTCCTGGTGGTTCTATTCTAAAATTTCCAACACTTGTTTTTTTACCATCAATATAAGCAAATTTATATGGTTCTAAATCATCATCAATGATAATTTTATCTTTTTTTTGCTTATTCTCTAAATATTTAATAAAATATTTAAAATCACATGTATCTAAAGATTTTATATCATCATTTTTTAATATTTTTTTAAAATCTTTCCAAAAATTTTTTTTAAATTGTGATTTTTTTATATAATCACTATTTAAATATTTAACATAATAAGTTAAATATTCTTCTGCTAAAGGATTTAATATATATTCTTTACCATTAAATATTAATGGTATTTTATTATATTCAGGCTGAGGAGGAAATAAAACTCCATTATGTTGTAATGTTGTCCATTTATATTTTGAACCTCCAAATTGTAATATTATAAAATATTGTGCTAATATGTTTATTATCATATTTAATATATATATTTTATAAATATATATTAAAAACGATGGAAGAAAATAATTTAAAATCTTTTTTTAATAGTTTTGTATATTTATGTAAAGATTATACATACAATTATAATGAAATATTAACAACTTTTAATATAATTTTAAGTTATTTACATGGTGAATCAAAAGAATTAATTGATTTTTTTATATTAGATTTAAGTAATATTAATGATTATTTAAATAAAAAAACAGATAAATTTGATGTACCTATACCTGATAAATTTAAAATTATTGGACATTATCTTAACCTTTATCATAATTTTATAATAAAAATTAATTGGTATTGGGATGATAATATAAGTCAAAATAATAGATATTTTAAAGATTATTTAGAATTTATGGAAATGTCATCAGATTTATTATATTATCATAATAGTGGTGATAATAATAGAGTAACTTTATTATTAATAATTTATATACCATTATATACTGCATATATAATTTAATATATTATTCAATAAATAAACATTTTTTTTTATAATTCTGTGGTTGTAATGTTTGTATTTCATTTTTAATTTTTAAACAATCATTTAAGAATTCACAATCAGATTTTTTATATTTTTTTTCTAGTTTATTATCTAATAATAATTCTATAATGATATTTATATAATCAAAATTTATAATTTTGATTATTTCATTTGTTACAATATTATAAATATAATAATTACAATTATTTATATTTATATTTATCCATACAATACATATTAATTCAAGTAAATGTTCATTTGTTATATTATCAACACTAATAATTTGATAAATATTATTTTCATTATATGCATTTATTCTTCCGATAATGTTTAATTCGCCATATTTATTAGAATTGTAATTATAATTAATTATTTTTTCATATTCTAATTTTTTTATAACTTTATTATCCATATTTTGTATGTATTTATTTATTTGATATTTATTAATACATTCATTATCATTTTGAACTAATTTAAAAAATATATTATCAACAAGTGATAAATATAAATTAGTTAAATATACATTTTTTTCAATATTATTTGAAGGAAATTTTATTTTCTGAATAAATTTATTAAACCAAAACAAATATGAATATTTTAATTTTAAACAATTTTTTTTAAATTCAACAAAATTTTTTATATTTATATTTGTTTCTATTTTAGTTACTATTTTTTCAAACATTGTTATGTAATTTATTAAATATTGATCAATGTAATCAACAGTTTTATTAAAAATTGTCATATTGTTAGTATTATTAAATTCTCTTATTGATGTTATTAATAAACTATTTATATCATTATTTTCATTGTTTTTAATATATGAATAAGTGGGTTTATTAAATGTTAAATTAAGATATTTAACTATATCATTTATTTTACTATCATCAATATATTTAATTAAATCATTTATCCAAATATTAGGTATATTTAATTCTTTTTTATTATCATTACTTAAATTATCATTAATTAAGTTTATATCTATTAATCTAGTTTCTGTCATTTCTAAATAATTATATTTTAAAAATTGTAATGGATAATAATTTATATCTTCTAATAAAAATAAATGTTCTGATGCTCGTGTTATAGCAACATAAATAGATGGAGGACATTGATTTTTTGGAGCAGTTTTATTAAAAAAATTAAAATAAGAGCTATCGAAATTATAAACAATTACAATTTTTCTTTCTCTGCCTTTTGATTTATGAAAAGTTGTAAAAACAATTTTATTTTTAATAACTATTTCATCTAATTTTTTTGATGAATCATATACATAATATGGAATATTAGATTTAATAAATTCATTTTCAAGTAATTTAACAGGATTTAGTTTTTTAGATTTAAAACTTGGACATAAAATAAATATATCAGATGGTTTATAACCATCTTTAAAAAACTGTTTGATTTTTTTTATTAAAAAATTATATATTTTAAATGTATTACATATTAAATAATTTACATTTGATCCTTTTTTTAATATTTTTAATGTTTTTATTCTATTTTCCCCCAATAATACATAATTTACAAATTTTGCAATAGATTCTGTAACTCTAAAACTATGAGATAATGGTAATACTACTGAATTTGGATATAAATCTATTGCTAATGTTAAAAATCTATTATCAGCACCTTTAAAATCATATACTGTCTGATTTTTATCACCTAATAATAAATATTGTACATTTTTTTGTAAATCATTTGTAAATTTTAGTATTGCCGAATAAAATAATATTGTCATATCTTGTACTTCATCTATAACTATAATATCAAATTTTGGTAGTTCTTTAATAGGTGGTGTATTATTATCTATAACATTATTAATTATTATATCACTATACGCATTTATGTTATAATAATTTACATATAAACTATGATATGAATGAATTTTTATATTTTTTATATCTTTTGCTTTATCTTTTACTTCATGTCTTAGAATACTGTTATATGTTATTTGAAGTATTAATTTATCTGGTAATGCTTTAGCTAATTCTAAAACTGTTGTTGTTTTTCCTGATCCTGCAACAGCATCACAAATAACATTTTTATTTTGTTTAATTGTATTAATAATATCTAATTGTTCATCACTTAACATATTAATTCTATTTTTTATATATTAATTTTTGTTTATATTATTTATTAATTATATTATTATAAATTGTTGATAATATATCAACATTACCAATAAAATAATATTTCTTTACTACGAAAAAAAATATAATAATTTCAGGAACATAAACTAAGAATATTAATGCAAAATTAAAATAGTGAATATTTTCAAAATTTTCAGATTTTTTAAATATTAAAGATTTATAATTTAGTATAATAATTACTATAAATAAAAATACTATAAATAATATTGGTATAATACAATGATAAATATATAAAATTATATTTTTTTCATCTCTTATTTTTTCTTGCTCTAATGCTTTTTTTTCTATTCTTTCTTTATTATTATTTTTATAATTAATTATTATATTTTTTGCTTCTTGATCTTGTGATATATAATAATTTATTGTATTTAATTTTTCTTTGATTAAATTTTCATATTCTGAAGAAATAATAAATTTAAAAAATAATGTTTGAATAATCATAAAAATAATAATATTCATAAAAATTAAAAAAACTTCATTTTTATCACTTAAAGTTTCTATTAATATTTTTATCATATATTATATAATATAATATAATATATTATATAATAAAATATAATATAATATTATATGAGTTACTTAACAAAATTACATACGTTAAATAATATATTTAGTATACTTTTTGTATCATTAATAATAACTATATTTGAAATTTGTTTTTTTTACATTATTATGGTTCCACGATTACGATTATCTTTAAATAATAATATTAATAATATATCAAGAAAATTAAAAAATAAAAATTTATCAATAAATAATATAATTGATAATTTATTAACAAAAATATTTATTGATAATGAGGATTTATTAAATAAAATAAATCCTCAAAGTATTAAAAATGAAATTAAAAATGAAATTAAAAATGAAATTAAAAATGAAATTAATTATGAAATTAAAAATGAAATTTATAAAAGTAAAAATGAAATTAAAAATAAAATAAATAATGAAATTAAAAATGAAATTAAAAATGAAATTAAAAATGAAATTAAAAATGAAATAAATAATGAAAAAAATAATATAAATGAGACAATAGAACATTTTAATGAAAATCAAAGATTATACAAACCTTTATTTGATAAAACAATTGCTGATGAAATATCAACTATTATTATTAAAGTATTACAAAAAAATAATATTGAATTAGATGAAAAATATAAAGATTATATTAAAAAATTAGTAATAATTGATTTTGATAATAAAATATTTTCTTTATTAAACACATTTAAATATGATGAAAAACATTTAATTGATAATAATAATAATAATACTTTTATAATATCTAGTTGTGTTGTTGTAATTATATTATTATTATTAAAAATATTATATAATAATATTAGCTTATTAAATATTGCAAATGGAGGTGGTGTTGAAAATAAAGTTTATATAACAAGTTTTATAATAATAATAATTATTATATTTTTTCAAATAAATTTTTATTTTTTTGGTATTACATATAAATATAAAGAAAATGATGAAATACTATTTCATATATTTAATAATATTGAATTATAATTATAATAATATATATTAATATATAATATTAAATGTCTCAGGTATTATTAAATTTTATTAATGATATTAATGTATCTAATACTAAAACAGGTACTTTATCAGTAATATATGGTGGTACTGGAACTACTAATTTAAATAGTAATCAATTATTAGTTGGCAATGGTATAAGTACAGTGATTCAATCAAGTAATTTATCTTGGGATAATACAAATAATATATTAAATGCTACTAATTTTTCAGGTATAGGTTCTAGTTTAACTTTATTAAATGCAAGTAAAATTACATTAGGTACATTAAATGTTGCTCAAGGTGGTACTGGGACAACTAATTTAAATAACAATCAATTATTAGTTGGTAATGGTATAAGTGCAGTGATTCAATCAAGTAATTTATCTTGGGATAATACAAATAATATATTAAATGCTACTAATTTTTCAGGTATAGGTTCTAGTTTAACTTTATTAAATGCAAGTAAAATTACATTAGGTACATTAAATGTTGCTCAAGGTGGTACTGGAACAACTAATTTAAATAACAATCAATTATTAGTTGGTAATGGAACAGGAATAGTTATACAATCCGTTAATTTATCTTGGGATAATACAAATAGTATATTAAATGCTACTAATTTTTCAGGAATTGGATCTAGTTTAACTTTATTGAATGCTTCAAAAATTACATTAGGTACATTAAATGTTGCTCAAGGTGGTACTGGTACAAATAGCTTAATAAGTGGTAAAATATTAATTGGTAATGGTACAAATACTGTTATACAAAATAATAATTTTTCATGGAATAATACAACTACTTGTTTAGGAGTAGGTAAAACAGATCCTTCCACCACTTTAGATGTATCAGGTAATATATTAACAAACACGCAATTTTTAGGAACAGGTGCTAATATTTCTTATAGTTGGTTAAATGATACAACAACTGGTATAAGTAATCCTAGTACAGGTGTTCTTGGATTTTATACAAATAATAGCGAAAGATTACGTATTCTAAATAATGGAGACGTCAATTTTGATAATAATACTTTATATGTAGATAGTGTTAATAATAGAATTGGAATTGGTACAACACAACCAACTACAAGTTTACATATTAATGGAAATGCTAAAGTAAACGGCTCTTTAACTGTTCAAAGTTTAACAGTAAATGGAACTACCACTATTATTGATACAAATACTCAAACAACAGAACAATTAATAATAACAAATGATGGTACAGGACCAGCAGTAATAATTAATCAGTTAGGAAACCAGTCAATAATGCAATTACAAGGTACAAACACGACTGTTTTACAGGTACTAAATGACGGTTCAGTTGGCGTAGGTATTACTAATCCAACAGCAAAAATGGATATTTCAACAAATAATAACATTGGATTAAAAATTAATCAATATAATGATAATTATAACATAATTGATTTACAATCAAGTAGTACTCGTGTATTGACTTTAAATAAAAATAACATGGTTGTTAATAATAAATTTACATTAGATATTTCTGGGAATTTAATTATTAAAGGAAATATATATGGTAAGAACACAATAAGTAAAGTAGGTTTTACATTTACAATAAAATCTGTAATTGATCCTATCACATCAACAAATGTTTATTATTATAATGTCAATTTATCTAAATACTATACTACAAATCAAACAATAAACAGTAATAATATACAAGTATTTAGATTAACAACATTTGATATTAGTGGTAATGAAATTGAAACAGATTTCATATATATATCAAGTTTTAATAGTGGTATTAAAAAAATTATTAAAAATAGGGTTGCATTTGGTGATTCACAAATCTATGGATGGTCTAGTAACGAAATAAATACTACATATTTAACATACTATAGCAATAGTATTAAAACATTATATTGTATTTTAGAACCTATTTTATAAATAAAATTTATTAATTCAACAAGACCATAAAATAGCTTCACAATTCTTTATTTTATGATTTTATATATTTTCATTATTTAAAATAAAAAAATTGATTTTTTTTATCTTTAAACATTTTTATAAATTATATATAAACAAAAATGTCAAAGACAGAGACAATTACTGTTACACGTAACAGATACTCATCTTTTGAGAAATATTCATCCTATGAGGATGAAATAGAATATGTGAGAAAATATATGTCAAAAAATAAGATTAATGGTTATATTGTCAGTCTTAAAGATAATTCTTATTCAATTAAGATTATGAATGAACAACAACCTCATGTGCAATATAGCACACTATTAAGTTTAGATCTTAAGTGGTCTAATATTGATACAGTTAAATTATCTGAATTATTAGAACAATGTCAAAATCTTAGAAATTTAAATCTTGCAGGTATTTTTATTGGAAAAGAAGGTATGGAAATTCTAGCACCAGTGATAGCTAAATTAACAAAACTAACACATCTTAATCTAGCCAATAATCATATCTATTGTGATGGAGCAAGATTACTTGTCAATGCATTGGAAAATTGTCCAGATTTAAAAAGATTAAATCTCAGAGAAAATAATTTAGAATCATATGGAGCAGAAGCAATTGGAAAACTCTTTAATATCTGCACAAAACTAAGAAATCTTGATATTTGTCAAAATTTTTTACATAATGAAGGTGCTAAAGATATAGCTGAAGCGTTATTAAAGTGTGAATGCAAAACACTTAGTCTTCGCGAATTAAATTTAACTCAAAACTATATTGGATCATGCGGTGCAATCAAACTTGCAGAAGTAGTTGACATGTTTCCTCTACTAACTATTGATGTAAACAATAATCATATTGGAAAAGATGAATATGATTCAGAATTAAATAATATGGGCAAAGATGCTTTAGAAAGTCTTGGATCTAATCTATATACACAATGTGAAGAAGAAGATGAAGTATATTCTGCTGATGAAGTTTCTGTTTCGAGTGAAAGAGATCATGGAATTGATAATGATTCTGATTATGAAGATGAAAATCTAAATCTTGATCATGATTATAATGATCATGATTACTAAAAAAAATTGAATTTTTTAATTATTGATGCATCATTTTAAATATAAAAGTTTTAAACAAAAAATGCCTAAAACCCTTATTATTATTTATTTATTATTAAATATATATTTTATTAATTCTACTACATATACATCTACATATACACCATATAAAAACATTAAAAAATATATTTTAAGAGGCGAAAATAAAACTACAATTACATATACACCGCATAATAGCTTCAAATCATATAATTTAACATATAAGGATACATATACACCATATAAAAACATTAAAAAATATATTTTAAGAGGCGAAAATAAAACTACAAATACATTTACACCACATAATAGCTTCAAATCATATAATTTAACAGATGAGAATAAAACTTTATTTTATGTGTAAATATATTTAAACAGTTATATATTATATATCAAATATTAAATGAAATTAATATTTGATATTGAAACATCGGGATTACCTAAAATGATAAAAAAAAACTATCCAAATCCTGAAGATTTAGATAGTTATAATTCAGCAAGAATAGTATCAATTGCATGGGTATTAGTAAATGATGAAAATGATATTATTCAACAAGAATATTACATTATAAAGCCTGATAATTTTATTATTCCTGATTATGTTACAAAAATACACGGTATAACTACAGAATATGCACATAAATATGGAATACCTATTAACGAAATGTTTAAAAGAATTGAAAAAGTAATAGAAAAAACAAATTGTGTATTATCATATAATATAAATTTTGATTATAATATTTTAAAAAGTGAATTAATTAGATATAATCAAAATGAAATAGTAAAAAAATTAGATGAAAATCAAAGAACTTGTATTATGATTATGTCACAAAATCATATGTCATCAAAATATTATCCTAAATTATGTGATACATATAAATATATATTTAATGAAAGTATGATAAACGCCCATAATGCTATGGATGACACTATAAATTGTTATAAAATTTATAAAGTTTTAGATGAAGCTTTGTAAATTTTATAAAAATAATTATTTTTTTCTTTTTTTTATTATATATTTATATGGCATTGTGTACTCCTCTGTATTTATTATTTTTTTTTCACGTTTACATGTTGTATTATTATTAATTGTACCTTCTGGACATATTTGTACACATTTTTCATCTTTAAATTCATAACCAGGTTCGCATTCTTTTTTGCATTTATTATCACCAATATCATTATAATTAGATGGACATGCACTACTTAATTTATTAACATCTTTAAACGGTCTTTCACAACTCCATCCTTTATCTGGCCATTCATTCGGACATTTCTCTGTCCATTGTTCAAGTGAAATATCACTTCTTTGATAACCTTCAGGAGGAGGATCTGGGTAACATATACCTCCTGGAAAAGCTTCTTTTGTTCCTTCTGGACATAATAGCATAGCATGACCTGCTCCTATATTTGGATTAGGTATTGTATGTGCATCTAATTGACAAGTAGCTAATTTTGTTTTATAATAACCACTTGGACAATTATCTGTTTCGCATGTTGTAATACCTGAAGACCGATAACCTGCATCACATTTTGGATAACACAGACCATCTTGTTCATCTCTATCACTCGGACAACTTGCACGTGTATTATCATAGTTACCAACAAAACGACAATTAGTCACTGTTGCTTCTTCATAACCAGGAGCACATGCTGGATAACACATAGCACCTCTTAATACTTCACCACTTCTACAATAATATCTATCCCATACTTCTTTTTTTTTACATCCACAACCAGTACATGATGTTTTTAAATTAGCTATCCATGTCCTGTAACAATCGCCACGACCATACCACCAATGTCCATTTACTCCATCCCAACACCCATAAATTCCCCATGTATAATTGTATTTTCCCTCATCCCATGAATTACATTTCCAATCTTCCCAACAAGCTGTACCATCATCTCTTTGACCTGAATCACAATCATGTTTGTCAGCCCAACGTCCTGCTCCTCTATCATAATTATGTTCCCAACATGTCCCCAAAGTAGCTACATGTCCAGCTGGACATATTGTTCTGGCAATACCTGCACCTTTTGTGTACCATGCTAATTTTGTGTCTGGATCTCTATAACAAGTATTTACACCTGTTTTATGATATCCTTCTGGACATGGTTCTGGTCTACAAGTATAAGGTGCTCCTGGAACTCGTACATGTCCAGGAGGACATTTTGCATAACATAAATTATCAACATTATCTGGTGTCGGATCTTTACAAGGTGTAATTACTCTAACTTTACTTTGCGACCAAATAGCATTTTTGTGTATAATCATATAATCTTTAGCTCCATCCCATCTAACAGGATAATTTTTTTTACAATTACTATTAACTTGATATGTATAATCGTTAGGACAATTTTCAATACATTTTTTTTCTTCTGTATTATAATTATATCCAGCTGGACATATATTTTTTGGTAAATAAGGATTATTTATTATTTTTTTTGTTATTGTATCTATATTTTTAAATTCTCCGTTGTTTTCAAAAGTTGCATATAATTTATAACATTCAGATTTTTTATCTGGATTTTCTAAATAACCGTCTTGACATTTATTATAACAAACTGCATTAACTAATTTTTTATCTGAAGAACAACCATAATTTTTATCAAAACATAATGATTTTTCAATAGGACCATATTTTTTTGTTAATGGTTTTATTAATTCTTTTAAATCATTAGGTATAATATTAGTTTTATTACCATCTATATCATTTGTATTACATTGTTCATAATTATTTGTATTAATAGTATTAATAGTATCAAGTAATGACATGCCAAATACAGATTCAAGCATTGATTTATTTTTTGTTAATTTACAATCTGAATCATTTGTTGTTTCTAAACCTTTTTTTTTACAATAATCAGTTGTTAAATTTACTTTTTCATTTTCAAAATCATATGATATATCATTATTAGATACAATAATACTATTACTATTTTTAATATTTATATCATTATTAATATTTTTATTATTATT
>Ga0209596_1004130_pt1 | contig 11186 bp, 10 predicted proteins | sample M_130807_MF_Meta_FD_187314 | JGI IMG/M metagenome (GOLD analysis project Ga0209596, IMG submission 187314) | Freshwater microbial communities from Lake Montjoie, Canada to study carbon cycling - M_130807_MF_MetaG (SPAdes) (version 2) | ecosystem: Environmental > Aquatic > Freshwater > Lake...
GTTCTTCGTATCCATGTAATTGATTTGAATTAGAATTTCTTATTCGAAGCATACTTCTCAAAAAATATGTTGCGAGAATACATTTGATTTGATACTGCCATGTACACAACAAAAATATAAATACAGAAATCCTTTTTCACCCTATCCATTTATTTCAGTTAGCGTACTTCTGTCATAAAGGCTTGTTCAATTATGTTAGTATGTTTCCATATAAAATCTAAAAAAAGTGAATTCAATCAGCATAATTTTTGCTATTTTTAAAAATTGAATACATAGAAATCCAAATTAAAAATACCAAATGCACGTCCTATTCAAAATAATTCTTCCATATTAAAAACAAATAAATTAAACCATGAAAAAAAATCTATTCCTCCTTTGCACGTTGGCATGTATGCTTATCAGCACTTGTGTATTTGCACAAGTTCCGCAAAAATTTAATTACCAAGGCATTGCACGCGACGCGAAGGGAACTCCGCTTGTAAAGCAAAAAATGACTTTGAAACTATCTGTATTGGCAACATCCGATGCAACATTTGCAGAATACGAAGAAATACAAACGGTTAATACCAATGAGTTTGGTTTATATACTTTGCAAATTGGGAATGGAACGGCAGTATCAGGTGAAATGAAATCCGTAAAATGGGAGACTGGCAATAAATATATTAAAGTGGCTATCGATCCAAATGGCGCAAACAACTTTGTGGATGCTGGCACCTCCCAATTGCTATCTGTTCCTTATGCAATTTATGCTGATAAAGCTGGTTCATCCACGAATACATCGCATGGTGAAACACGAACTGGTGCAGTAAGTTCAAATGCAGCACATGTTGCAGGTGATGCAAATTATATCACAAAATTTACCGCTTTCAATACGATTGGCAAATCCATTCTGTACGACAATGGAAGCGCTATTGGCCTAGGAACAACAAGCCCAGTTGCAGGTACTAAAATCCATATTTATGATACGAATGCGGGGATTACTGAAATGAGAATTCAACATACGAAACCAACTCTTGGCGGTGCTTCACGCCTTTCTTTTTTCAATGACGCGAATACTGCATTCACAGCTACTGCTAATTATGCGGTGATGAATAAACAAGCAACTAATAATACGGGAATAGTTGGTCCAGGTTTTGCCAATTCAAAATTATTCGGATTTAACAATAGCCAAGGTAGTTTGCTTTTTTCAACAGGTGGGAATATTGGATTCGGTTATTTCAATCAATCGAATTCTACAGTTACTACTAGATTATTTATTGATAGCACCTCTGGTAATGTGGGACTTGGTAATACAAGCCCAGGTGCAAAACTAGAGGTAACAGGACAAGTTAAAATTACTGGTGGCACGCCTGGAGCTGGAAAGGTATTAACTAGTGATGCCACAGGTTTAGCTTCTTGGACTACATTAGCAAGTGGACCTACTGGTCCTGCTGGCGCAACGGGTACAACAGGTGCGCAAGGGCCTATTGGATTAACAGGTCCTGCGGGAGCTACAGGTGCTACTGGACCGCAAGGCATTCAAGGTGCTGCTGGCGCAAATGGAGCACAAGGAATACAAGGCCCAGCGGGTGCAACTGGTGCACAAGGAGTACAAGGTCCTGCGGGAGCTAATGGTGCGCAAGGATTACAAGGTCCCGCTGGAACACCTGGTGTGCCTGGTTCTAATGGAGCCGCAGGTGCTACAGGGGCTACTGGCCCTACAGGCGCTGCTGGCATTTCTTCTTACACTGCAGGAGCCGGTATTAGTATTGCTGGTTCTGTTATCTCTGCAACTGGCGGTGGTGGCGGAGTTAGCGGTAGTGGTACAACAAATTATTTAAGTAAATTCACAAGTGCAAGCGCAATTGGTAATAGCAGTATACAAGACAATGGAACTAATCTTGGTATTGGTGGTGCGCCAAATGCCATAGAAAAATTAAATATTCCAATGTCTACTGGCACTGGTGCATTAAGCATTGATAAAACAAATACAACTGCTGGCTCTTACGCAACTCGCTTTACGCAAACAGGCACTAATGGACAAAAAGTGTATATGAATTACAATGGTACGTTTACAGCAGGTGCCTTCTCTGCACCAAGTCCAGCTATTGCTGTTTATACTACAGGAGCAAATCTTGGCATTTATTCCATTACATCTGGAAATGGTGCTGGAACTGCAATGAATGGCGAAAGCACTATATGGACAGGAGGTCGTTTTCGTACAAAAGATTCAACGAATCTAGGTGCTTCTGGGCTTGTTGGTATTACTGAATCGAAAAGGAATAATGTAGGCGCCATCATAGGACTTAATACCGCTACAAATACAGACTCAACCCATGTTGGTGTTTATGGTACTTATGATGAAACTACATTCGGTATTGGTGTCATGGGTCTTGGTGCTGGTGCATCAACTTTAACTTCTACTACAAATGATATTGGCGTGTATGGTAGTGCAGATACCTATGGAATGTTTGGGTTAAGTGATGCTGGTGTAGGCGTGTATGGATATGTGAATAATACGACAACAGGATATGGTGTAATTTCGGATGGTGATACGTATACATTTGGTGATACGTATGCAACAGGTACTAAATCAGCAGTTGTACCAACTAGCCAAGGAAATAAATTAGTGTACTGTAGTGAAAGCCCTGAAATTTGGTTTGAAGATTTTGGAAATGGCACATTAGCACAAGGAGAAACAGACATTCAACTTGACCCATTATTTTTAGAAATGGTAAAAATAAATGAAGACCATCCAATGGTTGTAACCGTTACTCCACTTGGCAATTGCAATGGTTTATATGTAGAGCCTGGTACAACTGGATTCAAAGTTAAAGAATTAAATAACGGAACAAGCAATGTAAAATTTAGTTATAGAATAAGTGCAAAAAGAATCAATTTCGAAGACAAACGCTTCGGTGAAGATCCAATGATAGCTTTTAATAAAGCCAAAGAATTGAATGCTAAAAAAACTGGCAGCCAAGCGCAAACTTTACCTGCAAATTCCAATAAAACACGCGTGAATTTTAAAGCGCTTGCTAAACAAGCAGCAGCTAATAGTAAGGAGTAGTGAGTAATGAGTAGTTAGTAGTGAGTAGTTAGTAGTGAGTAATGAGTATTTAGTAGTTAGTAGAAAGTACCTTCATGGAGATACTTTCTACTTTTTACTTTCTACTTTCTACTTAGTTGAGATGCTTCAATCAAATAATGTGGAATAACAATTACTACTTTTAGTTTTTGAAAATTATCTTTACCCAATGACAAATTTTATTCCTATTTTCCCTTTGAATATTGTGGTGTTTCCATTTGAGAAATTAAACCTTCATATTTTTGAACCTCGCTATAAACAACTAATAAAAGAGTGCTTTACCGAAAAAAAACTTTTTGGCATTCCAACGGTATTAAATGGAAAAGTTTCGGAATTTGGCACTACAGTTGAAATTATATCCATAGAAAAAGAACATGCAAATGGGGATATGGACATCCGAACGGAAGGAAAACAAATATTTAAAATTTTAGAATTCATCAAAGAATTACCCAATAAGCAATACAGCGGTGCTATTGTCCATTACCCTGAAAACAACATGTACGGTGTACATCGAAAAATGGAAAAAATAATATTGGAAGTTCGCCATTTTCATGAACTATTAGAAGTCACAAAACAATACCGCAAAGCAGACGACGAATTATGTACATACGACCTTGCACATCATGTGGGCATGTCATTGGATCAAGAATATGAATTTCTAAATCTACTTCGTGAAGACCAACGACAAGAATACTTACAGCAACATCTTAAGAATATTATTCCAACCATTATTGAGTTACAAAACTTAAAAGATAGAATTCAATTGAATGGTCACTTTAGAAAACTTTCTGTAGAAGAATAGAATAATGCGGCTCCTAATAATTTCCTCTTTTACTTGACCTACCTTCCTTATTTTCGAGAATAGGATTAATTATTATACCTCTTCAGATTTGTGTGAGTGAGGCACCCCACCCTACTAAACAAATCCCCCAAACGCTGCAAAAGCAACACGACATATCTTGAAGTTTTAGTCCTAAATTACAAACTAATAATCTCCATTCAAACCAACCTCAAACAAACCAACACTATCAATAACAACAGAACCTGTATTGCCTTTCAAGTACATGGTATAAAAATATCCAGGTTGAAATGTAGTCGGTGGAGACGCATAAATTAAATTGGAAGTACCAGCTTGGTTTACGATAAATTTATAAGTCCCTGAATTGAAACTTGTATATGGTGAATATTCTCCATTTTTCATGGAATGAAAAAATAAAGTATTGGCCGTATCTAACACATCTACTCTATTCACATTATTGGATAAATGCAAAAAGCGAACATTACAAGTTGAACCAATCGGTGTAATAAAATTTTCTTCAATGACTTTATGCAGGATATAACCAGCTGAATCATAAACAAACAAAGTATAGTCTTTATTTTCAACAATGGTGATGGCAGTATCTATAAATATTGCACCGGTAATATTTCTGATTTGCAGTTTATGTTTCGTAGCGATATAGTCACGGAACAGGCTATAGTTTAAATACTCCACATAGGTATTATAAACCGTTCCATAGTCCATATCAATATTAATGCCGCCTGATAGATACGAAGCATTGATGACACGCATTCTACCAACATTTTCTTTGACCTTATTGCCTTTGCAACAAAGCAAAAAAGCCAAAGAAATAAACAATAATAAAAGAGGAAGATATTTTTTCATGAAATAAAATTTAAGGATTGAATCTTGGATGTTGTAATTGTTGTATAAAAAAAGGAATGATGGAAGGCTTAAAAATAAGTGGAAAAAGGATACCGAATACAGCACCCCAAAGATGTGCGTCATGACCAATATTATCATTTGCTTTTTTACTCATATAGGAAGAGTAAGCTACATAGCCAATCGCAAATAGAATGGCTGGAATTGGAATAAAAAAATTGAATCTTAATGTTTGCCAAGGATCAAACATAATTGCTGCAAACATGACCGCAGAAACTGCACCGCTTGCGCCTAGTGCACAATAATGATAATTGTCTTTATGTTTGAAATAGGTTGGAATACTAGAAAAAACTAATGCCGCGAAATAAAAGAGAACGTATACCATTGGGTTGCCAAAAATTTGTCCAAATAAATATTCCAAATTTCGACCAAAGAAAAAAAGCGTGATCATATTAAATGCCAAGTGCGTATAATCTGCATGAATAAAACCATGCGTGATAAATCGCCACCACTCCTTTGGATTTCGCCGAATAGCAGTTGGATAAAACATCAATTTATTTAATTGCGAAACATTTTGCAAAGCAGAATAAGATACCAAAACGGTAATGCCTAGAATAATTAGCGTGATGATAGGTAACTCCATTTTTTATTGATTAGGATATTGTGCTAATGCGATTTCTAAACAATCCATAGCCGCATTAATATCATCTGTATTCAAGACATAAGCGAAACGAACTTCATTCAAACCCAAACCTGGCGTGGAATAGAACCCAGCTGCAGGAGCCATCATCACCGTTTGATTATTGTGTGAAAAATGTTCGAGCAACCATCTACAAAAATCTTCTGCAGAAGTAACTGGCAATTTTGCAATCGCGTAAAATGCACCACCCGGATTAGGACAAAGTACACCAGGCATTTTATTTAATCGATTCACCAATACATCACGTCTTTTTAAATATTCTGCTTTTACTTCATCGAAATAATCAGCAGGTAAATCCACCGCCGCTTCACCAGCAATTTGCGCAAAACTTGGCGGACTCAAACGAGCTTGTGCAAATTTCATGGCTGCTTGATAAACAGCTTTATTCTTGGTTACAAATGCACCAATACGTCCACCGCAAGCGCTATATCTTTTTGAAATCGTATCCAATAAAACAACATGTTGTTCCATGCCTTCTAAGTTCATGGCAGAAATATGTGTATGGCCATCGTAACAGAATTCGCGATAGGCTTCGTCAGAAAACAGAAACAAATTATGTTGCAAACAAATATCCTTCAACACATTCATTTCCTCTGCAGAGTATAAATATCCTGTTGGATTATTTGGATTACAAATCATGATTGCCTTGGTCTTCGATGTAATGTTTTTTTCAAACTCTTCAATCGGCGGCAATTTAAATCCATCTTCAATACTCGAAAAAATTGGTTTAATTGCAATTTGGCTGGCTACTGCGAATCCATTATAATTTGCATAAAATGGTTCTGGAATAATGATCTCATCTCCTGGATCTAGACATGCCATCAAAGCAAATTGTATGGCTTCACTTCCACCTGTTGTCACGATTATTTCTTCGGGCGTAAGTTCAATATTAAAACGACGATAATACGCACATAATTTTTTTCTATAACTCTCAAAACCTGCGCTATGACTGTATGCTAGCACAGTCATAGTTGTATGTCGAACCGCATCCATTACTGCTTGTGGTGTTACAATATCTGGCTGTCCAATATTTAAATGATACACTTTGGTTCCTCGCTTTTTAGCTGCTTCGGCAAAAGGAACTAATTTACGTATAGGCGATGAAGGCATTTGCTCGCCTCGATGTGAGATAGATGGCATAATTAAATTTAAGGTTCACAAAGTTAATTTTTTTTAGGAGACGAGGAAAACAATGCTGAAATATGTTTTTCAAGGAAGGCTTCGCTTTGAGCGAAGCCTTCCTTCTCAAGTTCTTCGAAACGTCTTTCGTTTCGTAGTTTCATTCTGTTGCTTTCAGCTACCTTTAGGAAATGAATATTTAAAAATATAGATTTCTTTTTACTAGTTCAAGTATCAAAACTGTTAGAAATTTACGAACTTGAATTGCTTTAAAAGGTTTTGCGAACTTCTTGTACAAATCTATATTTTATTTTTCACCTGAATAGACGACTAACATTGACTTTTATGAACGAATGACTAAAACATTCACTGCACAAGGATTATAAATTCTTCGATAGCAGTTCGGGATTTCAAATCCTAACAGAAGATGTATAAAAATTAGTTAGTGAATTCTACTTTTTATATAAAGCGTTTCAGGGCTAAAATCTTGTCCATTTTTCCAGGTAATACTATCAAATTGTGTAGTTACTTGTTTAAAATAGTTTTCATCCTTTAGCTCTTTAAAAATACCTTTATCTAAGTATGGTTTCACATCAAATTGTCTTACTTCATTATTGCTAAAACTTAGTTCTAACAAGTAGTTGTCTAATGGCTTTACTGCTATTACCTTTATCATTTTATTGTAGGGGTTTAATGTTAAATAGAGTACTACCGTTAATTGCTAATTGCCAGTTTGCCATTAGCTCATCTCTGTGTATTTCCATCCAAGCAATCACTAGTTTTAATTTATTTTTTGGTAAATCGCCACCTAGTATTTCGCCATCTTCAATACTTATAATGCAAGTAAATTCAGCATATTTAATATGAATATGAGGCAAGTGATGTTTATCGGTATCGTAATAATACATCAAAACTATTATACCATAAAACATGGAAATTACTGGCATATTAATTTACGTTTTGGTTTAAAATAATTTCGTCTAATTGAGCTTCGGTAAAAGATATTATGTTTGTTTTGTTATTCATATCTTCCAAGCATTTTTCTAATCGTGCAATGCTAGCTTGTGGTGTTTCGGTTTGTAGCAGATTAAAATCCTCTGGCACTGAAACAGATATTTGTAATTGGCGACGGTGTTTAAATAATTTTTTTAGTGATGCCAAAAAATTACTATTTAATTCATCTGTTGTGACTACAAAAGTTGTTTCCATATTAAATGTATTTGAATGCGAATATAGTTATTGATTGTTTGACAGCCGTATTCTTCACTATTATTATTTATTGTGCAACTATTTGACATTTGCAATTTCAATTCACTTTCAGAGGTTTTACAAATCATGTTCTACGAAACGTCTTTCGTTTCGTAGTTTTATTCTGTTGCTTTCAGCAAGCTTTTCGCAATGATTATTAAAAAAAATAGAATTTTATTTGGTCGTTCTAATTTCGAAACTGATAGACAATTGTAATCTCAAATGACTAATAAATCAGTGTTTAATTTACTAAATCGCCGTATCACTTTTAGTATGATTTCATGTTACAAGGTCCTTACAAGGATTACAAAACATTTTATTTGTCGATGTATTGCGGCAACGATTGTAGCGAAAATCCTTTTTGCTGGCTCTGCAGCAAAAAGATTGTAGCGAAAAGCGTGTGCGCCGCCCAAAATATTTTTATTCAAAATGTAGAATTACCGTTCCTATTACAACTTCGCAAACGGCGTTTTCACATCATGGTAAAACAAAAAAGTCCAGTGGTTTTCTTTTCCTTCTTTCGCAAATTGTTGCCTTAGTTCCATACATTTTTTACCATCAAAATCATACTTGGCAATGTAGCGAGTAATGAGTTGTTTGTATTGCGGCACCACATCTCCTCCAAAGAAAACATATTCTCCATCTGCATGAAACAACATACTAATATGAAATGGACAATGCCCGCCAACAGTTTGGTATTGTAGCATGTTGTGCAAATTTCCTTCGTCATCTAACCACTCTACTTGTGGCGAATTTTGCAACAATTCAATATCTGAAATGACATAAGATGGAGCACCATTTTGCATCGCATAATCAAACTCTTTTTTGCTGACATAATACGTTGCATTTGGAAATGACAAGGTTTCAATTCCCATTGCATTGACAAATGAAATGCCCCCTGCATGGTCTTTGTGTAGATGCGAAAGGATTACACTGTGTACCTGCTCGGGCTCAATACCTATGCGGCGTAGGTTATGGTGCAACTGTAATTCACCAGTCGGTAAAGTAAAACCTAAGCCAGTATCTAAGAGAATATTTTTTCCATTTATCTGTATTAAAAAGGGTTGGATTTCTACCAATAATGAACCAATCGATCTTTCTTCCAATACATGATTGTCGACATCAAAAAGATGAAATATTTTATCATGTCCTATTGTAAAAACGCCTTCAGAAAGTGGATGAATTTGTATACCCATATTTTTTTATCTTAATACCATATGTCTATCTGCATCCAAACGAACCAAAATAAAAATAAGGATAGAGAAGGTTAATAATGAAGTGCCGCCATAACTCAACAATGGCAATGGAATACCAATAACGGGCGCAATTCCAACGGTCATGCCGATATTAATGACCAAATGAAAAAACAAGATGCCAGCAACACAGTAGGCGTATACCCTACTGAATTGAGACCTTTGCCTTTCTGCAATAAATCCAATTCGAAGAAGAAAAACAACATAGAGTAATAAGAGAATGGTGCTGCCAAAAAAACCAAATTGTTCGCCTATGGTACAGAAAATAAAATCTGTCCTTTGCTCTGGCACCCAATCAAATTGTGTTTGTGTTCCATTCAAATAACCCTTGCCCCAAAAGCCACCAGATGCAATGGCTATCTTGGATTGACTTACATTATACTGCGCTGCATTTTGCTTTTTATTGTCTACGCCTTCTTGCGTATATTCTTCAGGAACTTCTTGCCCCAGCATGGTATACACTCTTTGCACTTGATATCCTTTCAATACATGTTTGAATGCAACAGGCACTATCACTTGCGAAAACAAAACACCAACAAACCAAATACCAGTAATGCTAATCAACACATCTCTATTTCTGCGTAGTAGTTTTCTTTGCGAATAAATAATGAGTGCAGCCAACACGGTCAAAATAATAAATAATATATTTTTAGGAATCAATAAGGTAACCAAGGTGAGCGTCAACAAAGAGAAGCCTATAATCAAAACGATATTAGGTAAGCCTTCTCGATACATCGCCAAAAAGAACGAAAAATAAACCAATGCCAAACCCGTTTCACTTTGCATAATAATAATAAGGGCGGGTACTAAAGCAATAGCAGCACAATACATTCTATGTTTTAATGTCCCGAAATTGACTTCTTGCATCGACAGAAATTTGGCTATTGACAAAGATGTAAATAATTTCATCAACTCGCCTGGCTGAAAAGTAAAAAAGCCTAGATTGAGCCATGAGTGCGACCCTTTGACCCCTTTACCTAAAGGCGTAAGTGCTAATATTAAAAAGACAAAGCCAACTACATAGGATAAAAAAGGGATCGCAGTAATGAATTTACTATCCATCAATAAAATAATAATTGCCAAGCAAATAGAAATGCTGAACCAAATTAATTGCTTCATATAATTTCTATTCATGATAAAAATACTAGCATCTGTATCTCTATGTTCGATAGAAAAAATACACAGAATACCAATGATTGATAATGCTAAAAAAAGAAAGACCAGTAACCAATCTATTCGTTCTGAAAATGTTTTGCGTATTATACTCACCTCAATTATTGTTTTGTGTTCTTGTAATAAATTCGATTAAAAATATATCTCGCTTTCAAGGAATCATTAAAATGTTGAATGCTATCTTTCACATGATTTAATTTGGCCAGACTATCTTTTGATAAATGCTTCCATGCCTGACGATCTTTATATGCTTGCTTTTCTAAGGAGTCTAGAATATAAGTATAGTTAGGAATAATTTTTGCTTCCTGCATTTTCTTCAATAATGGTGCACGACTTACATTGATGGTATCATTTAAAAATTGTTCCATCATCAAACTCGCAATCGGACCTGCCCAAGTAGCTCCGTATCCTGCATTTTCAATACATACCGCCACGGCAATTTTCGGATTATCTCTTGGCGCAAATGCCACAAACAATGAATGGTTTTGCAACTTTACTCGTTTACCAAAGATGATCCGTTCGTTTTGTGCGGTACCCGTTTTACCACAAACGATAATATTCGGAATACGTGCTATCTTACCTGTACCTTCTTCTATTACTGCTTGCATTCCAGCAATAACGGCATTGAAAGCAGTATCAGCTACCCTTGCTACCACATGCTTTTCTCTGAATTTCTTAAGCATGGGATGAGATGTATCTCCATTGATGGTTCGCACAAAATGTGGAATATAAAAAGAACCTCTGTTGGCAATGATACATATGGCATTTGCCATTTGCAGCGGCGTCAATAATACCTCACCTTGTCCCATGCCAATGATACAATTGGTACATGAATTCCAACTGCCATTATATACTCGATTAAAATAAGTTGAATCGGGGATATTGCCACCGCCTTCGGAAGGAATATCAATACCAACTGGATGACCAAGTCCAAACTCATTCATATAACGATGCCAACGTTGTAAA
>Ga0209596_1004135_pt1 | contig 11175 bp, 14 predicted proteins | sample M_130807_MF_Meta_FD_187314 | JGI IMG/M metagenome (GOLD analysis project Ga0209596, IMG submission 187314) | Freshwater microbial communities from Lake Montjoie, Canada to study carbon cycling - M_130807_MF_MetaG (SPAdes) (version 2) | ecosystem: Environmental > Aquatic > Freshwater > Lake...
CGCAAAGTTGTCCACAGATTTGGGGAACTAGCCCCAACTAGCACAGACTTATCCACAGGGTTACCAACAGGCAGAGAACAGCCGAGACTGGAAACGATCTTGCCTGACAATTTTGCGAAGCGTTCTTTAGGTGGCGATGTTGCTTTGTGGGCTGAACAAAATATGCAGGTCAAACTTCATCCTTGGCAGTGTCGGGCATTGGACGGCATGTTCTGTTTAAACGATGACGGCGAGCTGTTGTTTAGGGAGTCGCTAATAAGTTGTGCTCGCCAGCAGGGTAAAAGTTTGTTGATGACTGCTGTGATCGGGTTCTTTGTGACGACGTTTGCTAGGCGTCGTGGGACGCCGCAGTATGCGCTTTCGGTTGCTAACCGTCTTGACCGGGCAGAGTCAATCTTTACGGTTTTGGCGCCTATTTTGGTGGCGAACTTTGGCGGTAAGCAAATGCAGGCTATGGGCCGTAAGTCTGTGACGTTGCCTGACGGTTCCCGTTGGGAGATTCGAGCGGCCACACTTAACCTAGTAGGAGGGTCGTATGACCTGATCGTGGCGGACGAGCTCTGGAATATTTCTCAGCAGTGCATTGACGACTGTTTAAAGCCGTCGCAGATCGCTAAAGCGAACAGCCATTTAGCGGCTTTCAGTACCGCCGGTGACGAGTCAAGTTTGGCGATGATACAGACCAGAGAAACATGCTTGCGTGATCTTGACGCTGGCGTCACTGGCGCCTGCTATCTCGCTGAATGGTCTATGCCGCCCGGCTGTCACGGCGAAGAATATTGGGGATATGCAAACCCTAGTCTCGGTTTGAGTGTGCAGCTGGACGCTTTAAAACTTGCTAGCACTAAAGACAGCTTTAACCGCCAGCATCTGAATTTGTGGACTAACGCTAAGGGCGCTTGGATTGACGCTGCCGACTGGGAGAAATTAGGGACCGATACGGCTATGCCTGACGGCGGCATTTTGGCGTGTGACGCCTCGGCAGACCAAAACCGTTTCGTAGGCGTCAGAGCTGTAGTCGCCAATGACGTCATTGAGTTAAAGGTTGAATTTATCGTTGATTCTATGACCGAAATGTGGGCCGAAATAGAACGAGTTATGACTGACCAGACAGTGCAGCTGTTAATCGGTCCTACCTACGAAATCCATGTACCCAAACCTTTAGCTCGACGCTGCACGACAGCAGGACAAAAAGAGCTAGTCAAATATACAGGTTTGGTTAAAGCGATGATCGCTGAAAGTAAGGTACGGCACCGGGGCGAAAGAACACTTGCCGAGCATGTTTGCAGGGCCGTACAAATCCGTACTAGCGACGGCGTCATGATCTCATCGCACAGGTCGCCCGGGCCAATAGAACTAGCTCGCTGTGCAGTACTGGCGATCGCTAAAGCGTCACGGCCACGAATACTAGGTAAACCCATGCTCGTAGTCTCAGGGACATAGCACTAGGCGTATGAGTTAGAGTTTGCTCAGGTTCGGCCTGAGCGTCGGGTTTGGGCCGAACCAACCAACGAAGGACAGACATGGGAATTTTCAGCCGAGTCACTAAAGCAGCGATCAGTCCGCCAGTCGCTAAAGCGGCGGCGTCAGGTAGCGGCATGTTTCCTCAAACCAACATGTCTAACATAGGTAACTTTTACGCTTATCAGGCTGGACAGGCACGAAATAAAGCGATGTCTGTGGCGTCTATCTCTAGGTCCCGTGACCTGATGGCGTCAGTCCTAGCGTGTATGAAATTAAAGATGTACACCGAAATTTGGAACGGTACAGAAATGGAACAGGTCCCGTTAGCGCCTAGATCATGGCTGTCACAGTTAGACCCAAAAATGCCTAACAACTTCCTATACCCATGGGTCTTTGATGATCTTTTCTTTTACGGACGTTGCTTTCTTTGGATAACTTCCCGCACCGCCGACGGATATATGGCGTCCGCTACTCGTCTACCGCAAGGTTCTATTTCTACTGAGGACATGTCAGGCCCGGTATGGTTCGGTAAATCTGACGCCATCTACTTCAACGGTCAGCTGTTACCGACCGAAGATGTCGTGCAGATTCTGTCACCGACTCAGGGCATGATTTACATGAGCGAGCAAGTGATCGCTACGGCCCTAAAACTGGAAGAGGCCCGATATCGCAATAGTTCTAGCGCTATTCCTGCAGGTGTCCTTAAGCAGACTGGCGGCGAACCTTTGAGCGCCACAGAACTAGCGGACCTATCGGCTGCCTTCAACGCAGCAAGGGCAACTAACCAAACTGCAGCATTAAACGAGTTTTTGTCTTACACAGAAACGACAGCGACGCCCGACAAAATGCTTTTAATAGAAGCCGCTAACTATCAAGCCCTTGAGTGCGCTCGACTATGCAACGTGCCGCCCTACCTATTAGGTATTTCTACAGGTTCATATGCTTACACAAACAGTCAAAGCGCCAAATCTGACCTATGGACCTTTGGTCTTAGCATGTACGCCGAAGCGATTACGGCAGCGTTATCTCAACAACTGCCTAGAGGTACATATGTTGAATTCAACTTTGAGGATTACCTCATGGACTACACGATCGCTGGACATGATATGAATATGCCAGCACAAAACACGCAGGAGACACTCGCATGATTAAGTTTAATTTGTCTAACTTCACTTTGGACGCTGCCGCCCCGGGCGAACCAGCACGCCGCACCATCACAGGTACAGCGCTGCCCTATGACACTTTCGCTACCGTCGCTGACGGCACAAGAGTTTCTTTCTCCCCGGGCAGTCTTTCAGCGTCAGGCAAAATGCCAAAACTGTTCATGTACCACGACTCGACACAGCCCGTCGGCCTTGTGACCGAGCGTGTAGATACCGCCGAAGGCATGATGTTTACCGCCAAGATCAGTAACACCAGAGCTGGCGACGAAGCTCTGGTTTTGGCAGCTGACGGCGTACTGGACTCTGTATCTGTGGGCGTCAACCCAACTAACTACAAGTTTGACGACAACGGCGACATGATCGTTTTTGCTGCCGATTGGGTAGAGCTGTCGCTAGTTCCCACACCTGCTTTTGCTGGTGCTACTATCACCCAAGTAGCGGCGTCTGCACCTGACGAAGAAGCCGAAGAAGAAGTTACAGAACCTGAAACCGAAACCGAAAAGGACGAAACCCCAATGGAAATCCAAGCAGCCGCCGAAGTAGTAATCCCTACCTCACCAATTTTTGCTCAAGCTCGTAAAGAGCCTCGAATTCCTAACTCTTGGGAATACATGGCTGCTTTCCATAAGGGCGGCGACGCTTGGGTTAACGCACAAAAAGTCTTTAAGGACTACACCGATTTCCACCGTGACCCAATGGTTACCGCTGCCGCTGGCGATGAGTTCCTGACCTCGGTGCCGGGCCTCTTAACTCAGGTCACCATGGGTCCAGTTTTTGCGGACATCAACTACATGCGCCCGGTCGTTTCAGCTCTTGGCGCAAGGGCCATGCCTCAGACCCCTTCCAGCACTTTCAACCGCCCTACTTGGACTACCCACCAAGCAACAGCCACTTCACAGACTGAAGGTTCAGCTGTCGCTACGCAAACTGGCGTAATTGCTAACAACACGGTCACTAAAAAGACGTTTGCAAACTCAGCGAACATCTCGTATCAGACGCTTGACTTTACTGATCCTGCAGCGTTGTCAATTACGATTAACGATCTTATTGGCGGCTACATGGTTGGTACCGACAACGAGGCCGCAGACAACTTGCTTGCCGCTGCTACTTCCGCTGGCGTGTGGGACCTTACGGTCGCTGACCTTTATAAGTCGATTTACGACTCAGCAGTTGTCACCTTGGCCGCTACCAACATGTTGCCTACCCACATGTTCGTCGACCCAGCCACATATGCGTTAATCATGCAGCTCGCCGACACAACGGGCAGAACATTATTTGCCAACCTGAACGGCGGCCTATCTGGAATGAACTCAATGGGCGTAGGCAACGCAACGTCTTTGAGCAGTAGCGACAACCGTAATGACAACGGCCCACTTGGACTGAAGCTTGTCGTTGACAACAACTTCGCCGCTAAAACCATGGTCATTATGAAAGACATTGGCTTTGAAATCTACGAAGATTGGAAGGGCATTATGTCGCTCGACCAGCCGACAACTTTGACTCGTGCAGTATCCACACACGGATATTTCTGTACCTTCAAGGCTAACGGTTCAATGATTCAAAAGATCACTCAGGCATAGTCGAAAGGCGGTTAGCCGCCCATGGCTGTTTACCAAATCATCTTTGCAGAACTGCTAGACAACTATGCGGTAGTGCAAACCCTGACTAACCCTGAAATTGAGCCGGGCGAAAGCATTACCGTCGCTAGCGTTTCGGCAACTTTTAACGGCACAAAAACCGTTTACGCTATGCCCCAATACAGATTTATTGGCGTAGACAGCGACGGCGACCTGCTGTACGACATAAACGAACCAATACCCAATCAGGTTCTTTACTATGTCGCTGGCACAGATACGACTCGTTACGCAGTCATACCACAGGGGACACTTACCCATACGCAGACTTGTACTTGGATTAACGGTCCTGCAGTAGCAACTTGGCTAGGCATAGACCTTGCAGGCGCTGACGAAACTGCTTTTCATACTCAATGCGCTAACGCTGCAAACAATTTTATTTATCTTCGCAGGCAAGAGGCAGGGTATACAGACAGCTTGACTACTTCGCCCGGTACGCAAGTCACACTTGCAGTTACAATGTATGCAGGCGCCCTGTATCGCCAGCGAGGTTCAGTAGATCAGTTCGCAAGCTTTGACGGCATGGGCAATGTGCCAACTACAGGACTCAGCCCGATCATTAAACAGCTTGCAGGAATCCCTAGGCCAGCTGTCGCATGACTGTCTACACCGATCTATTTAACGAGGCCATAGACGACCTCATTACGACCTTGGCGACGATCACTAACCTTCGAGTTACGACAGACCCACAAAAAATAAATCCGCCTTGCGTATTTCTTGACGCCCCTACTTTTGACAGTTGGTCATCAGCCATAGTTAAAATGAACTTTGCTGTCAAAGTGATTTCGCTCGGACCGGGCAACCTTGACGCTATGCGAAACATACTTAGTATCACCGCTCAAATGCTTGCCAAAAAGGTTGCTGTCACAGCTGGACGCCCCGGCTTTATATCTATCGGCGGGCAGGACTTCCCCTGCTACGATCTAGACATATCACTACAAGCACAGGCGGCACCATGACCTACAAAATTGTTTCACCAAGAGTTGGCGTACCGGGCGAAGAGTTTACGCCACCTGAATACACCAACCTTCAGGCCCTACTTGACTACGGTTTTGTAGAGGACACAGGAACCAAGGAATCTGCTAAAACTACTAGCGACGAACCAAAGGACTAAGCCATGGCAACCAGTACTTACCTCAGCAACCCTGCATTAACCATTAACGCTGTCAACTTGAGCGACCAATGTACGAGCGCCACCATTACGTCAGTAGCACAGGCCCAAAACTCATCTGCCTTCGGTTCGCTTGACTCTTTCTTCGTGACAGGCATGACCATGAATACCTTTGAATGTGAACTGTTTATGAGCTACGCAGCCTCCGAAACGTATGCAACTTTGGCGGCCCTTGTCGGGACACAGACAACGATCACTATCTCGCCTACTGCAGCAGGTCTAGCCACCCCTACTGCTACGGCCCCTAAGTTCACTCTGACTAACACCTATCTGGAATCGTTGCCTTTGATTAACGCCACCCTTGGAGAATTAAGCTCAATAACGCTAAGTTTTCAAGGTGGCACACTTACTACAGCAGTTTCATAAACCTAACCCTAAACAAAGGAACCCGACATGCAACTAACCCTTAGAGTCGATCAGGGCGACGGCCCCGTAGAAGTATCTACAAACCTGTTTACGATTGTGGCTTGGGAACGCCGCTTTAAAACTAAAGCCAGCAAGATCGCTGACGGTATCGGCATGGAAGATTTAGCTTTTATGGCTCATCAAGCTTTACAGCAAAACGGTATTGTCGTCCCTGTCGTCCTAGATGATTTCATCAAAAAGCTGATCGTGCTTGAGGTTGTAGACAGCGACCCTGATACCCCTTTCGTAGAGGCCACTACAGCTACGCCTTAGCCTGCCTGCTGATAGAAACAGGGTATTGGCCACCAAACATCCCTTTTACGCATAACGACCTTGCTACAGTCTTTAAAATAATGAATGACCAGAGAAAGCAGCAATAATGTCGGGCGTCCAATACAAAGCCGAAGTTATCGGTATTCGAGACACTGTTCAGCTGCTTAAAAAAACTGAGCCTGAAATCTTTAAAGAGTTTCGGTCTAAAGCCAAATTTGCTGTTGACCCGATAGTGAAGGACGCTCAGGCCCGACTAACCGAGGCGTCTAGTCGTAACGGCAAAAACGCTCCGCTATCTGGAATGGTGCGACCTTGGGGAAAAAAGAAAGGTCGTGTCGTGCCGGGTTGGAATCAGCAAAAAGCGATCAAAGGCGTCAAGGTGCAAGTACGCCCTAGCAAGACAGCGTTCCTGACTGTGACCCAGCGAGAAATAGCGCCTGCCGTTTTTGATATTGCTGGACGAAAAAACCCTAATGTGCTGTCACGACAGCTAGACCTTTTCGCTCGAGCGTCCCGAACTATGTGGCCAGCTGCCGAAAGTAAAGAGGACGAAGTAACAAAGAATCTTGCTGAACTCGTTGATTATGTGAACGAGAAAACAAATAAGAAACTAAGGTTCTGACATGGCTGGCATAACAATCCCTTTGATTACCGAGTTTAAAGACGTCGGTATTAAACAGGCCATTAAAGAGTTTAAGAAACTTGAAACAGCCGGGCAGAAAGCACAGTTTCTAATTAAGAAAGCTGCTGTGCCTGCCGCCGCCGCTTTGGCTGGCGTCACTGCTGTTATCGGTTCTGCTGTTCAGGCCGCCATTGAAGATCAAGCTGCGCAGGCGTCGCTGGCCCGACAGATCAAAGCGTCAACTAAAGCCACCGATAAACAGATTAAAGGCGTAGAGGAATACATCTCTAGCCTTGGGCAGTCTGTCGCTATTGCAGACGATGAGGCTCGACCAGCGTTACAGGCGCTCGTAGTTGCCACTAAAGATGTCACTGTCGCACAGGACCTTTTAAACCTTGCTATAGATGTTTCTGCTGGTACAGGTAAAGACTTAGCGACTGTCTCTGACGCTTTGGCTAAAGGCTATGCAGGCAACATGCGAGGCTTACAGGCCCTTTCACCTGAACTAAAGCTGATGATTAAAGACGGCGCCACTCTTGCCGAAGTGCAAGCAGTGTTAACCGAAAACTTTGGTGGCGCTGGAGTTGCAGCCGCCAACACTGCAGCTGGCGGAATGAAAAAACTAGGTATTGCTTTCAACGAAACTAAAGAATCTATCGGCATGGCGTTTTTGCCTGTCTTTGAAAAACTGTTGCCTGTCGTACAAAAATTTAGCGCTTGGGCCGAAAAGAACCCTCAGCTGCTAGCCGTAGTCATTGGTGCTATGGGTTTACTTGCTGTCTCCATCCTTGCTGTCAATGCGGCAATGATGTTAAACCCTGCCGTAGCGATCACCGCCGCTGTCATCGCTTTAGGCGTCGCTGTTGTTATGGCATACAAAAAGTTTGAAGGCTTTAGAACTGTTGTCAGATCAGTAGTAAACGGCGTTTTGACCTATGTTGAGTTTATGGTCAACGGTTGGATAAAAGCTGTCAACCTGATTATTAAAGCAATGAATCTAATACCGGGCGTAAACATTAAAGAGATTGGCGGCGTCAAGTTTGGGCGTATGGGAGGCGAGCCGGGCGCCGCACCGGGCATACATGACTCAGGCGCTGGCATGACTCAAGCGCCAGCTCTGTCTAGCAACAATCGTGGTATGGCCGGCTCTACAGGTAGCACCATTAACGTCAATGTGCAAGGCGCAGACCCTAACGCTGTGGTACAGGCGCTACAAAGATACGTTAGGACTTCAGGACCTGTGCCAGTAAACATTCGAGCAATGTAATGGCAAAACTGACTTGGAAAGCATACAACATAACTAACTCTACTGACCTTACTCAGTATGTGCAGTCGTTAAACCTAGCTTTAGGCCGTTCTACAGCGTTGTCGCCGTATTCAGGCAACAGCGCTGCTGTCACAATGTTTTCGTATGGTGGCACAGAGTCATTAGTCAGCGTCGGAGATGAACTATTACTCAGCGTTAACAACGGCGCTTATTATGAAGATGTTTTTCAGGGTCGTATTACTTCAAGAAACTTTAACGATTTACCCGGTACAGGGTTAAACAGCACTATGACTGTAATGGTTAACGACGCCATGCTTCAGGCTGGACAGTCAAACATGCAAAACCAAAGCCTCGTTAGCGCTACTAATCAAATAGACGAAATAGACACACTGTTCCCGCTTATAAACATTGCTCAAGACGCCAACGATGTAGACATTTCGGTAGGCACATTTACGACTAACGCTAATCAGCGTATAAACGAAATTATTGCTGGCGACCGTGGCATTTTGTTTAATGCTGGCGGCTTGTCGTATTATCACCCACCGTCAACTTTCGGACCGTACATTACGACAGCGCTGACTATTGGGCCGACAAGTTCAGCGACACAAATCGCCTACCAAAACCTGACACGTGTCGAAGCAGCCTCTAATAGCCTTTTCTATAATCAGGCAACAGTTACAGGTTCGGCGTCAACCGTGACAAAAACTAATACTGACAACGCTTACTATTACGGCGTACGAACTTTTACGGCTACAACAGCACAAAGCGAGCTGGTATCTGAGACAGCTCAATGGTACGCCAACACTTTTACTGAACCTGAAACAGCCATGCTCAATATAAGCATTGTTGACTACGGACAAAACGAAATTGCTTTAGAATTGCTAGCGACCTTTATGGCATACGGCCAATTTGTACAAGTGACTTACAAGCCGCCCGGACAAACAGAAGTTATCGGCTACTTTTACCCGGAACAAATGACAGTCAACGCCACGACCAGCGGTACAACCATTGACTATTCAATGACGCCTATAACGTATTACGCCAATTTTATTTTAGACAACTCTGTTTTTGGCGTCTTGGGCGGTAGTCCTGTATATAACAGCGAAATAGATTACGATGAGATCGGCTACACATATGACGACAGCACAGCACAACAAGGCAATCGGTTAGGAGTTTGACATGGCTATTAACTATCCCACAAGTTTAGACGTTTTTACTAATCCGACTTCAACGGACCTTTTAACTTCGCCGTCACATTCGCAGCAACACAGCGACATTAACGACGCTGTAGAAGCGCTCGAAACAAAAGTGGCGATCGGCAACACTGTCTTAGGCACATACACCTCATACACGCCTACCTATCCGTCAGGCCTTACGGTAGGCAACGCGACAGTCTCAGCGCAATATTGCCGGGTAAATAACTTTGTGCATTATTGGGGCCGTGTCCTATGGGGTACGACAACCTCCATCAACACTTCAGGCTTGCAAGTCAGTTTGCCTATTACCGCTGACACTACTTTCAGCAGTGGCGCTGTCAACACCATTGGCACAGCAGGTTTACGAAACAACACGACTTCTAACAGTTTTTTTCTTGTGCCGTTTATGGTTAACGGTACGGCTACCGCTATGAACATTACGGCACAACTGGCATCTGGAACTTATGTCAGCGTTTCAGCTATCACTACGACAACACCATTTACCCAAATTACAGGTGATTCTTTTTGGTGGAATGTCTACTACAAGGCGGCATAAACCATGGCGATTTCACCTAATACCACGTTCACTGCTGGCTCTGTTTTAACTGCAAATCAGCAAAATCGGCTGCCTTTTGGCGTCTGTGCTTTAGCGTCAAGCAGCACAAACTACACGCTGACTACCTCGGCTGTGATCGCTACAGGCATGACAGCAACTTTTACCGCTATCACAGGCAGGCTGTACCGCATTACCTACAACGAACCTGCAGCGAACACAACAACAGTTACAAACGGTTATACACAAACACAGATTCGAGAAACCAGCGCTGCAGGAACGTTACTTAGCACCGCCGTTTTACAAACAAACGTTGCAGTAACAGTAAACGGAACTATGACCGTCGTTTATGTAGGTACTTTTACGGCTGGTTCTGTCACTGTTGTGGGTTGCGCTTTAACTTCTTCGGTGACAGGAGCACCAGTTTTAACTAGGGCAGCAACAGCACAAGCGCAAATAATCGTTGAGGACATCGGACCGTCGTGAAAGCGCTTATCGTTGCAGGACTATTAGCGGTGGCCCTAATGTTTGTGGTGACCAGCTGTAGCGACAGCACCCGTGAAACTTGCCAGGAACAGCCCACAGCGTCGAGGTGCAACCCGTGAAAAAGTACAGCAACAGCGAAATCAAAGCCCGCCTAATCCTTATCGTAGGTATCGCTTTAGCGTTAGCGTTTCTAGGGTCAACAGGCGCCCTACTATACGGCCTGCTGTTTGTAGTGCAGCCGTTAGATGTAAGCCCCAATGATGAATCTGCTTGGGCTTTATTGTCGCCAATGATGTTGTTTCTTACGGGCGCGCTATCTGGAATCCTTGCCAGCAACGGCCTTAAAGACAAAGGGCAGGGCGATGACCAGTAGGCCCTATACCGGGCTGAAAGATTCTGTGCATGAGCGCCCTCGAGCAGGCACGACAGCGTTTGTCAAATATCTAGAATTTCTATTTGATGTCAACTGTCTAGGCATATTTGCGGACCGTCCAATAAAAAGTTCAGGCATGCCCAATCCGCCTAAATCGGTGCATTCGACATGGCGTGCTTTTGACCTTGGCGCCAAATCTAATACCCGGTACAAGCTCATAGAGTTTCTGTACACGCACAGAGACATTCTTGGCATAGAGGAAATCCACGATTACAGCAACACCTTTAAGCCGTCAAAGTTTGGTTGGGGCGCTGGGTATCGCTGTGATCGGGACGCTTGGAAGATCTACGAAAAGAACACGATTGGGAGCAAGAACGGCACTTGGGTACATGTGGAAATTTCGCCTCTTATGGCTGATCATCCCGACATTGTGGCGCATGCTTTTGAGACAATCTTTAAGGGTGCTTGACATAGCGCCTACCCTTCGGTAAACATAACCCGACCTGAACCCCGACTTAAGGACACAAATGAATCCGTACAAATTTCTTTTAGCTTTGGCTTTGACCTT
>Ga0209596_1004136_pt1 | contig 11171 bp, 6 predicted proteins | sample M_130807_MF_Meta_FD_187314 | JGI IMG/M metagenome (GOLD analysis project Ga0209596, IMG submission 187314) | Freshwater microbial communities from Lake Montjoie, Canada to study carbon cycling - M_130807_MF_MetaG (SPAdes) (version 2) | ecosystem: Environmental > Aquatic > Freshwater > Lake...
GTCTTAAAAGTTACAAATATACTATAAAGATTGCTGGTGACGTGGATAAAAACTTTATAGATATGTTTAAGTACAATCTAAACAAGTTTGATCCGATCAGAATCAGTGATCCAACTAAGACTCCTATACAGAAATCACCATATGGATTTCCTAATTTGAGTAATCAAAGTATTACTATCATTAAAGCTGATTTTAGATATCCAGCCACTGAACCAATGATTCAACAGATTGCTCAACTATTGGGCTATAATGTTAACATGGTTCGTGTTATCACTACTGATTACAATGACAGCATTAATAGTGAAGCTGAAGGCTATGCTAATGAAATGAAAGATAGCCCACTACTTACACATGAAGAAATGGGTGAGCAACCTGGTGCTAAAGAAGCAAATAAAGCATATGGTGATAGTTATCTATCAAGTATCAAAGACCAAATGAAGGGTTCAACTATTGATATCCCTTATGCAGGACAAAAGACTCCTAATGCGTTTGATCCGTTCAAGCCATATTTGGATGACAAGAAATTAGGCGATAAGAGTCCAATGAGTACAATTAAACGCCCAGCAAAGCCAGCAACTGGTGCAAGTGCATCTAAATAAAAGGAATATTAAAATGAATATGTTAGATTTAATGAACAAAATGACCCAGCTTAGTGAAGCAAAAGAAAAAACTAAAACTGGACTAAAGCATACTGCTGAGCCAGGTGGGTATGGTCGTAAAGACGATGAGGATGACGAGGGTCATAAAGTTAAAGCTACTGCTGTGAAAAAAGGCAAGGGCCGTCCAAAGAAAGATGCTGATGATTCAGGCGAAACTAAAAAGTATGATTTTAGTGCATTTGGAGTTAAGTCCGGTAAAGATGTTAAATTACCTAAACATGATAAAAAGAAAACTACAGTAGTTAAAGGTAAATCACAAAGTCATGCCGCTAATAAAGTAGATGATGGTACTGATCCTGGTGAAGAGTCTAAAACTAAAGCTAAGAAAAAAGGTCTAAAAGAATATTTTGATTTATTAGACAAAGCAATAATGAATGAAGATGGTATTACCGTTAAGCCAATGCCAGGCGCATCTCAAATTATTGGCCCGGATGGTAAGCCAATGGGTACTGCTGATGCAACAACTGCTAACATGATGAAACAAGCATCTGAAAAAGGTATGCTTAAGATTGGTGGTGAAACCCAAGTAAAGGAAGAAGACATTGGTAAGCACAACAATGCTACTACAGGCTTTGACGCATTAGTTCGTAAGCTAACACCAAAGTATGGTGCAGAGGCAGCTAAACGTATTGCTGGTGCACAACTAAAGAAAATTAAAGAAGCCGATCAACCACCAAACGACAGTTTGATGAGTCCAATGAGTGAGGCAAAAGCTGACAAAAAGAAATGCCCACCAATGTCACACATTAAAAAAATGTGTCAAGATGGAAAATCTGTAGCAGAAATTTGTAAGATGCATCCTGATTGCGATCAGAAAGAATTAAAACAAATGGTAGCTGATTGTAAAAAAACATTAGACGAAGACTCAATGCCAATGAAAAAAGTAAATGGCAAGAGTGTTCCGGCGTTTGCGGCAGACGGTAAGGGTAAGAACGATTTGACAAAAAAGAAAGTAAAAGAAGGTATGGAACATAAATTAAAAGCAGCTCGCCATACAGGTAAAGCACACGCATTATCTAAGCAAGGATATAACTGTGGTTATGATGATATGGAAGAAGCAAGACATTACCATGAAGGCTTCAAAGAAGGTCTAGATGAGTGTTATGGTCAAATGCCAATTCAAGGTTATGTAGGTGAAGCAAATAATGAAGTAGCTGATATGGCTAGTTACGGTGCACATACACCTACTATGGAAGATGAATTAGATGAAATGGATAAAACTTCTTATATGAAGCAACAGGCTATTAAGACACCAGGTGATACCTTTAAGGCATTTGGTCAAACTTTCAAAGATAAAGAAGTATTAGAGAGTCCATTCGCTTTTGAAGCATGGGAAAAAGAATTGAATTCTATCTTAGAAGGCAAAGATGTTACTGAAGGTATGACCGTTTCTATCAGTAAAGGTCAACAAGGTAGTCCAGATTCAGTAAGTGTTTCAGCACAAGATGCAGAAGCTGACCAATTATTAGGTATAATCAAATCAGCAGGTTTAGGCTTGTTCGGTGGAGATGATGCCGGTCATCCTCAAGCAACTCCTCCAATGACAGTTGATGTTGACGGTGGTGAAGGCCCACAAGCTGAGATTGAAGTAGTTGATGACCATGATGATATGTTGTCATTGATTCGTAAGATGACTGGTCAAGGTCCTGCACAAGCAAACGGTGATTATGAAGAAGAAGGTGGTCATGAAGAAGGAAGTGAACCAGCCCATTCACATGAAGAAACATGTAATGAATGCGGCGGTATGATGGAAGAAGGCCATGCATGCGGTGAAGCTATAGAAGAAGATGAGATAGATGACGGTGAAGAAAATGAGACAATGGATCAACGTGAGTATAACGTTGCTGAAGGTGAAGAAGTTGTTAACAATAATGACGAAGCAGAAGAAGAACAAACAGATGCTACACGTGATGCCGCACTAGCAACAGCAGCCGGCAAAAACTTTGCTGATACTGATGCTCCGCTAGAAGAAGGTGGCGACGGTGGCGAAGCATCTGATACAGGTGCAGACGGAGTAGATATTGCAGACGTAGCCGACGAAACAGAAGAAGATTTAGATGAATCTTTAGCTAATGGTAATGATGATACATTTGAATCAGATATTGATTTTATGACTAACGTTATTTCTGGTGGTTTGAACAAGCGCAAACCTACAGGTCAAACAACAATTCCAGTTGTTTCTACACAAGTAAATCGTTTGGGTAACCCAATGAAAGAATCTACTGATTTGTTAACAGATTGGCGTAAACTAAGTGGTATTAAGTAATTAATAGTACTCAAAAGTACCCGACTAGTCGGGTATTTTTTTGGCTATAGTGTTTATAAAAAAACGATAAATACTAAATAAGGTGATATAGTTATGAGTCAACAAAATATAGATTTCGGTACCTTCCCGGATGATCCAGATGCGGATGCTATTAGAACGGCATTTCAAAAAGTACAGAACAATTTTGATGAATTGTTTGCTACAACTACCGCTGGTAGTGTGACTTCAGTAAATAGAGGCGCTGGTATTGATGTTAATAGTCCAACAGGTAATGTAATTGTTACTGCCAACCTTGCTCAGGTAGTAGTTAATACAAGTTCATTAAGTATAGGTCGCGGCAGTAACGGTGGAACAACTGCTACTCTTACAAGTTCTTCTCAAATATTAGTAATTGATATTAATCCAGCAAACGTTTTTTCAGGTAATTTCTCTGGGGTGAGTGGGACATTAGCAAATCTTAATGGAACACTAACAACAACTTCCAATAGTCAACCCAATATAACAAGTGTCGGTACATTAACCAGTTTAGCTGTGACAGGTAATGTTACTGCAGGTAACGTTTATGCTAACACAGGAACAATAGGAGCAGCAACTTTAACTGGTTCATTGACCACAGCGGCTCAAGGCAATATCACTAGTGTTGGTACATTAACTGGATTAAATGTTAATGGTACTGTTACTGCACCTGCGTTTACTGCTAATACTGGATTATTTTCAGGTGACGGTGGTGGATTATCTAATCTTAGTGTTGCTGCCGGAAGTACCATTGTTAGTGGCTCTAGTAATGTAAAAGTTGAATTAAATGGAAATGTTAGTACTACTGCGGCGGGTAATGCAAATATAGTAGTTGTTACTGGCACTGGATCAAATGTAAATGGTTATTTAACTGTAACAGGTAATGTTACTAGCGGTAATGCTAATTTAGGTAATGCAGTAAGAGCAAATTTCTTTATTGGTAGTGGTAATAATTTAAGTAATATTCAAGGTGCTAACGTAACCGGTGCCGTATCATTTGCAACAACTGCTAACGCAGTAGCAGGTGCTAACGTTTCTGGTGCAGTAGCATACGCAACAACTGCTAACGCAGTAGCAGGTGCAAATGTTTCTGGTGCAGTGGCTTATGCAACAACTGCTAACGCAGTAGCAGGTGCTAACGTTTCTGGTGCAGTAGCATACGCAACAACTGCTAACGCAGTAGCAGGTGCTAATGTATCAGGTCAAGTAAGTAATTCGTTAATTGCTGGAACAGTCTATACAAATGCACAACCTAATATTACAAGTGTTGGCACATTAACAAATTTATCAGTTACGGGTAATATTACTACCGGTAATGTTTATGCTAATAGTGGTATAATTAAAGCACAATATCTACAGGGGGATGGAAGTAACCTTACTAATTTAAGTGCCGGAATAATAATTGTTAATGGCAATAGTAATGTGAGTATTCCAAGTGCTAACGGAAATGTTAGTATTAGTGCTGTTGGTAATAGTAATATATTAGTTGTAACCGGTACCGGAGTTAATGTAGCCGGAACCATAAATGCTACCGGTACTATTACAGGTAATTTTAGTGGTAATGTTATAACTGGCGCACAAGGTAATATTACTAGTTTAGGAACATTAGCTAGTTTAACTGTTAATGGAATAACTAATTTAGGACCCGTAAGTAATGTTAGAATTACAGGTAGTACTGGTTTCTTACAAAATGACGGTACTGGTAACTTGGCATTTGCTTCTGTCATTACTCAAACTATTCCGGGAGCCGCAAATACGTTATTATTGAGTAGTGGGTCAAATACTATTAACGCCGGTGCTAATATTAAATTTAATGATCCTCAATTAGCAATTACAGGAACACTAAATGTAACAGGTAATGCCAACGTTGGTAATTTAGGTGCTACTTTAATAACAGGTACATTGGCATTGGCATCTAATAACCAACCAAATATTAACCAACTTGGTCAACTAGAATATTTAAGTATTAAAACAACAGGTTATATTACTGCAGGTAGTGCAAATATTAGTGCAGGAAATATAAATCTTACTGCCGTCGGTAGTGCTAACTTAGGTAACTCAGTTACAGCAAATTACTTTATTGGTAGTGGTGCAAATCTAACAAGTTTAGCAGGCGGAAATGTTACAGGAACTGTATCTAGCGCAACCAATGCGTCAGCATTATTACAAAACACCTCTACATCTACAACAGTTTATCCAACCTTTACAACATCATCAGCTAATGGCAATTCATCAGCAGTAATCAACACATCAATAAGTGCTAACTTGGCTAATGGATCTATTACAGCTACTACATTTGTTGGTGCACTAAGTGGTGCGGCAACAAGTGCTACTACCGCAGGATCAGCTACTACAGCCGGTACAGTAACAACAGCCGCACAAGGTAATATTACAAGTGTTGGTACACTAACATCGCTTGGTGTTAATGGTACAGTTACTGCTGTAGCATTTACTGCTAACACAGGAGTATTCACTGGTAATGCCAATGGTTTAAGTTCATTACAAGGTACAAATGTTACAGGAACATTGAATTCTACTACATTGGGTAACAGTACAGTATATATTGGTACTACCGGCATTGCATTGAATAGGAGTTCAGCCACACAATCATTAACTGGTATTACTAGTATCGATGGATATGCGTCAACAGTTTCTAGTGCGGCACAAGGTAATATTACTAGTGTTGGTACTTTAACAAGCATGACTTCAAGTGGTAATGTTCAGGGTGCTAATGTTATTGCAACAAGCTATCATATTCGGTCAGTTAATGCGGCAGTTTCAGCAGCCGGCACAGTTCAAGGAAATGCTACAGCATTAACTACTGAATTTAATAGGGTATCAACTGTTGTTAGTGGAGCCGGTGTTGTATTACCAACGGCAGTAGCTGGTATGGCAATATCTATTATTAATTCTAGTGCTAACTCATTGTTAGTATATCCAGCAACAGGCGCGGCAATTAACTCATTAGCAACAAATGCTGGTTATAGTCATGTAACATTAGCAACACTACAATATATAGCAATATCAAGCACACAATGGTATACAGTAGGTGCTTCATACGCATAAGGAAATTAAATGGTAACAATAGAATTATTAACAGCAATGTGTCCAAAAACAAAACGCTCTATACTAGAGGGTTTTGTAGAACCACTTAACACCGTAGCAGAATACTATGAGATGTTTGATAATAAAAAACGCTGTGCCGGCTTCTTAGCACAAATAGCACATGAATCAGGTGGGTTTAATGCTGTTATTGAAAACTTAAACTATAGTGCAAAAGGATTGATGGGTACTTTTAAAAAGTATTTCCCTAACGAAGATTTAGCAAAGCAATATGAACGTAAGCCGGAGATGATTGCTAATCGTGTATATGCTAACCGTATGAAGAACGGTGATGAGAACTCAGGTGATGGATTTAGATTCAGAGGTCGTGGTTTAATTCAATTGACCGGTCGTGATAACTATACTAAATTTGCTGAAGCATTAGATATGAGTATTGAAGATACTGTAAGATATTTAGAAACACCAAATGGTGCTGTTGCAAGTGCCGGATGGTTTTGGGATAATAATAAATTAAATCAATATTGTGACAAAGATGATTTTGTAACATTAACAAAACGTATTAATGGTGGTACAATTGGATTAGCCGATAGAGAACATCATTATCATATTGCATTAGAACATTTGGGCGCATGACATGGCACAACCAATTTGGAATACACCCGTCGGTTCTATTGGAACATACCCTGCTACTATATTAATGGCAACACAGTTATCGGCATCACCTGTATCTCCCGCAACAACAATAATATATACGTTATTAAGTGGTACATTACCGCCTGGAACATCTATTACATCCGATGGATTAATAAGCGGAACACCCACATTAGTTACGGTTGATACTACTAGTACCTTTACAATTAGAGCAACTGATAATTTGTCTAACATACGTGATAGAACATTTTCAATGACCGTATCAGGATCAGCTATTCCTGAATTTACTACTCCTGCCGGCAGTGTGTTAAACACATTAGATAGTGTATGGATTGAATTACCAATTGAATATTCAAATCCAGACAACACCAATGGAGTTGTTGTAGAATTACAAGAAGGTATTTTACCACCTGGATTAGAAATTAATCCTGCAGGTGTAATTAGAGGTTATGCTAATCCACCTACTGTTAGTGTTACCTTAACTGAAGTAGAAACAAATGCTACTCTAACCGATGGTACTAGTTATTTGATAACATGTACAAGTACTACACAATTTACAGTAGGTCGTCCTGTAGTTTTTACTACTACTGTATTTGGTGGTGTAGAAGAAGGGGAAACATATTATATTAAAACTATTAATAGTACTACTACCTTTACCATATCCTCTACTCAAAATGGGGATGTATTTCCACTAACATCGGCCACTGGATCAATGACAGTAACATTACCCGCTACTTCATTTGGTCAACCTACTATCCGTACATATACATTTATCCTTAGATTATTAAGTACATTGGGAGGGGATACTGCAATTTATTCTATTACTGTGGTAAATCAAAATACTCCGGTTAGTCAAGGAGGACCTGGATATACTGTAAACTCACGTATACCCACTATACTTAATACTAGACCCAAAACATTTATAATTACTGATAATGATCCATATAGTGGTTATTATATATTACCTCCAGTAAGCCCCACTGTTAATGCCTTTATAGGTACTATACGTAGTGGTGAATACTTTACATTTAAAATAATAGGTTATGATTTTGATGGAAGCTCACTAACATATGAATATGTTGGTTTACCGGTAGAGTTAACTGGTGATACTGAAACAGGATGGATTACCGGCACCCCCACATTAAATTCAACTGGTTTAAGTACTTTTAATTTTGCAGTAAATGTATATAAAACGGATAGAACTAGTATAGGTACAACTAATTTTAATTTTAATTATAATTTGAGTAATGAAATCACTGATACTATAATATGGACTACACTTTCTGATTTAGGAACTATATTTAATAGTACGGTAAGTACATTAAATGTTTTTGCATTAGCTGATACTGAATTATCATACAGAGTAACTAGTGGAGCATTGCCTCCTAATCTAGTATTATTGACTAACGGAGAAATAACAGGCAGAGTAGCAGATCAACCTACAGATACCTTATTAGAACAAAATGCGGAAACAATATTTACTTTCACAATTCAAGCGTATTCTGCATTATATCCAGCAGTACAATCTAGTAAAACTTTTACAATAACAGTATTACAAGAATATACTCAACCAACTGATACATTATATATTAAGGCAGCACCTAGTATAAATGATAGAAATATTATTAATACACTATTAACAAGTGAAACATTAATTCCAGAAGCAATAGTGTATAGACCCAATGATATATATTTTGGTAAGGCAACTAGTATAATTTATGAACATGCATATGGTATATATGCTAGTGAGATTGATGAATATTTAGCGGCGGTTACTCAAAATCATTATTGGAGAAATGTAACTTTAGGTGAAATAAAAACTGCTGTAGCAAAGAATAGTGCAGGAGAAATAATTTACGAAGTAGTATATAGCGAAGTTATTGATAATTTAGTTAATCCATCTGGGGTGAGTATACAACAAGAAATTCTTTGGCCAAGACCAATCGATTTGGGTTTAGGACCATGGTATACAAGTATAACTGATATATTCACAAGTTATGAAACTGTATTAGGTCAGGACTATTATACTAGTTTAACACCTGGATATGCACAAACATTATATCCAAATAGTCTATCTAATATGCGTAATCGTATAAGTCAAGTTGTAGGACAAGAATATGATAGCAGGTTGTTACCATTATGGATGACAAGTCAACAAGCTAATGGTGGCACATTGGGTTATACACAAGCTTGGGTTATATGTTATACCAAACCCGGGATTATTGTTGATGGTCAACTATTAACATATGCTGAATTTAAAGCAACAGGATTAAAAAAGACACGTACTGAAGGTGGAGTGATTGTAACAGATTATTTTAGTTCTGCGGAAACTATTAAAAACAATATTAATAATAGTTGGCCATATACATTGAATCAAATCAACTTTAAAATTGATAGATTTAGTGTAGATAAGAGCGAAACCTATAATTACGATAAGAAATTAAATCCACCTGCTTGGACAGGTTTACCGAGTGCGACACCCATACCTGATCCATTAAATAGCAAAGATTTTTATGTATTGTTCCCTCGTCAAACAATTTTACCAGACGAATCACAATACTAAATATATAACGGAACAACAATAATATGAGTACAATTAACACAAACGGCATCAATGTAAATTACCCTGTACCAGGGGTGAATAACAATAGTCAAGGATTTAGAGATAACTTTGCATCTATTAGAACTAATTTGAATACAGCTGGGACAGAAATAACAGACCTACAAAACAAAGTTGTAGTAAAGTCTGCACTAGCCAATTCTACTGTTAATAACGATATGGCTAATACTCTTATTAGCAACGCATTAACACGTAGCTTCCGTGCTAGTACTTATAATTTGGGTAACGCACTGTCCGGAGTTGTATCAGTGAACGTATCATTGGGTGATGTACAATATGGTACTATTGCAGGTAATACTACAATTCAATTTACTGGATGGGCACCAACTGGTACACAAAGTAATATACAACTTCAATTAGCTGTCTCAAACAATTTAGCAGTATTATCTTTCCCTAGTCAAGTTACTGATGGGGTAACTACATTAGCAAACTATGCTAATATTGCTAGCACAAACACAGTTTCTATACCATACGGTGTAACTCAATTAGATTATAGATTCAGTACGCTTGATTGCGGAAATACAATTACAGTAGAACCATTCAATAATGCTAGAATAGCATCACAAATACAAACCCGTGATGTTATTCCTACAGGCAATCAAGGTGATATGGTAGGAGATATTGCAGTAAGTAATGGTATAAATCAATTAACTATTACTAGCTCTAACGCATCAGATTACTTCAATACAGCAAATACAACTCAAATATATACAGATATGCCAATAGTATTCACCGGTGTAAGTATGGAAGCTAATATTACTGTTGGTACAACTTATTATGTACGCAATGTTTCTGCTAATACATATTTTACTGTGTCAACTGCATTGGGTGGCGCAAATGTTAACTTAGCCGGAAATGCAAGTCCAACTATTCCAATGTATGCTAACCCAGTATCATATGTGTATGTATGTACAGATGATTATAACTCTACTGCATATACTAAATCAACAACAGCTACTAACAGTTCTGGTAATATTACATTAAATAATACAACATCATTGGCTAACAATGCACCTATTATATTTACTGGAACAACGTTTGGCGGTATAACAGCAAATACAGTATATTACATTAAAGCAATCGGTACAGGTGGTAATATTACCGTTAGTAGATCCAGAACAAATGGTGTAGCAGATACTGCATTTACTTTAACAACCGCTTCTGGTACTTGCGTCGCAACCGCATATGTAGGTTCGGACATTTGGAAAAGAATTGCACTAACTTCTTGGTAATAAATATCTGAATGGAACACCCATTCATTTCATCACTATCTGATAAAACCTTAGAAGAACTTCAAGGTTCTATATCAGACTTGACCAAAAAACTTAACTTTGCATATCGTATGCAAAATGGTGCTATGATCCATCAACTTAATATGGTTATGTCTAGCTATAAAGCAGAATACGGCCGCAAAATGGACGAATTACTTAAAAAGCAAGGTGATCGTACACAAATTAATATTCAAAAAGAAAGTTAAAATTGACTACACGTATAGAACGAGAATTTTCATTTCAAGCGGGTGTTTACTTTAAAGAAGAATTTTTAATGAATCTATATACAATAACATTGTATATGGAAGTAGAAACTGAATCCATCAGAGAACAAAATGTTGCAATGGAACGAATTAAATACTTCTTAAATGAATGTTTAGAAAATGGTATTTTTGTACAAGATACTGAACATAAAGTTATTGAAAAATATAACTCATGTGGGTTTAAAGTATGTACTGTTCCCGAAGAACCATATGACCAAATCATAACTTTATTATTATTAATTAAACTTAATAGTATCACTGAGGGTAGACTAGTTATTACTGACATGACATTGGGTTCACGTATAAGTGATGATGTTAGATTCATATGTGATATTGAAAGCCCACGTGGTCCATTAGAGTTAC
>Ga0209596_1004138_pt1 | contig 11166 bp, 7 predicted proteins | sample M_130807_MF_Meta_FD_187314 | JGI IMG/M metagenome (GOLD analysis project Ga0209596, IMG submission 187314) | Freshwater microbial communities from Lake Montjoie, Canada to study carbon cycling - M_130807_MF_MetaG (SPAdes) (version 2) | ecosystem: Environmental > Aquatic > Freshwater > Lake...
TAAAATAATAACTATTAATTCAACACCTTCAACACCAATCAACTTAGTAAGCTCAACTCCAGCGAGTTGTGCTCCGGGTTGTGATGGTACTGCAACCTTTAATCCTGCTGCTGGAATTGTGTATACAATTTCACCAAGTGCTGGTAGCGTAGTAGGGAATGTCATCAATGGTTTATGTGCAGGCACTACCTATACGGTGACAGGAACAAATGCCAATGGTTGTGCTGCGACTACGACCGTAACGGTTAGTACTACACCTTCACCTACAGTGTCGGTTACCTCTATAACATTGCCATTTACTGCATTATCTAATAATGGGGTAATTCAAGTAGCGGGAGCTGGTGGAACACCTGGTTATACTTATACAATTTCGCCAACATTCCCATCTATTGCGCAAGGCCCAGTAGGTACATTTACTGGTATACATGGCGATGTGCCTTGTATTAATTACACAATTACTGTGACAGATACTAAAGGATGTACAAGTACAGTAGATACTTGTATCGGACTTTCGGCTCAATTATTTATTACAGATACTTTTGCGAATGTATCATGCTTCGGTGCATGTAATGGCGTAATTGATGCGAACGCAACAGGTGGTACTGGAAATTATACCTTTAGTATTGCAGCAAATTTCCCGAATACGGCAAACATAGATCCAGTGTCTGGTTTGGCAACAGGTCTATGTCCTGATACCTATACTATAACTGTTTCGGATGGTTTGGTTTCGGTAACTAAAACACAAGTTATTACACAACCTCTTGCAGCGCTTGCTCTCAATGCACCAGTTGTAATTGATCCTTCATGTAATGGTAATTGCAATGGATCCATTTCAGTAACAGCAACAGGCGGTACTGCACCAATCAATTATACAATTACTGGTGGAAGCTTTACTAATCTTTGTTCTGGTTCTTATACCATTACTGCAATAGATGCAAAAGGATGTTCATTAACAACTTCTGTTACATTGATCAATCCTGCATTGTTGGTGTTAAATAGTCTGAATTCTACTAATGTAGTTTGTAATGGATTATGTAATGGAACCGCCACAGCGGTAGCTACAGGTGGTACTGGTACACTTACTTATTCTATCGCACCATCTCCAAGTTCTAATACAACAGGTTTGTTTACTGGACTTTGCCCGAACACTTATATTGTAACTGTCACTGATACAAAAGGATGTTCAGTCACATCCACTTTAACTATTACTGAGCCAACAGCATTGGCATGGAGTGTTACCACGCATACCAATATTAGTTGTTTTGGCGCCAATAATGGAACAATACAAGTTTCTTTCCAAAATGGATCTGGAACCCCTAATTATTCTTATTCTAAAAACGGAGGTCCATACACACCAAATGGAAATTTCATTGGACTTGCTGGTGGTACATATACAATCACTGGAAAAGATGCGAATGGTTGTACTTTGTCAACTATTTTCAATATCATAGAACCTTCGATTATCACACTTACTGTTCCGATTGTTATTAATGTGAATTGTAATGGAGATAATACGGGTTCAATTATTCTCTCTGCATCTGGTGGAACAGGTACAATTTATACCTATACTATTCCATTACAACCTGCAAATACTAATGGCACCTTTACAGGTTTGCCTGCAGGAAACTATACAGTAACAGTATATGATTCAAGCGGTTGTTATAAGCAAACAAGTAATATTCAAATTACCGAACCACCTGCTATTGTTTTCTCGCAAGTGAATGTACAAGCCGTACCTTGTTATGGAACAGCTACTGGTTCTATTACAGTTTCTGCAAATGGAGGAACTCCTAATATTACCTTTGGTATCAGTCCTAATGTTGGTACGCAAACGGTTAATGGGTTTTTTAGTGCGCTTACATCAGGCTTCTATACCATTACTGCTACGGATGGCAAAGGATGTACAAAAACTACAACTACATTTGTGCCGCAAAACCCAGCCTTATATGTTGATTCTATTTTAATTGGTGAGCCTATTTGTAATGGAGATGGTAATGGATCTGTTTTCTTAATTGGTGCAGGTGGTGTTTCTCCAATTCAATTTGCATTGAATGGCGGACCTTTCCAAGGTATCAGTAGTTCAACTACATTTACGAATCTTTTTGCAGGACCTTATACCCTGACGCTACGTGATATACTTGGTTGCACAATGGATACGATTATAACCGTTACAGAACCATTACCAGTAGGTGCTATTCAAAATATACGCGATGTAAATTGTGTCGACTCTAAGGATGGTTCCATTTATGTAACCGGTACGGGAGGTCGAGGTGGCTATAAATATTATATTACACCAGGCTTACATATTAATAAATCGGGTGTCTTCACTGGACTTGCTTCCGGTACGTATACCCTGCGTGTTGTAGATACTGCTGGTTGTGAGTACACAAATGTATTTACCATTAACCCACCAGCTAATCCATTGAATAATGTAATTACAAAACAAGATTTGGGATGTAATGGTAAAGGCAATGAAGGATCTGCAACGGCTAATGTAAGTGGAGGTCAACAACCATACGTTTATCTTTGGAATACAGACCCAGTGCAAACTACAGCTACTGCGAATTCATTGTACTATGGATATTATAGTGTACAAATAGTAGATGCAAATGGTTGTACTTTAATGGATACCATCTATATCAATGAAGGACCTTGTTGTGATGTTTCTTTCATACCAAATGCGTTCTCTCCAAATGGTGATCAAAACAATGATGAGTTCAGAGTATTGACTACTGCTGGTGTAATATTGAAACAATTAGAAATTTACAGCAGATGGGGTAAACGAGTTTGGTCAACTAGTGATTACACACAAGGTTGGAATGGAATGATAGATGGCAAAGAAGCACCTATCGATACATACTATTATGTTCTTCGATATAAGTGTACCTTGGAGCCTGAAAAAGACTATATTAAGAAAGGAGATGTAATCCTTGTTAGATAATCAAAATCAATAAAAAAAATCCTGCAATTAGTTGCAGGATTTTTTTTGTTACAATATTCCAGTAATATATTTACACGCAAATCAATTATAGCCTACATCATAAATAATGCTTGTTTTTTTGTCTGTATGAAAAATAGAAAATGCAGTTAGTACAAAAATTAAAAGAATCAATTTCAATTATTAAATAAAATATTTTTAGGTCATGGTAGATGTATTATTAGGCTTGCAATGGGGCGATGAAGGGAAAGGAAAAATAGTAGATTTCTTAGCGAATCAGTATGATATTATTGCAAGATTTCAAGGTGGACCAAACGCAGGTCATACACTGTATTTGAAGGATAAAAAAATAGTTTTACATACCATTCCTTCTGGTGTGTTTCATGAAAAATTATTGAATGTTATTGGTAATGGTGTAGTGATAGATCCAGTATCATTTAAAGTGGAATGTGAAGAAATAGAATCATTGGGTGTGAACTTGCAAGCATGTATGTTAATTAGCGAAAGGGCACATTTGATTTTACCAACGCATAAGGCATTGGACAAAGCAAGTGAATTATCAAAGGGCATGAATAAAATTGGTTCTACCCTAAAAGGAATTGGACCAACCTATATGGATAAAACAGGAAGGAATGGTATACGTGTTGGAGATATTTTAAAAAATGATTTTTTAGAAAGATATCAAATCTTAAAAGAAAAACATTTGACCATACTCAAACAAATGAATATGGATATGCAAGTGGATGTGGAAGAAACAGATTTTTTTGCAGCCATTGAAGCCTTAAAAAAATACCAAATTATTGCTGCCGAATATTGGTTGAATGAACAAATTGCTGCTGGCAAAAAAATACTTGCAGAAGGTGCACAAGGAACCATGTTGGATATTGATTTTGGAACTTATCCATTTGTGACGTCTAGTAATACGGTAACTGCTGGTTTATGTGTTGGCTTAGGTATTGCACCAAAGCATGTTGGCAAAGTGTATGGCATAAGTAAAGCGTATTGCACTAGAGTTGGTAGCGGGCCATTTCCTACAGAATTAGATAATGAAATTGGGGAGAAACTAAGAAAACTCGGATTCGAATTTGGAGCTACTACTGGTCGCCCACGTCGTTGCGGATGGATAGATTTAGTAGCATTAAAATATGCTTGTATGATTAATGGTGTTACAGATTTGATTATAACAAAAGCAGATGTATTGGATGGTATGGATAGTGTATCTGTATGTACTAGCTATCAAATCAACGGGCAATCAACAAGCCAATTTCCGTATGATATCAATGAAGCAAATCTTGTTCCAGAATATACACAGATTCCTATTTGGGATAAAGCACTTTCAGAATGTAAAACACAATCTGATTTACCGGAAAATTTCTTAAAATTGCTTGAAATTATTCAACAAGAAACAAGCGTTCCTATTGCATTTGTATCCAATGGTGTAGGAAGAGAACAACTGATTGAACTTCACACAAATTCATGAAAATATTTTTTTTAAAAAATTGACAAAAAAATTTTTATGTTTGAAAAATATAAAGAAAATTTACAGCGTAATTGAATGACAAATGAAATCGAAACCAATAAAAAAAGACAGTCCAGTAAAAAGTGCAAATGCTAAAACAGTTGCTAAAGATTCTAAAAAAGCATCCTCTAAAAAAAGAACAGCAGATGATGACGATGATGATGAAGACGATGATGATGATGCGATTCGTGTGAAGAAACCAATCAAAGGTTCTTCCAAAAAATCACAACAAGATGATGACGATGATGATGATGACATCGACGATGATATAGATGATGATGTGATGGAAAAGGATGAGTTTGATAATGAGTTCGAAGAATTTGATATGCCTGTTTCAAAAACAAAATCTAAGAAACCATCGAAGGATGACGATGTGGAAGATTTCAAAATTGAAGATGATTTGGGATTAGATGATTTCAACAATGACTTCGATGACGATGATGATTTTTAATTTCGCTAAAAATAGAATGAAAATGTCGAGACAATTTTGTTTCGACATTTTTATTTAAGCTTATCTTGCAAAAGAATATGTTTAATTTACAATTTCCTTATCAACCGAGTGGTGATCAACCAAGTGCCATTCAGCAATTGGTGGAAGGTGTAAATAATAAACAAAGATTTCAAACTTTATTGGGTGTTACTGGATCGGGTAAAACATTTACTGTAGCAAATGTTATTCAGCAAACAAATAAACCTACGCTCGTATTAACACATAATAAAACCCTTGTAGCCCAACTATATGGCGAGTTGCGTCAGTTTTTTCCAGAGAATGCAGTAGAGTATTTTGTGTCCTATTATGATTATTATCAACCAGAAGCTTACTTACCTACAACAGGCGTATATATCGAAAAGGATTTAGCCATTAATGCAGAATTAGAAAAACTTCGTTTGCGAACCACAGCAAGTTTATTATCTGGAAGAAGAGATATCATTGTTGTTGCTTCTGTATCTTGTATCTATGGTATTGGGAATCCAACAGAATATGCGAACGGTATCATTCGAATTTCTAAAGGACAACATTTTGGTAGAAATAATTTGTTGCATAAATTAGTACAGAGCATATACACAAGAAATAATATTGAATTTGATAGAGGGATGTTTCGGGTAAAAGGAGATACCGTGGATGTGAATTTGCCTTACGCAGATTATGGTTATCGGATTATTTTTTTTGGTGACGAGATAGAAGAAATACAACGGATTGAAATATCAACTGGAAAGAAAATTGCTTCTATAGAGGATGCTGCCATTTTTCCTGCTAATATGTATTTGGCGCCACAAGATCAAATGAAAAATATCTTGCATGAAATACAAGATGAAATGATTGCCCAAGAGGCTTATTTTAAAACGGAAAATAAATTTATAGAAGCCCAACGCATTAAAGAACGTGTGAATTATGATTTGGAAATGATACAAGAATTAGGTTACTGTAAGGGTATCGAAAACTATTCTCGTTTCTTGGATCGTCGCCAACCAAACGCGAGACCATTTTGTTTGATTGATTATTTTCCAGATGATTTTTTATTGGTGATTGATGAAAGCCATGTAACACTACCACAAGTTAGTGGTATGTATGGAGGCGATAGAGCAAGGAAATTAAATCTGGTAAGTTATGGCTTTAGATTGCCTTCTGCATTGGATAATCGACCATTAAATTTTAATGAATTTCAAGGCATGATGAACCAAGTTATTTTTGTGAGCGCAACGCCAGGTAGATATGAATTAGAACTTTGTGAAGGTGAGGTGGTTGAGCAAGTGATTCGTCCTACTGGATTATTAGATCCGCCTATTGAAGTTCGTCCTAGTATTAATCAAATAGATGATTTATTAGATGAAATAGATAAACGTGTGACGAAAGGAGATCGAGTGCTAGTAACTACTTTAACCAAAAGGCTTTCAGAAGAATTGGCGAAGTACTTGCAAAAAATTAATGTAAAATGCAAGTATTTACATAGCAGTATTGATGCCTTAGAACGAGTTGAAATATTAAGAGATTTACGCTTGGGTAATATTGATGTATTAATTGGTGTGAACCTTTTGCGCGAAGGATTGGATTTACCAGAGGTTTCCTTAGTTGCGATTTTGGATGCGGATAAAGAAGGCTTTTTAAGAGATGAAAGATCATTGACGCAAACTGCAGGGCGTGCTGCAAGAAATGTAGATGGACTTGTTATTTTTTATGCAGACAAAATAACGAATAGTATGCAACGTACTATGGATGAAACAACTAGACGTCGTGAAAAACAATTATTGTATAATAGTGTGCATCAAATAACACCGAGGTCCGTATCCAAATCTATAGATCAAATTATGAATCAAACTGCTGTGTTGGATATCAAAGAATATGATGATAGAAAACCAATTCAAGATGATTTTGTAATTGCTGCTGAAGAAGAACCGAAGGATTACTTAACTACGAAAGAATTAGAAAAGGAAATTGCAAGCATCAAAAAACAAATGCAGAAAGCAGCTAAAGATCTTGACTTTATGGAAGCTGCACGATTAAGAGATAAGATGATGGCATTGAAAAAATAACACTGAAGCATTAATTTTTTTGCCAAAAAATACGCTACAGTGTAAACGAATAGCATTAATTTTTTTTGCAAAAAAAACGCTACAGTATACCACGAATAGCATTAATTTTTTTGCAAAAAAATACGCTATAATATACCACGAAAAGCATTAATTTTTTACACAAAAAAATACGCTACAGTATACCACGAATAGCATTAATTTTTTTGCCAAAAAAAACCCTTTGCATTTTCAGCAAAGGGCTAAGTTTTTTGATAGAAAAATATTTATTGATTCGTAACACCACCAGTAGAACTTACTGTAAAATGAATATGAATAGTTCGTTCAATTTCATTGTCGATATGCTTGCCGCAACCGCCGCCATGGTGTTCACCTTCAGCATGTGCTTCTTCTACATTGGCAATGGTAACATCATCCGTATAGGTTTTAGCTACTGCTGCTTTTTGTGCAACGTAAGTATACACAGTATTTGTGGTGTTTAATTCACTTGTGGTATAATTAGTTGCTTGTGAGGTGATGGCATAAGCATCATCACTTTGGTTAGATGGTAGCGTGTAGGTATAGGTTTCGCCGTATTTGAGATTCACATTTAATTCAATAGCCTCTTTCTTTTCTGTGTGTTTGTGTTTACCAATTTGCATCTTCTTACAAGATTGTCCGATGATGATGAGTGCAATAAGTGTGGTGAGAATTACTACTTTGTTTTTCATATTTTATATATTTTTCTCAAATATAAAGTAGCATCTTCATCAAAAGTCAATCGGCAAATTATATACGGTAAAATGATACATAATGTCGTCTAAATTTATTTTTGTATAGAGATTTTATTCGCAATAATATTTGTTCTTATTTTCCAATGGAATACATTCGTAGAATTCAAATAAAAAAACACATGAAAACATTTTTCCTTTCTGTAGTCATTGCTTTATCTTTTTTTACACTACATGCACAAGCACCAAATCCTGCATTGATTGGCTATTTTCATAATTGGCAAGATGCCAATGCCCCATATATACAATTAGATCAAGTGGATGCTCGATATAATATGATAGATGTTGCTTTTGCAGTGCCTATTGCACCTACAACCTATAAAATGGAATTTGTACCAGATCAAGTGTCATCTTCTACTTTTATTTCACAAATACAAACTTTGCACACACAAGGGAGAAAGGTAATCATAAGTTTGGGTGGTGCTACATCGAGCGTTAAAATAAATACATATACTCAACGAGATACATTCGTAGCTACTATGTCCGCCATATTATCTACTTATGATTTTGATGGAATGGATTTAGATTTCGAAGGTTCTTCCGTTATGCTTACAGGAGGTACTATAGCTGCGCCAATAGATTCATCATTGATCTATTTGATAGGTGGTGTAAAACAAATTATGTCGAACTATTATACAGCAAAGAATAAACATTTAATATTAACGATGGCACCTGAAACGGCTTTTGTACAAGGTGGTCAATCGGCATTTGCAGGTATATGGGGTGCATATTTACCTGTTATACATGGTCTGCGAGATTCTTTAGATATATTGCATGTGCAGTTATATAATTCAGGTACTATGTTGGGCATTGATGGAAATATTTATGCGCAGTCTAGTGCAGATTTTATTGTGTCCATGTGTGAAGCGGTAATTCAAGGTTTCACAACAGCTGGTGGCAATTTTATTGGATTACCAGCAAGTAAAGTAGCAGTGGGTTTGCCAGCATGTAGTTTGGCCGCTGGTGGTGGTTATACAGATACGGCTACAGTAAGTGCAGCCATTCGTTATTTAAAAGGAATTGGACCTAAGCCAGGAACCTACACTTTGGCGAATGCGAGTGGTTATCCTAGTTTCAGAGGAATGATGACCTGGAGCATTAATTGGGATGCTGTAGCAAGTTGTGGAGGGGCTTATGAATATGCAAGCATGTATGAACATTTATTTGGCTTGCCTAATGCCGTGACATCCATAAAGGAAAATAATTTTAAGGTCTACCCTAATCCATCTAATGATAAAATAATTGTTCAATTTCCAACATCAACTGTATTTCCCAAAGAAGTAAAAATAATGAATGCATTAGGACAAATGATGTATGTGAAAACATGGGTGAATTCAAATAATCAAATTGATGTTTCGCATTTTCCTAAGGGAATGTATGTTATACAAATTGACAATAAGACGAGTAAAATTGTTGTTGAATAGGGCTTATTTTTTTCTACGGAAGTCGCCTCTTTTCCAAGCTCTGATAAATTCCATCCAAGCTAAAGGACTGAAGATACTCATAGGCGGTTGCTGTCCAGCCCAGTAATTTTTTTGTGCTTGCATGCTTTGGTAAGTATGTTGGTTTTCACGTCCGTCTTTTGGCAAAGTGGCAATCAAAATACGCATGACTTGAAACTCTGTATTCTTTCGCGCTGTTTCATATTTGTCATCTGGAATATCCCACGTTGCAAAGGCTTTATCAAATTCTTCTTTTGATAATTGCGGACGAATGATGGTATTGGGTAAGTAAAATGTATCCTGTGCCATCAATTGAATAATAGAATAATAGGAAGAGCTTAATTGTTTCGGAAGTATAAATTGTTTTTTGCGATAGCCAACATTTGAAAATTCTAAGGTATCGCCCAACTTTGCAATTAAGGTAAACACGCCTTTATCATTGGTGGTAGTACCGATGCCACTGCCCGGTATGAAGACATTTACAAAAGGAAGATAACGAAGACTGTCTGCACTCATCACAACACCTGTTAGTTCAACCATATTTGTAAAACCATATTGCGCACTACTAGAAAAAGGTTTTGAAAAACAGACAAGAAGTAGGAGTATTATTTTTTTCACGAATCAAAAGTAACAGAAATAGAGGATAATGTTATTTGTGCTTACATTTGTCGACCAACTTTAACATAAGTTTATTTTATCTCAAAAGAATTGTAAATATGATTTCTACTGAACAAGTAATGAATGCCTTGAGTAATGTGCAAGAGCCAGATTTAGGCAAAGATTTAGTCACCCTAAACATGGTAAAAGATGTGGTGATTGATGGAATGAATGTGTCATTCACAGTAGTACTCACTACACCCGCTTGTCCGCTAAAAGACATGATACGAGGGGCTTGTGAGAATGCAGTAAAAATATTGGTAGATAAAAATGCTATTGTAACGGTAAACTTTACCGCCAATGTCAATAGCAATAGAAAGGACAATAAATTATTGTTGCCGAATGTAAAAAATATCATTGCAGTAGCTTCAGGAAAAGGCGGTGTTGGTAAGTCAACGGTATCTGTAAATCTTGCTATGGCACTAGCAAAAGGCGGTGCAAAAGTAGGCTTGATGGATGCAGATATATACGGACCTTCCGTTCCCATCATGTTGGGCATAAGGGGGGAAAGACCCATGATGAAAGATATAGATGGGAAAGGGATGATAACGCCAATAGAAGTGATGGGAATTGAAGCCATGAGTATTGGATTATTGGTAGATGATAAGCAAGCGGTTGTGTGGCGTGGTCCGATGGCAAGTAGTGCATTGAAACAATTTGTTACAGATGTGGCATGGGGTGAATTGGATTATTTAATTATTGATTTACCACCAGGCACAGGGGATATTCATTTGACCATGGTACAAACGATACCTGTAACGGGCGTTGTGATTGTAACTACCCCACAAGAAGTCGCATTAGCAGACGCTAAAAAAGCAGTGATGATGTTTGATGGTCCACAAATTAAAGTGCCTATTTTGGGTGTGGTAGAAAACATGGCTTATTTCACACCACCAGAGTTGCCGGATAACAAATATTATTTATTTGGAAAAGGCGGTGGTCATCGCCTGGCTGAACAATTCGAAATTCCTTTTTTAGGTGAACTGCCAATTGCGATGAGTATACGTGAAGGAGGTGATGAAGGTAAACCAGCATTATTGTATGGTGATGAAAAATCGAAATTAGCCATTGACTTAATTGCGCAACAAGTAGCTAGAAATATTTCGATACGCAATGCTAATTTGGATCCTACGAAAGTGGTGGAGATAGTTGTGTAATAAGTTGAGGCTTGTGAACTATTCAATGTTCCTCCCCGCAGAGTCTCCGCCTCGGGACTCTGCGGTTTAGTAAATAAGAATTAATAAAATACATGCAGTGTCGAGGAGGAAACACTGCGAAGAAAAACTAAATCCTTTCCATGAACAGACAACA